>Ga0066408_1000053_pt1 | contig 28741 bp, 37 predicted proteins | sample LakWasMet10_HOW4_2_FD_59495 | JGI IMG/M metagenome (GOLD analysis project Ga0066408, IMG submission 59495) | Freshwater sediment methanotrophic microbial communities from Lake Washington under simulated oxygen tension - Sediment Metagenome 10_HOW4 | ecosystem: Environmental > Aquatic >... | reverse complement strand
AATGATAGTGATTAATTTTTTCATGTATTGTCTCATTAAAAAAATGATTATTAGAGAGCCGCATCAAGATAAAAAGCTAGCTCTGGATACCTAATTTTTTTAGATAAAAACTTCTCATTATCACCAGATCTTAATACCTCACTTCCAACTTCTGCAGTTAACGATACTTTACCTGTAAAGGCATAAGATAATCCCACATAGTTTTCAATTGATTCCAAATCAGATCGGTAATCTCTGGTGAAGTCATACCTTTGATGCAAATACTTTAACTGGTAATAAGTACTAATTTTATCATTCCATTGGTAATTAAAATACCCGACGTTCATATCGTGAGTTATGTAAAATTTGCGAGCTGTGGTATTTTCATTGGGGAGATTGATAAGCATATCATCATTGATCAGCCAAGAGAGCTTGTCGGTAAGTTGAAAAGTTAATGATGGTATTAACTCTATTCCATGCTTCCAAGTAGACGGAGATGGATGCTTGTAATCATTCTGAAGATACTGAAGAAAAAATGAACCACTCATCTTATTTATTTTTTTGGATATCGTAGTAAATATACGATTATTTCCATATACAGAAATTGCAGCGATCCCAGTATTAAATTGTCTTCTGCCAATTCCGGCATCGAGTGTAAACCCATCTTCCTTTTCTATAAAAATATTTTTTCGCGTCAATGTAAAAAGCGACCGATAAAAAGTATTTGGATAAAAAACATAATCTGGACGATCTGTGTATTTAAATTCAGCTGTAGATAATATTTGCCAATTGTCAGTCGGCTTGTAAACGATGGTCGGATTGTGCATGATGTGCAAGTCTTGGATTCTTTTCTGATCATTGGTTGTGGCATCTTCAAAAAAAGGCAGACGCCTTTGTACATAATATTCTCCATGATATAGCACTGAGAATTTTTCTTTCATATATTTTATAACTTGCTGAGCAGCTGACTGTTCGGCAATTTTACTCTCAGCGGCAGGAGTCACTAATACTTTTTTATCTTCGGCACAAGCATATCGAGATAAAGATGTCACAATTAACAATATAACTATTTTATTCACTGGTTGATCTCCGCTTAGTTCCTTATTGTGCAAGGGGTTTATTTATAATTTGTTGTTAAAATTCTACGAGTGTATTTTCTTTAACTTTAAGATCGTCTTCGAGCTCGACTCTAATTAATTCACTCGAAATAATTTCAATAATTTTTCCCGGAACCCAATTTTCGTTGACCCAACCTTTGGGTTCCTTGCTCTTAAAGGTCTTAGTGTAATAAGGGGCTGTGTTCCAGTTGTATACCTTCACTCTTTGGCCGATTTTTGGGTTATGACTAATATCACTTAACTGAACTTCGATTATATTTTTTTTATCAGTAGCATTCACACTATGAAAATGAGAGCATGATACTAAAAACATCGAAAATAAGATGACTGTAACTAATGACTTCATTAAAACTCCTTTATTGCTAGCAAGAGCAAATTAAATTTCTGAAAAGAATTACATTATGAAATTACCTATATGATGGAATTAATCTAGGTCGACATATGTCTCTTTGATAACTTTGAACTCTTTCTCGAGTAAAATCTTAATTCTCTCATTCGAAATGACTTCTGAAATCTTACCGGTTACTTCATTTTCTTTATTGCATGACCAGCGCTGTGATCGGCTCCCCTTTCCCACAATCTGGCAAATCCAGTTAAATGCAGTAACGCGATCACCGACCTTTGGTTCATGTCTATTGTCAGACAGATGAACCTCTAATACTTGCTCTTTATCAGTTGCGAGCGTTTCGTGAAAATGTGAACAAGAAACTAGAAACATCGAAGAAAAGACAATTGTAACTAATGACTTCATAAGAACTCCCTTAAGCAGCCGTAAATTGATAATTTTTTTGTAAATTAATTTTGGGAATTATTTACACGAAGATTGGAGGGCGTTCGCCATTAGAAGGGAAAGAATTGAGCCTTAATCCTTTGTAGGTAAAAAAGATATTAGACAACATGGGGGATGCAAAAAACAATCCTCCATTTAAATTAGCAGTAAAAGCGACATTAACATTGCAGCTACCTGGACAAATCTCACAGTGATCGAATGGAGAGAAATCAGTTTGTGCATTTTGTGAATTTGTTTCGCTGTCTTTTACAAAAGAAGTCACACTCTCTGCCTTATATGAATCATGACCAGCGCACACGACATTATCAGCGAATGCCATAAAAAAAGAGAAAAGAATTAATACCAAAGAGAATAGTTTCATTTCAATCTATCATAATTCCATTTTAAGACATTTGGTACATTTTTTTAGTTTTTATACCTTCTAAAGGTTGAATCAGATAACAGATTAAGTGGCTAAGTGATAATTTGTAAAGGCTACGACTTGATCTGATATTCCGATAATTTCAAGAATTCCAACATCATACGATAAAATCAAATTGAAATATTAATTGCATTTGGTTACAATGGGAGAAAAGAAATTTAGATTTCACCTAAAAATATGAAATATTTGTCAATTTTTATCATTTTTACTCTTTTTATTCTATCTATTGCAGATAGTTTGGCTTGTTCACAAAAAGATTTAAATCTCAATTCAAATAATAAAACGAGCATTTCAACTTCTCACCTTCTTGAAATGCAGTTGTCTGATGATTTTTCGAACGATCATTGCGATATTTGTCCAAACTCTTGCTTTTTGAATTTGGTCTATACTCAAAAAAACAGTTCCTGTTTCCAGGCCTTCAAAAAACATATAGATCAATCATTTCTTAGCAACAATTCGCTACTTTTATCTGGCTTTAATTCAAAAAACGAGCGGCCTCCAATCCTAGCTTAAATTTTCAAAAGAAAATTCGCATCATTTAAACATTAAAATAATTGGAGTATCCATTGAAGACTTTTATTACACTTATTCTATTTTCACTAACTCTTGCTTCTTGCTCTCACTCACATGACGTACTTAAAACAGACAATAGCAAAATTGTTGAAGTTAAGCTTGCCGATACAAACAGACATTCTCCAAAAGTTGGTAATCCCGCGACTGTATTTGACTGGAAATGTGAAATCGTTGCAAAGGGTTCTCGCTCTCAGAGATGGTCATGCCATAGAGAAAATGAAATTGTAGGAAAAATATCTGACATCGTTTCAAGCGATACAGTGAAGGTACAATTGGATAAAGAATACAACGTAACTAAAGATACTTTCGTCATCATCGAATAATTTTTCAAATCCCCTCAAGTCAGAGCTTGGGGGGTTTTCATTACAAAGCTTGAAGGATTGAAGTATCTTCCCCCCTGACAGAAGGGCGACTTTTTAAAATGCTCCTCATACCTTAGGACCAGCTTCTCTCACGATCTGAGAACGCCACATAATCTGTTATAAAATTACACCCAGTCAAACTTCAAGCATTTTCTAGAATACAACTTAGCTAGAGGACTCATCAAATTACCAAGAATCAATTAAGCCTTTGTTAAATTAATCCAGACAATCTTGGGAACCTTCTTAATTTCTTTTTTATCAAGCCAATTGGCTTAGTTGGATCAATAAATGGAATTCGATTGCTAGTTAATGTTTCAAAAGAACTAATTTCATTTGATGGACAAATTCCAAAAGCCACATCACGATCTATGTCAAAATTGAAATTCCCTTTAATCCTCCATTCACGCTCCCAACGAAAATCAATCTCAGTTACACCTGGGACATAATAAATGGGTGGTCCAAACCCTTCATATAAAATCATAGAATCTGAATATAAATTACAATTCGGAAGTGAAATTAGAGAATCAAGTGCAGCTTTTATTCCAGCATTATTGGAATCAAAATACATGACTGGATTACCATTTGACCTACGAACAGATTCTTCAAAAAACGCTAACCCATAGGGCTGAAAGGGCAATTTTCGCCCTTTAATAGCTTCACATTGAACATAAATATGGTCGACTGGTGTTTCTGTGAAGCAAACCGAAAATAGCCAACTTCTATTCACACGTGAAGCAGGATTTCTACCATTAAATGGTACTTTATAATTAAAATAACCAAACGGACTTTTTGCTCGTATAGAACGTCCACTGATAATATCTAACAAGGACTGCTTGGCAGTAACGGTTACATAATTATGATTAGGCTGGCCCGTTACATCAGACCACTCTTTGAAGTTTCCATTTCTAGTCAGATGTATCAAAAAAGGTGACAAGTCCCCCCTTAACCCCCTAATATCTCGTTTATCTAAAGCCATTATGATTATTCCCTATACAATAATAATTTCACGATTCTTGACCCAAGTTATGCACCAGTGCTAAAAGTTTCAATAAGGATATTTTATGGCACACATATTTACAATCACAGACAAGTTCAATCTTTCAGATGAGGCGATCAATTCTCAAGCAGAAGCTATTTGCCTTGAAGAAATTAATGAATTTGAACTTTCTCCAAATTCAAAATTAAATAAACTCAAGGTAACAAATGATAATGGAGTTAAAGTTTATACTTTCGAAATTATATCAGCTGAAGGCATTGATACGGAAGATTCAGATGATTCAATAACAATGAATATTCCCCCAAAAGAAATTGCAGCAGCTTCATCAAGCTTACTTTAAACTCAAAGTATCGTACATGAGCTTTACCTCCCCTGAACCGTCTCCACCAGATTATTTTCCACCTCCAGCATCTCCACCAAAGCGTCCACCGCCCATATCACCGCCCAATTTTCTAAGCTTCATTTGAACTCCTCCTAAATATTACAATAATTAAAATTGAAAACAAAAATGCAGCACTTGAAATCCACCAAGCCGAACTTGCACTAATGTGATCTACAAAGAAACTGGTTGAAAAAAATCCAATTGCAATAATTGTTTCAAAAATAAAGTTCATCATTGATAAACCAGTTGAGCGAACATTTTCTGGAAGCGACTCGTGCATAATTGCCTGATTGGCAGGAAGAAAAACTCCCCTTGCTCCGGCCATTAACCAAACACCAACTAAGGCTGGATAAATACTTTTTGAAAGTGCACAAATAATAGCTCCGACAACCATGACCAGGACTGAATTTAAAATTCTTGGGTAATATGAACTTGGCCGATCTCTTTTTGAGAAGTAATGATTAACCACGTATCTCGCAAAATATGATCCCGTCGCCATCACAGAGAACCATAATTCACTTCCTCCCAGTTTATTAATCCAAGGCAACCATAGAACCCCTAGGACAGTCTCTATTTGGTTTAAAAGCCTAACAGGTATCAATAGTTTCAAATCAAAACTACTCTTGATTCCCATGTAACCAATTTCTGCCATACTTTTAAATTGAGAAAAAGTTTTGTGATGAGCCTCTTTTTTATCATCCTTGATTATGAAGGCAAAAATCAGCGTTGAAAAAAGAAATACTCCTGAAGCCACTAATAAGGAATAAATACCTAAATACTTTGTTGTAACACCAACTGCTACGCTAGCAATGACGTAACTTGCAACTGACGTTTTTTCGATTAAAGAAAAATATTTATTTGAATCAAAATCCTTTTCTTCATTCTTGGCATTTGAATAAAGAAGTGCGGACAATGCTCCAGAGATAAAACTTGTGCCCAACCCATAAAATAAATAAGCAGCTACAACCAGAACTGGAAACTTTGGCGCAAAAAGAAATAATGTAATGGAAAATGACTGTAATAATCCACCGACGAGAGAAGACTTCTTTGCACCAAAAACATCTGCCCAAATTCCCGTTGGGATTTCAAACAAGGCAAGAACGACATAAAGAAAACCAAACCCTATTGAGATTATTTTAAAACTGATTCCAGCCGAATTTAAAACAGGAGTAGCGGCAAGGCTAAAAAGCATTGCCGCAAATCCTCTAAGTCCTAAAATTAAACGTGATTTGTTAGTTGAGTTCATTAATTAGAATTCTGCTTCTTCAATAAACTCAGTCGCCAATTCGCAAGACTTTGAATCAGAATTAAAAATACCTTTATAAATTTTATTCCCAATTTTGATTTCACATTCTACAAAGTTAGATTCAGGGTCATGGCCTCCACCGCCACCTTGATTGTCCTGAACTTGTGCAACGTTATTAAAACTTGCAGTTGGATCATTACCACTTCCACCACTTCTAACAACATCAACCTGACTTTCACCATTTTTTACGAATGCCATCCCAACTGGATCGTTGCCACTTCCACCGATTCTGGCAAAGGCCGACGAAGATGGATTTACACTAGATAATGCAAATGTAATTGCAAAAATAGCTAGCATCCAAAACATATCGTAAAACTTAAACCTTCTAAACTTCATTCCTTTGACTCCTAGTTTGTCATTCTCATTTGAAAATTGCTTTGCCTTAAGCTTTACTTCCTTAAGCATCTCAATAAGCTCTTTACTTTGTTCATCTGTGAAAAAAGCATCGATAGAGAAATATGTTTTATCTTTCCAATATTCTTTCTTGCCTGAAAACTCTTTCATTAATTGAAAAACTTTTGCATCTTTCTTAGCTTCTAAATCACCATCGTAACGATAGTCAGAATAATTGATGTAGTTTTCAGGAAAATTTGAAAAATATTTTCCGTCCTCTGTTTTATGGATCAATCCGATCTTTAAAAATCTTTCCATTACAGACTCAGCTTTTTTTGGAGCTGGCTCTACAAAGTATCTTTTAATTTCACTTAAAGATAATGGTTGGACTCTCGTAGCATTAAACAGCATTAGCGAATAATCATCAGTATTAATTTCCTCAATTTGCTCTGGCGACAGGCGAACACTTGGAATGTCATTTACTTCTTTCTTAGAATGATTAACTGATAATTGTGTTTCATTTTCATAATTTCTTTCTTCTTTCATAAATACCTCAGTGTAAATTCTTTAATTTCTTATTATCTTTTTCGTTATTAAAATTCTTTTCAAATGGCCGTGGTCTTTGATCATTTTTCACAAATGAAGCAAGACTTGTAACCAAATCTAGTAAAAAGTCCTTTTTATTCGCATCAACATCTTTAGCCGTGTAGTAGACGGAAGCTTCGAGCATTGAAATTATTCTTTTGTAATCTTCAAACGGAATTTCTCTCAAGGCTTCGACAACCTTAACTTCTTCGCTAAAAATAAATCCATTGTTATTGCCTGTGAGAGAATCAACTGGTGTACCTAGAACACGAGCTATTCTAATAAGCTCACTCGTTGTTATTTCTCTACTTCCTCTTTCAATTTTTGAAATAGACGTACTAGGCAATTGAGCGTCTATATCTAAATCAGATTGCTTCATCTGTTTTGCCAGACGAGCCTTCCTTATGCGTTCACCGATTTGTGTATGTTCAATATTCATGGCGGTCAAATTAGCTAATTTAGCAAAAAAAAGTCAACCAAAATAATTTGACGATCAAAAAAAGTATTTATAGAACAGTATCAAGGATAAAAATTAACAACTTAAAGAATAAGTATGAAAACAGACAGACTTGCTAAATTAGCAAATGGAATTAGTGAAGCAAATAATCACGCTGAGCGACATGTATTAATTAAAAGTGCACTTGAGCTTTTGGTAAGAGAATTCAACATAGAATTCGGTGACTTTAAAGTTTACGTGAGACAAGGCAAGGTCTCTGAACGAATTGAAATAAACAAGTCCTTAAAGATTGATTTAAAAACTCACTAATAAGGTGAGTACATTTACGACCTACCTGAAAAGCATCAGGCGGTTTTTTTAACGACAAAATATTTTTGTCAATAGGAAAACTATAATGATGCGACCATTTTTTATCAAAACCAAAACATTTAAAAACTTCCGGCCAATTAAGGCCCTAATCACCATAGGAGATTATATGGATTATTTTCTCAAGAAGAGACTTGAACGAATTCGTCTTGAATTTCAAGAATTGATGGGAATGCTTTCTATCAAAGAGTTAACAACAAACTTCAGACTTACAAACAACTACCAATCATTACATCTGCAAATGATTAAAATCTAGGAGGAAAAAATGAAAAAAATTATTCAGACAATTGAAGAAACTTTAAAAGCAATTAGCACAGTCGAAATGAGAAAAAATCCCAAGGCCTCTGCCAAGGCCTTTGAGATTAAACGAATGATCGAAGATTTAAAGAGCCATTCAAAAAATCAAACGAATCAAGGAGTACTTAAATATATAAACCCTAAAACACTCTTAGAAAACTAGATTTTATTAATTTTAAGGAGATTAAAAAATGAAGCTAGAATTATTTTTGGCATGGATACCTTTATTCTTATTTGGTGCCTGTGCATTTAAAAGTGAAGAAAATAAACCTGCCACTAATCAAGTGACAACTGCTACTGAATTAAAGGTCGATCCCAACAATGACACCGACGGAGACGGTGTCAAGGATGGCGAAGAAATCACTCGTGGATCAAATCCATTTGTGGCCGATTTGCCTGAACTTAAAGTTAAGTTCCTTCAAAACTATAAAATTGAAGTGTTTTATCATCCAAAGAATGGCGATCCTGTAAAAGATCATAAAACATTTGTGATTGATACAAACATTAAAGACACAAATCCTGATTTTAAATTTCGAGTTGGTGATGTTTTCGCTCGTGAGAACGCTCTCAAAAAAGCGGCCAGTTTTGCAAGATATCCAAACAACACTAAAGGAGTCATTGAAGATCGAGATTTCTCATGGGTAAAGTACCCTGATATCGATCCAAGGTTTTTTCATGAAAATTCTCTAAAATACCAAGATGTATTTAACGAACAAAACGTCATTGATAACATCAGGATCACTTTATCAAATCAGGTAAAGCTAAATGAAAGTCCATTTTTCAAAGAAGTAAAAGATCTTAAATTAAATTATTACTTTTTAAATCATGAAACTGAAAATTATGAGCTTTTAAATACTGTAACTATAGATCGTCACTTTCAATCTGGCATTTTCGAGACATTCGAAAGTGTCATCGAAAATGCCCCTGTGAATCTTATCAAAGATAGCTTCTTCAAACGTGGGGAATTCATTATTTCAGAAATGGATGATTTCACTATTCCAGCTTTGGAAACAAATTACAAAACTCTTCTTGGAAGCGTTAAAGCTAAATCAATTCCGGTCTTATTTGAAACTCCCCTTGAAGAAAAATTCTATTATGTAGCTGCTGGATTAAATGGAATCAGATTTCAAGATGTTTTAAAAACAGTTTTTGATCGCAATTATGAAGTCAAGGAAGACTCTCTTATAAAGATCAAAGAGTTTCAAAACAACCTCCCCGACTTTACATATCTTTCGGATGTGGCAGATAAAGATAAATTAGGTCGATGGTTTGTCATGACTAATGAGTTCAAAGAACATTATTTGGATCATCTATACACCCCCTCTGATCGAATCGTCTTGTCTTACAACGTAGGAAGCGAATTAGCTTATCAAAACAATGAGCAATATTTTTCCTATGAGCCACAGCTTTCAAGCAATCGTGATGAAATCGTTATGCCCCTTGGAAATGCTAATCAAAGATCAATTGTAAATGTTCAGCTAAAACCAATTAATAGGTTTGGAACTGCGATTGAAAATGAAAAGATTCGTTGGGAAACACCATCTAGTTGTGGGAAAAACTGTTTTCCCAAGCACATGGTTTGCTATTGGGATATTAATAAATACACCAATTACGATGAGGCCCTCACTCTAACAACAGACTTAACTGGCGAAGCTGAAAAACTCTATCTAGTTCTCGATGGTGAAGAGTTTAAACTTACCGATCTTTTAAAAGACAAAAAGGTTCAATTCTACAAAGTCGGAAATAACACACATCTCGAAATCAAAAATCTCTCAATGATTAAAGAGATTAAGCCATTTGATGAAGTGAACTTATCTCTAAAGCTAAAAGCATTTAAAGGAAACACTTTCTTTGGTGTGAAACTCACTGGAGTCGAGGGTGATTGGCGAGGAATGGGTGGCTGTCCATTTAATACACCTCAAGTAGCGCAGTCAAAGAATACTCAAATTTCAAAAGACACGATGGAAGTCGGAGAAATAAGCTGGCTCATCAATGACCTGGCCAATCGTGGCTATGGCTACAAATTTAAACTTATAGATTCAGGAGATTACTTTCAAGAAATTCGCTTGGGAGTAAGTAGCACGGTTAAAAATTATTACAACTAACAAAGGAGCACTATGAGGAAAAAACTAAAGTTCGTGATGATGACATTCTTTATTACAACAGGAGCTTTCGCAGCTTCATTAAAGGGTACAGCAGATGCCCTAGGAAGAGAGGCCATACAACTGGGGATTGCACTTGGTATTTTAGGTCTCGCTATTGCTGGAACTTATTTGGCACTCGGTAAACAAGAAGGTGGCCAGAAAGTAACTCAAGCAGTTTTAGGAATTTTAATTGTCTTAATGGCAAAAACCGTTGTGACAACGCTCACATCAGTTACAGGAGGAGCATAAAATGAAATTTCACTATCCAAAATTCTTAAAGACTGGCCCAAACTTTGTGGGCCTATCAATCATCGACTTAGTGATTCTCGTAGTGACTCTAATGGTGGCATTAGTAATGAACTTAACTTCGCTTCAATCATTAGGTTTAGTTGCAACCGTTATTGGGATTTGCAAATTAATCTCTCTAAAATACCCAAGAGGTCATTTTCAAAACTATCACCTCAAAAGAAGTATTTTAGAATGGCGAAGTGATCTAACAAGACTCACACAAGGGGTCTTTATATGATCTTTCCGATTTATTCGATTGAAAATGGAATCATCACCTCTCTTAAAGGAGAGGTGTCTTTCCTCTACAAAGTACTTCATCAAGATTTAAGTCAATTAAAAGACAATGATCTTGAAGCATTTTTTGAGAATTTGCATTTAGAATTAAAAACATTCAAAAAAGACTGTTTCTATAAGTTCTATTATATTGACGACATTCTCTACCTTAATACTAATGATGAGAAGATCAATCGAATAAGTCACAAACTTGAACTTGTTTCTAATCCCCTTTCTATTCTCTTTAAGGAGCATGACGTTCATAGAGAATTGGAAGTCTTTGACGATTATCTCATTGTGGGGCACAGGTTCGTCAGACTTTTAAACTTCTATGAACTCCCTAGTTCTATTAGTCCATGTTTTTTAGAATATTTTGGTGATCATGTTTTATGTCTTAAAAAATTCGATTCAGAAAAAGCAAAAAAGAAACTGAATCTAAAAAGGAAAGTGCATTTTTCATTATCCCAAGAGCTTTTAAGAAATATCGAATCAGAAAAGGCCTTTGTTCAAAATGAAAACCTCTTGGAAGAGGTCACGACAGGTTCAGAAATCGTTTTTTCCATGGAAGGTTGGCTAATTGTTCAAGGGGAAAATTTAGCAGAGCTTAATCATAGAACCTTTGAACTCTATGAGAAGGCAAAGTTATTTGATTTAAAGTTACTGGCCGAAGGACGAGGCCTTGCTTACTTTTTCTCAAATATCATTCCTGGGGTCAGACCATCAATGAAAAGAGAGCATTTGGCCCCAGCTCTTTTTGTAAGCGGAATTTTACCTTTCCCAAACGAATATCTTTACGATGAAGGATTTACACTTCATTCGAGAAGTAACCGTGAACTTAAGATTGATTTATTTCATAAAGACAATGTTTATTACAATGCTCTGATTACAGGAACACTTGGACAAGGAAAGTCCGTTCTAGCTAACAATATTCTTTTTGAAGAAGTATCTAAAGGAACAAAGGCCGTTGTTCTTGACCTTGGGAACTCATTTAAAAAGACAGTGGATTACATGGGAGGAATAAGTCTTCCAAACTCATTTAATCCACTCCAACTTAGAGACCCAGATTATTTAAAAGCATTTGTTTTAAGTATCGTTGATGATGATTTTTTATCTTCAGTTGATAAAGGCCGTCTCTTTGAAGTGCTTAGTGAAATGGATTTCACTAAAGTTAATAAGTTTTCAGACTTTGTCGAAATTTTAGAACAACACTTTAAAGATATTCGCTATTTCTTCAATGAACTAGAAGGTTCATTTAATAATGACACTTATGAGGCACCTGATCTCCTTTATGTTGATCTGACACTCTATCCAGATCGAATTAAGGCCCCACTCATTATTTATTTGATTGAGCACTTTAAGCATCTTAAGGGAAAAAGGATTTTTCTTTTAGATGAGTGCTGGAATCTTTTAGAGAATCAAGGGCAATTCATTGCTGAGAGTTTCAGAACATTTAGAAAGCATGGAGCTTCGGCTATTGCGATTTCTCAAAACCTTGAAGACTTCCTATCAACTCCACTTGGTAGAGTTATCTATCAAACGACATTCTTTAAATTTATTTTCAGACAGGAAACAAGCGGTGAATTTTTAACCGATCATCAAAAAGAGATGGTTTTATCTCTGCAATCAAAAAAACGGGTCTATTCAGAATTCCTACTAATCTCAGACTTTCATCAAAAAATTTGTAGGTTTTATTCAAGTCCGTTCAAGTTCTTTTTATTCAACTCGGACAAAGCAGAAAGAGACAAGTTTGAGGAGTTTAAACGAGAGCGAGAGAGACTTTTGGACTTTAAAGAGATTCTTCACCAATACGTTTATTTAAATACAGGAGAGCACCCATGAAAAAATTAATTCTGTTTTTTACTTTTTTAATTTCATTTAACTCATTTGCCATTATTGGTGCAGACACTGCCATGATGATCCAGCTTGTAACCAATACTGCTAATCAGATCAATGAGCTAGAAAGGCTTGTATCCAACACTGAAAAATACACTCAAAAGATGCGTGAATACAGCGAACTTGTGGAGGACAACTATTTTCGAGCCGAGAGAACTCTTTATTTGGCGGAAGAATTGGCCGCTAAAAAGGACGTTCAAAACCTTGGCGAACTTAATGGGGCCATCAGGGAACTTAAATACAATATGAGCGAACTGAAAGAGATGATGCAAAGGTATGCCAACATTAAGCAAGATGAAAAGCGAACTGAAACTTACGTTGAAGTGAATAAAAAACTTAACGAGCAACAAGTGAAGCGAGCAGAAAAACAAGTTGCTAATTCTATCTCGGCAAAAAACACTGGCCGAGCTAGCCAGCTTACGGCACAAAACACGGCACTTCTTTTAGAAAACCAAGTAAAGATGCAACAAATTCAACTTGAGATGCTGAAAACTCAAAAGATGGCCAATCGTCTAAAAGCTGAAGAATTAGAAGATAAGCGACTTGAAGAAATAAATCGCAATAAGTTTTACAACAAAACATCGGATAGAAACTAATGAATTTAGCGATTAAAGAGATGCTTCTTATCGAAGAACCGACGATTCAAATTTTAAGAGATGAAATCATGAAGATTTCACATTGGTTTGTGCTACCTAGTTTTGTGATTGCTCTTTGTCTTGAATACTTTTCGGACTTAAAGTTTGGTGAGGTTATTAAGAAGCTCGTCTTAGTTCTAGCCTTTATGAGTGTTTTCTACTCCATTCATTCAGAAGGTGTGAATCTTAGTTTTAAAGCCAGTGAAGAAATTCTTCGAAAAGTATCACCAAGAAATATTTTTCTTAGATCATGGACTGAAGTCAAAGTAAAAACCAAAGAAGATGCTTCATGGAACTGGCTTCAAAAATTTTCGATTCCAAATATCAACGATCTTGTTGGAACAGCACTCTTCATCTTAAGTAAGGTCTTCATCTGGATTCTTAAGCTGATCTATTCAACAGTTTATCATTTAACCTACGTCTTTGCCCCATTAACGGCCATTCTCTATTTCTTTCCTATCACTAGAGGTTCAATAGCTGGAACAATTCAATCAAGTCTCTGGTGTATGCTCATGCCAATTGTTCTGGTTTCAATTCTAGCGATTGTGGGAAATTCCATTCAGGTACCTGCTAAAGATGGTACTTTAGCAATTATTAGCATTGATCACATTATATGGGTCTTTGGAGTTACTCTTTTAATGCTTTTGACTCCTATTCTGACAATTGGAATTCTCAGAGGTGGTGGTGTTGCTATGTCAGGAAGTGCGATAGGTGCCTTAATGACAAACTCTGCAATGAAGTTTGTAACTTCCGTTCCTGGGGCAATGGGTGGAATTAAAGCAACTTCTAAAGTTGCTAAGGATTTAGGTAAAAAGTCATTATTTCGCCCTTCTGTTAAAGAGATGCTTAAAAAAGAAAGCGAAGCAAATAATCCATACAAAGAAAAGTTGAAACATCTCAACCAAAAAGGAGAATTGCGAAATCCATTTAAAAATTCCGTTGGTGTTGATGAACGATTATCAAAAATTGGTATGACAAAAAATGAGGCCATGTCGCTTTCTAAAATTCCGACTAAAGCAATGAGTGCTTCAAATGGAACCACAAAAACTCAATACGCTAGTCCTCAAGAATCATTTAACAGACAGGAACAAGAGACATTTCGTTATGAAAAATCATTCTGGAACAAAATTACTCCCGAGCATCGAGAAGGAATAAGAATTAAGTATGGAATAAAAAGCGAAATGCCTACGCCAGACAAACTTTATTATCCCATAAATCGCTCGGACAAACTCAACATTCCAAACGTCCAAAGAGATAGTCGTTTTTCATTTCAAACTCCGCCAAGAAAGGAAGTAGGAAAAGTGAATCTCAACTCTCAAAACAATTTAAGAAAAGGAGAACGTAATGAAATACGAAACATTTGAAGCTGAATTCATAAAGCAGAATAAGCAACTACGACTTGTTCTAGGTGTAGTTATTCTTCTTCTCGCAATTATTCTATTCTTCGTTTGCACAGACAAAAAGTATTTTGTTTTGAAAAATTCAAGTCTTGTTAGTAGCAGGCCCCTTCTTACTTGGGCTTGTGAAGAATCGTTTCAAAGCATAACAAAGGGAAAACCTGAAAAAGATTTAATTGAAGAATCAATACTCAATGAACTTAAGACAACAGCGTTTAACGTATCATCTGATGAGATTTTAAATGTACTGGCAATCAAAGAAAATCTTTGTCGGATCATTGTTAAGGGAGACGGAAAAGTCAGATCATTTCTTATCAATTTTAAATCTAGCTCTGGATTCCCCTTTTACTACAAGCTTTCAGAAATTAATGAAACTGAACTAAACCAATCTGAGCTTGCTCTTACCAAGGGGGACAAATGATCTTTTCAATTCTTCCAACAACAATCACAACTTTATTTTTATCGGCCAATCTTATTACAACTCTTAGCTTCAAGGATGATGTGAGGACGTTTATATACGGTGGAACAAAAGAAGAGATTTTTACTGAGCTTGCCAACAACAACAAAACGCTTGTCCTAAAGGCCAAGAAGAAAGGGATTGAGACTAATTTAATCGTGGTGACATCTAAAAATCGTTATTACTTCAAAGTTATGGAGTCAGACAAAATCCCTCACCAGTTTATTGAAATTGAAGATGGGATGATTAACACCAACTTTAGAAAGATTAAGGAAACTGCTTCTTATGATCTTTTTGAAGGTACCAACTCCATCATGGTCGTTTCAAAGAAAAAAGAAGGGATAGATGTAAACGGGGTTTCCGTTGTCGCTAAAGAATACTTCTCAAAAGGTGTTCCATTGTTCATTGATGGCATCAGAGTGCTTAATTAGGAGTTTTATGATTCTACATCTTATTACATTCAGTCTTCTTTCGGTTGCAAATGCCAAGATCACGACATTGGAATCTAAAAAGGAAGTTGTTTCTAAGAAAGTTTACATTTCAGCACGAAGTAATCAAGGAAACTCAGATTTCCTTAAGAAGCTTTCAGCTCAAAATGAAAAGCTATTAGAACTTTTAAAAAGTAAATCTTCTGAAGAAGTTCCTTTTATCTGGGATGGCACTAAGAAAATTGAAACAACTAAAGTAATAAGAGGAATTTTATTAAACTCTGTCGTTTCTACCAATCTTGAGTCCCCACTTTTAATTGAATCTCTTGATAGTTCATCACTACCACAAGGAACTCGATTTAAATGTTCAGGGATAACTAAGAACAAAAGAGTTCTTACTGTTTGTGACAAGATGATTACGCCCACAAAAGAAGTCTCTGTTAAAGTTCAAATTCTAAATCTTGATGGAAGTGCTGGGCTTAGAGGTGAATACAATGATGGTAAAGATTCATATATCGCAGGAGCGATCATTTCAGATTTTGCGAAAGGTGTAATCAATGCCTCAAAAAATAAACTCGCCGTTCCTCTTGGTGTCGTAGATGCAGAAACAGATAAAAACAAAATTCTTGAAGGACTTGCCAATTCAGCCTCAACAACAAGTGATGTGCTTCTTGGTGAAATGAAAAACCAAGAGCCTAAAGTTTTTATTGAAGCTGGAAAGCCAGTTCTAATTTTTTTCATGGAGGGCCTAAATGCGTATTAGCTTATTTTGTATATTAGTCTTCTCATTATTAGGCACAGGATGCTCTAGCCTTAGAGGTTCAATTTCAACAGGTGCCATCATTGGTGGTTCTTTGGGGGCGATGTCAGGAATGGTCTTCTCTCCTAATAAAGAGTCTAGAAATGGAAATGCCCTAGTCTTTGGAGCACTAGCGGCCGGTGCAGGAGCACTGCTGGCCAACTATCTTTATACAAATGATCCAGAGAATAGAGATTTAAAACAAATGATGATTCCTGATGATCCCTTAAAGAAGAAATCAGAAGAAGTTCCACTTTTTGATTTTAGTCCTGAACTTAAAAATATCAAACCAGAACTTTCGTTTAAACCAGTTAAAAAGTACGAGGTTCCTATTGAGAAGTTACCAGAAGAATTAAAAGGCAAGGTCAAAAAGCAATACTTACTTGAGTACGAAACAGAAGCGAAAACGATTCAGTACCAAGGTAAGACAATCGAAATTTCACCTTTCAAAGCCTATGAACACGTTTACGAAGAATAAGGAGGATAAATGACAAGTAAAAATAAAAGCAATGCCCCTGGACTCGATCTCGTCTCCCCCTTTGTGGAAATAATTCACGAACTAGGAACGGAGTTGGTCAAAGGCATATTTGAGCTAACTAAGTTTCTTTATAAAAAATGGAACAAAAACTATTTTGAAATTTCAAAAATTGAGGAGAAGCACTTGTATAAAAGCAAACAAACTAAAAATCCAACTGCAATTGGTTATTCTACAAATTCCAAAAGAGAATTACCTTTATCTGAGATTGATTTCTCCAAACATTCTTTCATTGTTGGAGCGGCCGGTTTTGGTAAGACTAATTTAATTTCGCTTCTTCAGGAACATTCGTTGCAAAATAAGAAGCCTATTATCTTTATTGATCCAAAAGGAGATTTAGAAGCCCTTGAAACATTCAGGGCCCTTTGTAAGCAGTACGAAAGAAGTTGCTACATTTTTTCTGAGCACCACAAGGATTCAATTAAGCTGAACCCTTTCAGAGAAGGATCAATCAACCAAGTTACGGATAGAATCATTTCAGCGTTTGAATGGACAGAGCCTTTCTATAAAAATGTTTCCACAGATGCTTTAACTAAAACCCTGAAGAAAATTCAAGAAGCTCAAAAGCCTTATTCCCTATCTAACATTGTCGAAGTTCTTGAAGAGTCCTTTAACACGAAAGAGACTCTAGGACTTAGAGTTATGCTAAGTCAGATCAATGAATCAGATTTTGGCAAAATCCTGACTGAAGACAAGAACACTAAAACACTTATGAATATTCGAGATGAAAAGGCCTGTCTTTATATCGGACTTTCGACTCAAGGATATGGTGAAACGGCTTATACACTTGGAAAAATATTTTTAGGAGAACTTCTTTACGCTTCCTATTTCAAATTAATTAATGAAAGCGATTCTCATAAATCAATGAAAGATTCTGTTGCTGTTTTCTTTGACGAGTTTGGAGCATTAGTTACTCCACGTTTTATTGAACTTCAAAACAAATGCCGAGGAGCTGGTATTCAGTTATTTATGGCAGTTCAATCTGCCTCAGACATTGACAAGATTGATCCAAATCTAACGCTTCAGATTTTAGAAAATGCTTCTAATCTTTTTATCTTGAAGCAAAGAATGGAATACGGTGCAACCCTCTTTGCGAATTCGATTGGAACTAAGCTCACTAAGAAATACACCAAGCAAACTGATAATGGTGATGCCAACGGAATGGGAACAGTCAGAGAAGCAAATGAATTATTAGTTCATCCCGACATTATTAAAAATTTAAGAGTCGGACAATGCGTCCTTCTTCGTCACAATCCCACCAAACTAGATTTAATAAATCTAAGAAACAGAAAAATTGAAATCGAGCAAGAACAGGAGGTAAACAAAAAGAACGAGGAAATTAAAGAAGAGCCTAAAAAAGAAGTTATCGAAGAAAAGAAAAGCGTTGAAACGAAATCAAAAGCTTTTGGGGGTTAAATGGAAATGATGAAAACAGATCATAAGTTTTTTATATATCCCTTAACTGATTGGAGAATCCTAGACATTAAAGGATTAATGGAATGTTCAAGTTTTGAGAAATTTAAAAAATATGACTATGCTAAAAAATTATTACAAAAAATGAAGTCACAAAAGTTTGTGAATGTTTACCGATGCGTACTTAATGGAAAGAACTATTACTACCTTACTCCGCTTGCTGAGAAGTTTATCAGCCAAGATCAGAAATCTTCTGTTTCGGAAGAAACGATTTTCCATGATGCAATGGTTAGCTCTTTAGGAATTGAGCTTTCCAAGATCAAACCATTCATCACTGATATTGAACTTGAACACAAAATTAAAAACGGCAAAAGTAGAACAAACTTTGATGAGATTATCCCTGATGCGAGACTCAAGGGAAATTTCAATGGAGTTAATTTTACTTCGGCTATTGAAGTAGAGCTTCATCAAAAAGAAAAATCTCGCATTGTCGGAAAGGCAAAGCACTACTTAAAAAGTAGTTTCTACGACTATGCTTTTTACTTTTTCCCTGATGAAAAAATCCTAAAGAACTATTCAAACATTCTAAGACAGGAGCTATCTAATGACTTTAACCAGAAGATTTTTCTTTTTTCCATTCCCAAGATCTTTGAAGGAAAAAACTCTTTATATGAAGGCACGGGCCTTGTTAAAGGCAAATCAAAAACCATTCTACAGCTTTTTGAAGTTGTCCCCTAGCTATCCCATGCTCGGGCCATGCGGGCCCTTGGCTTTTCAAATAGCAAGACAACCCCGCGTATTTAAAAACTAATTTGTCCTGACGAAATTGACTCCCTCTCTCTCACGTAGTTTCGATAGATGGAGTCAATTTCTGGACAAATAAAAAAATACGCGGGGAATAATAGAAAATAAGGAGAATAAAAATGAATGAAGAAAATAATAAAGAGATAAATGAGGTTGGGAAAAAAGGAAGAAAGAAGAGAGAAAACAGCCAAGAGGAAGTCATGAGTGAAGATCAACAATACAAATTCTTTGTTGATCTTCGCCATGACAAAGAAGTTCTGGAACAAATTCTTAAAATGCTTAAGGACGTAAACAACAAGCTTTATGGAAAAGAAATAACATTCAAAGACCTTGCTGTTTACGCTGTTCCAAAACTTCTTCCGAAAGACTTAGAAAAAATTCAGGAAAGTTCCTTAACAGAAATGGAGCGAGTTCAGCGACTTCTCGATGAGCACAACGAAAAACATAAAACGAATTTAAGTCTCGGTGAATTTCTGGTTAAGAAACTTAATATTTAGGAGGTCTCAATGAACGATCATAAATTAGAACTTGTTTCAGGTAGATTAGGAAAAGATCCCTATCTTGCTTATACAAAAAAAGGAAATCCTATTTGTGAGTTGTCAGTTGGCCTTAGAGGTGAACAGAACTTAACAATATGGAGAAAAGTTGTTGTCTTTGGAAAGTTGGCAGAGCTTTGCAAAGTTCACTTAAGAAAAGGGCAAGAGATTTTTGTGCGAGGCCCAGTAAGTCTTCGCACGTTTACCAACAAAGAAGGCATTGAAAGAGAATACCTAGAAATCAATGCTTTCTCTATTGGACAATCGTTAATTTAGAAGTTTTTCAAGGAGAATTAATGAGAGATAAAGATAATTACAAAAGCATCCAAAAAAGATATAATGTTCGCACTCAGAGGGAAATCCCCTCTGAGTCGTTCTTTAAAAATCAAATATGGAAGCAGAATGAAGACGAGAGCAACATTTGGTTTAACACTGACGAAGCTGCATTATTTTTAAGAATTTCACCAAACGCTTTAAGAATTTTAGTTCACAGAGCGAAGGTAAAATATTTTAAACTTGGCAGACGTTTGAGGTTTAGACAATGTGACTTACTGAATGTCCTCCAACCAATGGAGGTCTAGCAATGCCTATTTATCAAGAAACGAGCAAAGGAAGAACAACTTATACCGTTGTGGCCACTGCTCAAATTAATGGAAAACAAGTTAATAGAAAGCGACGTAATATTTCTTCTATGGCTATGGCCAAACGAATTGAAGTCGATCTTAAAATTGAACTTAAAAAATTAAAAGAATGTCCTAATAGATTTACTTGGAATCAATGGAGCAATGAATGCTTAAAACGCATGAAAGTTGAGTTCAAGGTTGGAACAATTATGGGCTATCAAGGTAATTTAAACAAATGGGTTAATCCTTGTTTGGGTGAATATTTCCTTGATCAAATTACAGGTTCAATGATTCACGAACTTATTTATAATAGAATTCATACTGTCGGTGCTGATTGTAGAAGAACTGTTTTAAAACAAATAAAACGAATTTTTACAATGGCTGTCGATGAAGGAATTTTATCTCGAAATCCGGCAAAAGGAATTACTGTAAAAGTTCCTGAAGCCAAACAACTTGTTTTAAATAAAACTGAAATTGATACTCTACTCTATGAAGCCAAAATCAGAAACCATCCTTTCTACAATCACTGGGCCTTGGCCATTTTAACTGGAATGAGAAATGGAGAACTCCATGCACTTGCTTGGACTGATGTAGATTTCGAGAACAGAGTTATTTCAGTTACAAAAAGTTGGAGCCTTACTGATGGAATCGGGCCTACAAAAAGTACAAAGAACCGATACATCCCTATTTCTAATGAACTTGAGATGTTTTTAAAAAACTTAAAATCCCAAAAACTGGAAACAGATGGAAAAGTTTTAGAGCCTCTTGAACATTGGATGAGTGGCGAACAAGCAAAGATCATTAAAGACTTTTGTCGTGCCATTGGGATCACTCCAATAAAGTTTCACGATCTCAGAGCAACCTTTATTACTCAAATGCTTTTAAAGGGAGTTCCACTGGCCAAGGTAATGACGATTGTTGGTCATTCTACAATCAAAACAACGATGAGATACCTGCGACTAGTTGCGCAAGACACTCAAGGGGCCACTGAATCTTTAGGAATTACACTTCCAAGAGATTTCGACACAGGAAATGTCGTTAATCTATTCCAACGATAGGGCAAATCCTTGCCAATCCTTACCAAATCTACAAAAATCAAATCATTATAAACGGTTGCGGGTCTCATCAAGACCCGCTCCATTCTTTTCTAAAAATCTTTCCATCAAAACTACAGTCTAAAAAATTTTCATCACACTTTTAAAATTTTCTTGTTTAACGTACAAACTCCAAAATTTATACTCTGGAGTCTTCAATGAAATCTCTCATCGTACTACTCGCTGCTACGACAATCTCTACTGCGGCCATCGCTAATACTTCATTCAAGTTTTGTGATCCAGAAAACCATATGTATACGACTTTTGAAAACGTGGATTCAAACGTTAAAATCACAATGGTTAACACTGACGACAACGATACTATTGATCTAGAAGCTACTCTCGTAAAAGAAGGACTCATTACTGCTCCAAAAAGTTTTGAAAGCATGGGCGAAAAAATGAACGACCAGGTTTCCGAAATTAAATTTTATACTTTAACATCAGAAGAGATTGGAGATGCCACTGCTTTCGTAGCGAAAGGCACAGATAACAATTTTGGCCTCGCCTTAAGAACTGATAATGGTGTGGAATATCTTGGATCAACAAACAGCTGTAACGAATAAGCAAAGAGCGCCGGGATACATTATGAAAAAAACAAAAACGATTCTTTTTGCATGTTTTATCTTCTTATCCTTGGATGTGTTTGCGGCTCAAAAAATTTATCAGACAATTGATCCAGAAGTTGGTGTCGTTGGTAATAAATTAGAAGTTGATGCCACTGTTAAATTTTCTTTTCTTAAAAAAGTTAAGCTTAAAGAGTTAGTGGAAAGAATAGAATTTGTTTCACCGGCCATTGGCTGTGTGGATACTTACTATTGCTCAGCTAAGAATTTTAGAGTTGAGGACAATAAACTTCTTGCAGATGTTTTTATCGATCTGGATATGGATGGGAATATCGACTCAATTAAGAAAGGAACATTTTTAGCTTATACTAATGATTCGCGAGTCGATATTTCGAAAATGACTATCATCTATGTGGACACAAATAAAGGTCGTCTTGAAGACGGTGCTAATCAGACATTTTACTCTATCATTCTTAAATTATGAAAGCCTGCCTCTGAAACCTCATAAAACCGGCGGTTCGATTTTGCCGCGAGTGGATACTTAGTTAAAAAGGTTAAACCTATCTGACTATTTCTCTGTTTTAATAAATTCACTAAAAACCAATCGCTTTAAAAGAGAGATTGGCCAACACTTTCACCCTCTTATAGAGTTCATTTAAAACGATTTCATGTTTTTACATTCGTTTTATTGTTCTTTCCTTTTGTATTTGCATTTTTCTCTTGATCCTAAGTTTACTATGTGCAATACTTGCATTAATGCAACAGTTGTCTTTGGGGAAATGTATGGCTAAACCTAACTATCTTAAAGCATTAACCTTATCAATCATCCTCTCTGCGCCTCTTTTGGCGGCCGATGATCAAAGGGCTAAAATCTCAGTTTTGACTCTCAAAGAACTGGAGTCTGAGATGCTGAATCAATCACTTGATCTGAAGTCAAAAACATTTGAAGCTGAGGCTGCAAAAGAAAAGCGAGAAGCTCTTCCTTCGAATTACATTCCCAAGCTGACACTTGAAGGCACCTATAAATACGTTTCCGAAATTCCGGAAATCAATATGGCCCCGGGGCGAACATTAAAATTTGGCGACAATAAGAACTACAGTATCGGCCCGACACTTTCTTTGACGCTCTTTGATTTTAACTCAAGATCGCAAATGCAAAACTCTTTGGATAAAACAGCCTCTTCCAAAGAAAATGAAACAAAAAATTTAATATCTCACTCTCTCTTTAAGACGAGATTGCACTATCTCAATCTTGTCTTCCTGCTTGAAAAAAGAAATCTCACTTCAGAATCATTAAAAGTTGCCAATAAGCAATTGAATGATGTCGCTGCTAAAAAGCGCTACGGCTCCGGTTCAAGACTGGATCTTCTGACTGCCCAGAAGGAAGTTCATGAGCTTGAATCACAGTTGAAGGATATTGATTTCAACGTCACGGCGGAGCAAATCGAACTCTACAAAGTAGCTTTTCATCCAAGAATAAAAGAAGAAAATTATACTCAGGGCTCAAATAAGCTTGAAACTTTGAATGACCTTCAAGGTCGATTTTCTCATTACCAAAAGATTGTTCCAAATGTTCAAAGTAACACAAAAGTTAAATCAATAAGAGATTTATCAGAGTCTTTTGAAAGTCAGGCAAAATCAATTTCGAATCAAAGATATCCAAAGATAGTCTTATTCGCGCGAACTTCTTTGGATTATCCAAATGGGCCCGATCTTACACGATTCAATCAAAAAGCTGTGGGCGTTTCATTATCGATACCATTATTTGATGGCGGAGAAATATCTCATAATAGTAACGAAAAAAATCTTCAGGCCATGGCCCTGAAACAACAGGCACTCAATGAAGAGCGAAACATCAGCGAGTCAATCCAGTTGGCAATAAAGCGAATTGAAAATCTTCAAGAGCAAAATGAAATCATAGAAAAGAAAATCGAAGAATCCGAAGATATCGCAAACCTTCTCTATAAAAGTTATCAGGATGGACGAGGAACTTTTATTGAAGTTGAACGCGCCAACATAAAGCGCCGGGAATCAAAACTAAGCCTGAGCTTAAATCAATATCAGATTATTCATAACTTAATTCAATTAGCTGACGTGGCAGGAGAATAGCAATGAAGTTTAATAAAAAATTTCTTCTAATCATTCCATTGGTAATTATTGCCATTGCGACAATAAGATTTGTTAGAGACCGCTTTTCCCCTATGCGATTTTCGGGAACGGTGGAGGCCACTCAAGTTGTTCTCTCGTCAAGAATCAGCAGCAATATCAAAACTATTCAGGTTAGCGAAGGTGACGTTATAAAAAAAGATGTTGTATTGGTCACCCTGGATTGTGAGGATATCCAGGTTAACCATGCCCGTCTTTTTGATGACTACAACCGTGCAAGAAAACTTCTGGCCAGTGGTGCAGGTTCAAAAGAATCTTATGAGAGATCAAAATCCTTGTTTGATGAAATCGAAGTCAAAAAAAGCTGGTGCACGATAAAGTCCCCTATAGATGGTGTCGTTACTAATAGCTTTCGCGAAGCTGGTGAATACGTGACTCCTGGAACAAAGTTAATATCCGTGCTGGATAAAAATGACTACTGGGCCTATTTTTATATTCCGCAAACATTAATAAACAGATTCAATGCAGGAGATACAGTTTCACTTTTATTGCCGGAAACAAAAGAATATTTTGCGGGAAAAATTGTCAAAATTAATGAGACAGCTGAATTTACCCCGAAGAATGTTCAAACGTACGATGAGCGGGCTAGACTTGTTTACGGTGTAAAAATTCACGTTGAAAACAAAGAGAATCGCTTGAAGCCTGGAATGTCACTCGACTGGGAGATCAAAAAATAATGAGCCTTAGCATTCAGATTAATAAAATTCAAAAATCTTTTGGTGAAGTCATTGCACTTAACCAGATTGAGGATTTATTTGAATCTGGAAAATTGCATGGTCTTATCGGACCGGAAGGCGCCGGCAAAACAACTCTCCTGAGAAATATAATGGGGCTGCTTATTCCAGGTTCAGGTGATATTAAGTTCTTTGAGAATTCCCAACCAATCGACTTTACGCAAATAAGAAATAAAATTTCCTATATGCCGCAAAGACAGAGTTTGTATCCGGATCTGTCTATTGAAGAGCATCTCATCTTTTTTAAATCGCTTTATGGAATAGATGAAAGCAGTTTTCAAAAAAAATCCAAAGAGCTTCTGGAAATTACCCGCTTACATAAATTTATGGATCGCCCCGCAGGTAAACTCTCAGGAGGAATGTATAAAAAACTCGGTCTGATGCTTTCACTTTTACAATCTCCTAAAGTTCTGTTGCTGGACGAACCAACTAATGGTGTCGATCCCATCAGCCGCCGTGAGTTTTGGGAACTCTTGCATCATTTAATTTCAGACGAAATCATTATTATCTATGCCACTTCCTATATGGATGAAGCTGAACGATGTGACATTGTTCACCTGCTCGATAACGGAAAACTTTTTTCGAAAGGAACTCCAGGTGAGCTCCTGGAAAAAGCTCAGGTAAAAACTTTCGACGAGTTCTACTTAACCCATACCAGGGACATTGTATGACAATTGAAAACTCGGTAGTGGTAAAGAATTTAAGTGTGCAATTCGATGATTTTTTTGCTGTTAAAAATATTTCTTTTGACGTTAAAAAAGGCGAAATCTTCGGTTTTCTGGGAGCAAATGGTGCCGGTAAAACGACCACTATAAAAGTGCTTTGCGGAGTTCAACGACCATCTTCAGGAGAAATCAAGGTCAATGGTGAAAGCTACGGAAACGTATCGGCCTTAAAAAGTCAAATTGGATACATGTCTCAAAAGTTCACACTTTATGACGATCTGACTGTCTATGAGAATTTATCCTTTAACTCAAGCCTTAGAAAATTAGACCGTGACTTTTTCAAGCGCAGGGTAAAAGAGCTGCTGGACTTTATTGACTTTGAGTATCCCATGGAATCTTTAGTGGCAGATCTTCCAGGAGGAATAAAGCAACAAGTCTCTCTTGTCGTTTCCATGCTTCACGATCCTGAAGTTATTTTTTTAGATGAGCCAACTGCAGGAGTCACCCCCTATTACCGAAATAAATTCTGGGAACTTATCAAAATGCTGTCTGCAAAAGGTAAAACCATTTTTGTCACAACTCATTATATGGACGAGGCGGAATATTGTGATCGAATCGCGTTGATGAGAACGGGCGAAATGATTGCCCTGAACACACCGAAAAACCTTAAGAAGAATGTTTTTCCTGAACCCTTAATTGAAATTTCCACTTCAGATAAATCAAAAGACCTTATCGCTCAGTTGCGGAAAGATAAAAACATTTTAAGTCTACTTCCCTTTGGGTCACGCTATCATTTAATTTTGAAAGATCTTCCCTCGTATCATGACTTCAAAGAAAAATATTCTGATTCAATTCTCATAAAAGAAATTGAACCCAGTCTTGAAGATGTTTTTGTCAGACTCGTTGAGGGAGACAGATAATGAAAAATGAAATGGCCACCAGAATATTTTCCATTGCCAAAAAAGAAAGGTACCACATTCTTAGAGATCCCTACGCGCTCACCATTGCCATTGTGGTTCCCTTATTTATTGTTTTGGTTTTTGGGTTTGTCATAGATTTCGACGTTAAAAATATTCCGATCAGCTTTCAAGATCAAAATCAAACAGCGACATCCCGTGATTTACTAAAGAAATTAGAAAATTCCGGCTATTTTAAAATTAATCATAAACTTAATAGTATTAATGAGGCCTTTAAAGATATTGAAAATGGAAAATCAAAAGCTTTTTTGCAAATTCCTCCAGACTTTGAAAAAGATGTGCAGGCAAAAAAACAATCGCAAATCCAAATTCTCCTCGACGGCGCTGATAACTCTACCGCAGGAGTCATTCTTGGTTATTTGTCTAAGTTTACCGCTGTTGTGAACTCTGATTATTTTGGAAGTAGAGCTGCTTATCAAGTTAACGAACAGTTTTACTATAACCCGCAACTCTTGAGCTCGTGGTTTGTCGTTCCCGGTTTGACGGCAATTATTCTGGCCCTGATCTCCATCCTTTTAACGGCCTTAACCGTTGCCAAAGAATGGGAAAACGGTTCAATGGAACTTCTTCTTTCTACGCCAGTTAAACCCATAGAAATTATTCTCGGTAAAATGATTCCTTATTTGCTCATTGGAATTCTGGCCTTACTTCTGGTTCTATTTGTTGCTTTTATGGTTTTTAAAATTCCTTTCAATGGAAGTATTATCACTTTTGTTTTTACAAGCATTATTTTTCTTATCAGCTGCCTGGCCCAGGGAATTCTGATTTCCATCCTGGCAAAAAACCAGCAACTCGCAATGCAAATTTCCATGATAACTGGATTGCTACCTTCATTATTATTATCAGGATTCATTTTCCCCATCGAAAATATGCCACTCTTTTTTCAAGGATTAACTTCAATATTGCCAGCGCGATGGTATATCCTTATTAGTCGTTCCATCTTTCTCAAAGGGGCCGATATAACAAATCTCCTCGTCCCATCAATGGCGCTTCTCGTCCTCTCCTCCGTTCTCGTTTTATTGGCCGTCAAAAATTTCAAGCCAAACCTGGAGAACTCATGATCAATTTAAATAAATCCTTTTATACAATTCGTGGTTTTATAAAAAAAGAATTCGCGCAAATTCTTCGTGATAAAAAAATGCGTATTGTTCTCTTCGTCCTGCCAGTTGTTCAAATGATCGTATTTGCCGTGGCGATATCAACTGAAGTTAAGAATATCAAGATTGGGTTTCAATACGAAGTTTCAGATACAGAATTTGTTCAAGTGATAGACCACATTGAAAAAAGCGGATGGTTTAAAATTGTGCCATTGAAACGTGGAGATGATATTGCACTCAAAATGAAAAACGGTGCACTGGATGCAGTTCTCTTTGCTCCGCTAGAAAAAATGGCAGTTGATCGAGAGCGGAAAAATCAAGGGTACCAATTACTGATTGATGGCACAAACTTAATCAGAGCTCAATCAGTAGAGCGTTACATCAACACAATTCTCTCAAATAAAATAATGGGCCAGGCCAATCCGCTATTGGCGCTAAATGTCCGGACGCTTTACAACCCGGAGATGAGGAGTGCCTATTTTTTAATTCCGGGGACAATGGCCATGATCGTTGGTTTGATCACTGTTCTTTTGACGAGCATGTCTCTGTCCAGGGAAAAAGAAATGGGGACGCTTGAAATGATTTTAGTTACTCCCATCAGCAGTATTGAACTTATCTTAGGCAAAACTATTCCTTTTCTCATACTAGGAATTATCAATGCCATGACTATTTTGTTTTTTGCGATAGTCGTTTTTAGAGTTCCAATGAATGGCAGTTTTTTACTGTTGGGCCTTTCAGTATTTGCGTTTGTTTTCTCAACAGTCAATGTAGGAACTTTTATTTCTACGTTTGCCAAAAATCAGCAGCAGGCCATGCTTGGTGGTTTTATTTTTCTTTTCGTCGCGAATCTCCTGGCAGGAATCATGTTTCCAATCGACAATATGCCTGTCTTTATGAAGTGGCTGGTAAATTTGAACCCTTTAAAATTCTACGTTGAAATTCTGCGCGGGCTTATGCTCAAAGATGCATCATCATCGTTTGTCGTTCAGAATATTTTGGCCTTATTTGCAATCGGATCTGGGTTTGCCTATTTGAGTTATAGAAGAATGCAAGAATACTTAGCTTAGCTTAGCTATATAAATTCAAGGACTTACATGGGCAATAATCTAAATTACCAAAACCAAGAATTTTTACTAAGATAACCTAATCAGGTTGGTTGTTATGAGAACTTTCTTTTCTATTTTTATCGTTTTCCTGCTGGGATTTTCTTCGGTTTGCTCCTCTGTTGAACCAAAGAAAGTTTTAATCATCGGT
>Ga0066408_1000045_pt1 | contig 30579 bp, 24 predicted proteins | sample LakWasMet10_HOW4_2_FD_59495 | JGI IMG/M metagenome (GOLD analysis project Ga0066408, IMG submission 59495) | Freshwater sediment methanotrophic microbial communities from Lake Washington under simulated oxygen tension - Sediment Metagenome 10_HOW4 | ecosystem: Environmental > Aquatic >... | reverse complement strand
AGGATAATGTAGCATTGTCCTGCGTTACTGCTGTTTCAAAGAATGCACCATAATAATCAATTGCATCGGCAATTTGAGCTGCATTCATTTTGCTCGTACCTTCTTCAAGCATTGTATTCGTGGTTGCAGCTTGCAAGGGCATTTGCTGGTGATACATGCCTGCCGAAAAAATAAACTCTATTTTAATGAGCTCTTGTGTTCCTGCATTTACTGAGTATACAGGGATATTGTTCGACAAACGTTTTTCGTTTGCATGGATAATTTCAATTTTTTCTACCGCTTTAAAAGCAGGAGCCGTTTTTCTATCGAGTGCTAATGACATACTAATTCTAGATTAATGTGTAAATATAGCTATTTAATAGCTTTTTAGGAAGCAGGAAAAACTTATTCACAATTTCACGTTTTTTCCTTGCAGGGCATTTAAGTTTTTGTATTTTCGTTTTCGGTTTTAAAATTAAATTATTTCAAAATTATGCATGTAGCAATAGCAGGAAACATTGGTTCTGGCAAAACCACACTCACTACTCTTTTAGCAAAACATTATAAATGGCAAGCTCACTTCGAGGATGCTGACGATAATCCTTACTTAAATGATTTTTATGAGGACATGCAACGTTGGTCTTTTAACTTGCAAGTTTATTTCTTAAACAGTCGTTTTAGCCAAGTTCAACAAATTAAAAATAGCGGAAAAACAGTTATTCAAGATAGAACAATATATGAGGATGCATACATTTTTGCACCCAATTTGCATTCAATGGGCTTAATGACCACGCGTGATTTTGAAAATTATTTTTCATTATTCAAATTGATGGAGTCATTTATTTCTCCACCCGATTTATTGATTTATTTGAGAGCTTCGGTTCCAACATTGGTGAATCAAATTCAAAAACGTGGTCGTGATTATGAGAATGCAATCCGATTGGATTATTTAAAACGTTTAAATGAGCGTTACGAAGCATTCATTACTTCTTACGAACAAGAACATAAAAATGCACGCTTGTTGATTATTGATGTAGACAACAATAATTTTCCTGAAAAAGCGGAAGATTTAGGTTTTATTATCAATAAAATCGATGCTGAAATCAATGGTCTTTTTTAACTAGTATCTATAAAATGTAAAAGCGCCTTCTGAATTTTCAGAAGGCGCTTTTTTATTTACCATGGCAGGTAATTATTGTTTAATAAACTTTTGTTGGGTACTTTGATTTCCATTTTTTATTTCTAGAAAATAAATGCCACTAGTAAGTGATGAAACATTTATTCTACCAATTAAAACCCCATTGCTCATTTCTTCTACAACAGAAGGCATTACTTTTTTTCCATTAATGTCATAGATGTTGAAAATGGTTTTTCCCGATTCAATAACACTGTACTGGAACGTGATTTCTTCAGCAGCAGGATTGGGATAAAGGTTAATGATTATATTATTTGATACATTTTGAATGTTAGTTACAACAGCTGGACGAGGGCAAGGTGGAGATTGAACTTGGTTTATAACAGCTGGTTTTCCAAGCATTGCAGTTGTTGAATTGCGCAAAAAACGTTCGTTGTTGTTTACATAATATGATTTTGTGGTTGTTGCAACTGCCGATGGAACATCAATTGTATTTACATAATACCAATCGCCTTGTGCTTTTGTGGAAGTAACCGTTAACAATACAAATCCGTGAAGGGATAAATCAGCATATTTGATATGACTGTTGCTTAATTGAATAGCAGCAGCGCCAGCTGGAATAGAAATGCCTGGTGAAGTTACAGAAGGTGCAACAAATTCTACACCTGCAGAGTTTGCTCCTGTGGCTCCATTATAACCACTCAATGGTAAGTCATTTGCCCATGAGGAGTGAATATCTCCGGTTAATACTACTACATTGCTGATATTGTTGGTCATAATATGATTTAAAACACGATCTCTTTCTGCTGGATAACCATCCCATTGATCTTCGTTTAATGCACTTCCAAATAATCGTAAAGGAGCCATCATTACTTGTTGTGCTAAAACTTTCCACTGACAAGCACTTGAGTCCAAGCGATTACCTAGCCAAGTGAATTGATCTGTTCCTAATAATTGTCTACTGGTTGATGTTACAGTGCTACCCGATGTCCCACTTTGTACATCTCTTCCATGTAATCGCGTGTCCAGCATAATCAAATCGAGTAAATTTCCGTATTGTATGTTTCTAAAAATTTGATAAGGGTCAGTTCCATTCGATTGTCTGATAGGAAGCCATTCAAAATAAGCTTGCTTTGCTGCATTTTTTCTTGCAGCCCACAATCCTTCGGTTCCAGCATCATGATTTTCTGCACCATTCATCCAAGCATCGTTTGCACTTTCATGATCATCCCAAATTACTATAAATGGGTATTGTTGGTGGCATTTACGCAAATCTTCTTCTAAATGGTAAGTCGAATAACGCATTCTATAGTCGGAAATAGATAATATTTCATTAGAAGGCTCCCAACTTCTGTTTACTGTAGCGTTTGGTGAATAACCACCTGTTTCGTATTCGTAGATATAATCACCCAAACAAATAACCGCATCTATGTCATTTCGTTGGGTAATGTTTTTATAAACATTAAAAAATCCGGCTTCAAAATTCGCACAGGATACTACCGCAAATCGAGCACTGTCATTTGTTCCTTGTGGTGCAGTTTTCGTTCTTCCTCTTATTGAATAGTGTCCACCTGTTTCAAATTCATAATAGTAATAAGTATTGGCTTGCAAATTGGTAACATCTACTTTAACCGTATAGTCTACATTTGAATCAGTGAATAAACTTCCACTTTGAATAACGGATTGCATTCCTGTATCCAATGCCATTTTCCAGCTAACTGCGATTGGCCCTGTTTGATTAATGGTAGGAGTTATGCGTGTCCAAATAATTACTTTGTCTGTCAAGGGATCACCAGAAGCAACACCATGATAAAATGGCTCCATACAGGGCTCTAAAAACAATCTGTTTCCTTGTGCAAATACAGATGTAGTTAGGGTTATTAATAATAAATAGATAAAATTTTTCATGTTAGTTTTGGATAAGTAGTTTTTTAGTTATTTTTTTTGATTTACCTGATAATTCTATGAAATAGATTCCTGTGTTTATTCCTGATAAATCAATTTGAAATGTTGAAGTACCACTAAATGTTTGTAGTTGATTTGTTTTTATTTTTTGACCTGTAGAATTGTATAAGTTAAAATCTAAAACTTCGTTTTTTGCGTTTTTAACAATCAACTCTAATTGCTGCTCAGATTGAATTGACTGTATGGAAAATTCATTCGATGAATTTTCTATTGTTGTTACATTACATTGATTGGCAGGCAAAATATTAATGTTAAACGTATCAGTGATACAACTATTAACATCTGTTGCGTAAAGGGTTGTTACTCCAGAAACAGTATAAATCAACGAATCACTTGTGTTGCTTGATGGTAACCACAATGCAGTTCCTACAAAGGAGGGTTTTAATACAATTTGATCTCCAATACAGGCATTCACCGTTTCATTTTTACTCATGTTTTTAAAAATGCTAAACGAGTCATAAACAGAACCATCTGTTTTTATGAATTTTGCATCTAAACGATTATTGTTTATTTCAAGCAGCATAGAGCCTAAATCTGTTGTTGAATATTTATGCATAACAGGATGTGGCCAGCTACTTTGGGGTGAACCAGATTTAGCTGAACATCCAACAACTGTAAATACAGTTCCTTTATGACCTTCATTAAGTAGCATGTGTTTTTGATAGGGGCAGTTGCCAGCATAATAATTCCCAGAGGTGTTATCCAGTATCATGGATGGTTGCAAGGTATTTGAATCATCGTAATGTCCATCTAGTAGCATGGATCGCTCATAGCAGTGACTATGTCCACTTAATACTAAATCAACACCGTGACTTTCCAAAATTGGAAGAATATTTTCACGCATATCTACCATCTCAAAATCATACAATAAAGGATTGTCGGAATCATGTGTCCCTTTTGTATAAGGTGGATGATGCCAGTATGCAATAATCCATGGAAGGGTATTCGCATTTAAGTCATTTAATAGCCATGTAGCCATTGGTGCTGTGGTATTTCTATCTTCATCATACGAGTCCAATGAAATAAAATGGATATTACCAATATTATAGGAGTAGTATCTTTCACTTCCAGACGGCACTCCACCTGCTTCTCCATTTGTAGGTAAGCTGAAAATGTTATAATATGCAGGAGCAGGTGAAAATGGAATATGATTGTTGTAATCATGATTACCTGGTGCAGGCCATGTTACCGTATTTTTCATAATGTTTTCATACTCATTTGTAAAAACATTATCTTGATATTCATTGTCCTTACCGCCTTCGTATGCATTATCGCCTAACCAAATCCAACCGTTTATATGTTGGTTATTATTATAGGTCATAAATGCATCTCTAACAGCTCTTTGGTCATTGCTTCCAGTTCCGGCATCTCCAATAACCCAAAAACGATAAGGTTGAACCGTTCCTGTTAATGGAAGAGTTACAAACGATAGATCATTTGCTGAGGGTAGAAGCAGAGAAGAGTATGTCCCAACATTGTAATAGTATTTTGTATATGGACTAAGATTGTTAATAAGCACTTCGTGCTCAGTTGCAAAGGCTGGATTTATTTCAGTGTTGCTTAAACTGCCTGTTGATGAACCATACATGATTTTACTATCACATGCAACATCTGTTCTCCATTTAATAATCATGCTATTGGTTGTAGCTTTCTGCAAATAAGGTCCACGCACTATATTTGCAATAATAGGAGTGGATACTCCATCCAATTTTAAATTAAAGCTGATATCTGAACTACTCGGATCATCCTGATGAATTTCCACGGCAATGGTATTGGTTCCCGAAATCAAATTCGCAGCACTTATTGTTGTTGTTTGCCAATCATCTTCATTGGGCCAAGCAATTGTTCCAGAGGCTTCTGTATTGTAATCAATTGCCCCTCCTGGCATATTGCTTCTCCAAACTTCAACACCATTTATATACACAACAGCACCATCATCACGAACCAATTCTAAATTCAAAGAAGTAAATGCATTTGGATTAATGACATTGAATTGTTTTCTGAAATAGGTGGTGATGTATTTATTGTTCCCATCAATTCCATAACCTACTGGTGTTGCCTCATCGCCATCACCATAACCTAGCTCAGCATTTCCAACAGCCCATGTGGCATCATTAAAGGATGGATTGGTCCATGCTGTTTGCTGATTGCTTCCATTGTCCAAGTATCTCCACAATGAACCTGATGGGATAATATTGGTAGTTTGAGCGCTTAGGCCACAAATACCTGCTAAGAATAATAAGATTGTAGTTTTTTGTTTCATGCCACAAATCTATCCTCGCAATTTTATTTAGGAGTTATAGAATTGAAGTCAATGCTTTATCAGTCTGTAAACTAATTAACAGCAAATGAAAGTTTATGTTAATTGTTTGTGGCAAAAAATCCCTATTTGATATTCTTTTTAAAATTATTTACTTTTTTCAAATCTTATTAACAGCGTCTAAAAATGGGCTTTTTAATTGCTAAATTTACAGCAAATAAAAGAATTTGCTATTTGTTGTAAGGAGATGATTTTTAGATTTAGTTTGAGATTAATATTCATTTTTTTGTTGGGATTCAATTCAATCCATTTGTATTCACAAACAGAAGAGGAAGATACAGTTGTTGTTGTTAAATACGATAGTGTAAAGTTTGTGAATGGAAGTAAGCAGGCTGCGAAAATTATTGAAATTTCTGACAAGTATGTAAAGTATAAAAATCCAAAAGATTTAAATGGACCAACTTATTCTGTTAAAAAAAGAGATATAGCTGGATTTGTTTTTGCCGATGGTTGTTTGGATTTAAAGCAGTTTGGTTATGATAATTGTATTAAGGATCCCAATGCCGATTTAGTAAAAGATGAAAATTTTAAAAATAAGGTATTGAGTATCGATTTGTTTCAATTAACATCTCGGCATTTTCAGTTGAATTTCGACTATTTTTTTAAAAATAAAAAACAAGGATTAAGCTTTTATGGAAATGTTGGTTTTCTTGATCAAACTGATTCTGAAACATATGAACGATGGGAAACCAAAGTGCTTTTTTCCGGAAAGATGTACAAGAAATATTACTTTGGATTTGATTTTAAATTATTTCCTGCAAAGCACAGAAAATTGACCTACGTATATTCATTTGGTGCTGATATTGGGCGTTCATTTTTAATGGAAAAAAAGAATATTCTTGGCGGTTGGTATTATGATCCTTCACTTGGTTACAATACTTTTCACTCATCTTATTCGAAAGATTTCATGATTGAGGGGTTGTATTCATCGTTGCGATTAACAAATGGTTTTATTTGGAGAATAACTAATAGTATTTTTTTACAGTGCGGAGTAACGCTTGGAGCGAATTATTATAAATATTATAGTATTGTTGATGAGACTGATGTGAATCTTTTTTTGCCTAAAGTTTCAGGAACAGTGCTACTAGGTTTTGCTCTCTAATTTTATAAATCAGTTTTAAGAAAATGAAATTTTCACATTTACACGTACATACCCAGTTTTCATTGCTTGACGGTGCAGCGGATGTTGCATCCTTGTATAAAAAAGCAGTGAACGATAATATGCCTGCATTGGCAATCACCGACCATGGTAACATGTTTGGTGTTTTTAAATTTGTTGCCGAAGCAGGTAAGCACAATACGCCCGAAAATCCGAATAAAGTAAAACCAATTGTTGGTTGCGAATTTTATGTGGTTGAAAATCGCCACAAACGCCAATTTACAAAGGAAGATAAAGATGTTCGTTACCACCAGTTATTATTAGCAAAAGATGCTGAAGGCTATAAAAACTTAGTAAAGCTTTGTTCATTGGGATACATGGAAGGTCTTTATGGTAAATATCCTCGTATTGATAAAGAATTAATTTTACAATATCACAAAGGTTTAATTGCTACTACATGCTGTTTAGGGGCTTCCGTACCTCGTACCATCCTTAAAAAAGGAGAAGATGAAGGTGAGAAAGAATTTAAATGGTGGTTGGATATTTTTGGTGAAGATTATTATGTGGAATTGCAACGTCACAATATTCCAGAACAAAATACAGTGAATGAAGTGTTGTTGAAATTTGCTCAAAAACACAATGTGAAAATTATTGCGTCAAACGATTCACATTACGTTGATCAAGAAGATGCCAATGCACATGATATTTTACTTTGTATCAATACAGGTGAAAAACAAAGTACACCAACCTTAAAAGAGTTTGATGATGAAGTATCTATGAAAGGCAAGCGTTTTGCTTTTTATAACGATCAATTCTATTTCAAAACTACTCAAGAAATGACTCAGTTGTTTAGCGATATTCCGCAAGCAATTGATAATACAAATGAAATCGTAGATAAAATATCTCCTTTAAAATTAAAGCAAGATATCATGCTTCCGAATTATCAAATTCCGGAAGGTTTTGCTTCTCAGGATGATTACTTGCATCATTTAACCTATACTGGTGCGAAAGAGCGCTACCGCGAATTATCACCTGAAATTGAAGAACGATTAAACTTCGAATTGTTTACCATCAAAACAATGGGATTTGCGGGTTATTTCTTGATTGTTGCCGATTTTATTCGTGCTGGTCGAGATATAGGTGTATTCGTTGGACCTGGTCGTGGTTCGGCAGCTGGCTCAGCTGTTGCATATTGTATTGGAATTACCAATATAGATCCTATTAAATACAATTTACTATTTGAGCGTTTCTTAAATCCCGATCGTAAGTCAATGCCCGATATTGATACCGATTTTGATGATGAGGGTCGCCAAAAAGTAATTGATTACGTGGTAGATAAATACGGAAAAAATCAAGTAGCTCAAATTGTTACTTATGGAACAATGGCGGCTAAAATGAGTATCAAAGATGTTGCTCGTGTATTGGATTTAGCATTGCCAGATTCCAATGCATTGGCAAAATTGGTTCCTGATAAACCAGGAATTGAGCTTGAACGTGTACTTACCGCACCGCTTACTGGAGAAAAAAGTTTAGAAGAAAAAGAAGGCTTGACTGGCGAAGACATGGAAAATGTAAAACGCCTGCGCGAAATCATGAATGGAAACGATTTACAAGCGAAAGTGTTGAAAGAAGCTTTGATTCTTGAAGGCTCTGTTCGTGGTACTGGTATTCATGCTGCAGGTATTATCATCGCTCCAATGGATTTAACAGATTTAATTCCAGTTTCTACTTCAAAAGAATCGGAATTATTAATTACTCAATACGATGGAAAAGTAATTGAAGATGCAGGTGTAATCAAGATGGACTTTTTGGGTCTGAAAACCTTGACCATTTTACGCGATGCTTTACGCATGATTAAACAGAATCATGGTATTGACATCGTTATTGACGATGTTCCATTGGATGATTTAAAAACATTTGAACTATATCAACGTGGCGATACCAACGGTACTTTCCAATTTGAAAGTGCTGGTATGCAAAAATATTTGAAGGAATTAAAACCTGATAAGTTTGCCGATTTAATTGCCATGAACGCATTGTACCGTCCAGGTCCTATTGAATACATTCCAAACTTTATCAAACGTAAACATGGTTTAGAGCCAGTAGTTTACGATTTGGCTGAAATGGAAGAATACCTTTCGGATACCTATGGTATTACCGTTTATCAAGAGCAGGTGATGTTGTTATCGCAAAAATTAGCAGGCTTTAGTAAAGGTGATGCCGATGTATTGCGTAAAGCAATGGGTAAGAAGGATAAAGCAACGCTTGATAAAATGAAAAGTAAGTTTATGGATGGTGCAACCGCAAAAGGGTTGGCTGCCGATAAACTAGAAAAAATTTGGACCGATTGGGAAAAGTTTGCGCAGTATGCTTTTAATAAATCACATTCTACTTGTTATGCATTTGTGGCATTTCAAACAGCTTATTTAAAAGCGCATTATCCTGGTGAATACATGGCATCCGTGCTTACACACAACTTGAGTAACATCGATAAGATTACCTTCTTCATGGATGAGTGTAAACGTATGGGCGTTTCAGTTCTTGGTCCTGATGTAAATGAAAGTTCGTATCAGTTTAGTGTAAACAAAGCTGGACAAATACGTTTTGGAATGGGTGCTGTAAAAGGAGTAGGAGAGGCTGCTGTAATTTCAATTGTTGAAGAGCGCGAAGCAAACGGACCATACAAAAGTATATTCGATTTAGTTCGTAGAATTAATTTACGTGCAGCCAACAAAAAAACATTTGAAAGCTTAGCTTACGCTGGAGGATTTGATTCGTTTGGTATTCCAAGAGCAACGTATTTTAATTTGGATGGAAATGATAATATCAATTTCCTTGAAAAAGCAATTCGTTATGGTAACGGACATCAGGATGGTGTCAACTCATCGCAAGTATCCTTGTTTGGTGAAGAGAGTGAAGTTGAAATGCCTGAGCCAACGGTTCCTACATGCGAGCCATGGAGTAATTTAGAGCAATTAAAATACGAGAAAGATGTAGTAGGATTCTTTATTTCAGGACATCCATTAGATACATACAAATTAGAAATTGATAACTTTTGCTTCCATTCTGTAGGTGATGTAAAGAAAATTGAAGAGTATAAAAACAAGGAATTAGTGTTTGGTGGAATTGTTACAATGGTTCACAACGGGATTACTAAAACAGGTAATCCTTGGGGGAAAATTAGCATCGAAGATTATCAGGAATCCATTGATTTAGCATTCTTTGGCGAAGATTATGTGAAGTTTAAGCAATACATGGTTCATGGTTTATTCTTATATGTGAGAGGGAAAATTTCGGAACGATTCCGTAATTCTGGTAACTGGGAATTCAAAGTGTCAAGCATTCAATTGCTTTCGGAATTAAGAGATAAAATGGCCAGAAATATTACCATCAATGTTCCTCTGAAAAATTTGTCGGATGAGTTTATTGCAAAATTTAATGACATCATTACAGAGAATGAAAAAATTCAACCTCGTAACTGTGCATTACGCTTCAAAATAATTGATACGGATGAGAATGTGGCTATTGACTTGCCTTCTAAACGTGTAAAGATTAGTCCGACAAATGAATTTTTGGAAATGCTACGTGAGAATAATTTAGAATTTAGGTTGAATTAGTTTGTGTATTTGTAGTGGTCCATACTTAAAATTTTAAAATGTTTAAACACCTCACTTTTTTCCTTTTACTCTTTATTCTTAGCTCATGCAGCTTCAATAAAATGTTTTTGGTTCCTTATAAAATGACGAATGAAACCAAGCAGGTTGAAATGCGCACAAAGCAAGGGGATACTATTATAACTTATTTTACAGGTGACGATCACCAGCCACTTATTACAAAAAATCGTATTCCAATTGAAGCAGACTACACCATTGAAAGTGTTATGTTTACTAGTAAAAATGGAAATAAGTTAAACGGCTGGCTCATTAAATCTAAAAATGTAAAAGCCGATGTTACTTTGCTGCACTTTCATGGCAACGCTGCAAACATGCTCTATCAAGTTCAAGCAATTGCGCCATTAGCAAAAAAAGGATTTCAAATTTTTATGTTTGATTATAGTGGCTTCGGATTTTCGGAAGGAAAAGCAACTCGTAAAAATGTGCGAATTGATGCCAATTCTGCTCTTGATTATATTAAAAGTAGAGAAGAAGTAAAAAACACAAAGCTTGTTATTTATGGACAATCGTTGGGCGGTCATTTGTCGGCTGTGGTTGCAAACGACAGACAAGCAGACATTGATGCATTGGTAATAGAAGGCGCTTTTTCATCGCATCATGATGTTGGTGCATACATGGTTCGTAGAATGATGTTGATAGGTGGAATTGCTCGTGTATTTATGAAGGATGGATATTCTGCAAAAAAATCAATTAAAAACTATAAAAAACCATTGTTAGTAGTTCATAGTACAGAGGATGACGTAATTCCTGAATACATGGGAAAACGCATTTTCAAAAAAGCAACAACTCCCATAAAAGAGTTTTATGAAATCAATAAATGCCATATCTGCGGACCTATCTATTATACTGATGAGATAGCGGAGAAGATTCGTAAAATGTTGCAATAAATAACCATGAAAGAGGCATTAAACATCACCAGAAAAGAGTCCTTGCGAATTGCTGCTTTTGGAATATTAACACTGTTGTTAATTATATGTTTGATGTTTGGATTTGGCGGTTTACTCGATATGTTCAATAGCCTTTTACCAAATTTGCTTTTAGGAGTGACGGGTTTGTTCTTTGCTATTTATTTTTTGTCTATTCCAGCAGCAAAATTATTGTACTCGAATAAAGTTTCACCTTATTTGATGGGCTTTTTAATGACTATTTTTTCTCTTGAAATAGGAACGTTCATTGCATCGATGCTTGGTTATTTTACTGAAGGAATTGATGATGTTGATGGAGTGTTTGACTATATTGCGAAACCCGTTTTTGGCATTTTAGTTTGGGGTTTTGTGCCCATTGTAGCTCTTTCTTTAATACTTGGAATTCGTCTTTATAATAAGTTTGAAAAGCTTGAAAAATAGGCTTTCTTTTTTTTGTCAAATTGTTTTAGCATTACTCCAAAACACTATCTTTATCGCCAATTTTAAAAGCTCCAATGGATTCCAATAATAAGCATGCACAACCTTTTATAATGGTACTTAGTGTGACCGTTATTTTGTTTGTGCTCTCCTTGTTTAATACAAAATGGAATTTGTTTGGTTTTGAGACCAAGAAGATAGAACCCATTGCAGATATCCTTTCGAAAGCAGCGCTCAAGAAAGCACCTCTTCCAGATTTTATTGTAAATGATTCTATTATAGCAAAAGACAGTACAGCAGTGGCTTTGCGAAAAGTGGACCCCGCAAACATTCTAGATTTTGAAAACGATTCCACTTCTGCATTAGCACATTTTTTTAATGCCTTGAATAAAACGTCAAAAGAAAAACACAAAACACGCATTGCTTACTTTGGCGATTCGATGATTGAAGGCGATTTGATTTCTCAGGATTTAAGAAGTAATATGCAGGAAAATTATGGTGGCTACGGAGTAGGATTTGTACCGATTACATCCATTGTTTCTGGCTTTAGAACTAGTGTCATTCATTCATTTGGTGATTGGACCACTTATAATCTTCTTGAAAATGCACCAGCAAATCATACCTTGGGTATTTCCGGGTATTCCTTCGTTCCGGGTACAATGGGACAAGTAGATACAACCGATGTAACAAGTGGAAGTTGGGTGAAATACATTGCTGCAAATAAAAAACACATCGATAAGTTTTACGAGGCTAAATTAATTTACGGAAAAGGAAGTGAAGGAAATTATGTTGTTATCAATGGTAGACGCTATGCTTTGAATGGGGCAAATGTTGTTAATCAAATTTCAATAAAAAGCACAAATCCAATGCAATCCATTCATGCGAAGTTTCAATGTAAAACATCAATGGATATTTTTGGATTTAGCATGGAAAGTGATAGTGGTGTGTTTGTCGATAATTTTTCGTTCAGAGGAAACTCCGGATTACCTATCTCAAAAGTAACACAAGCAGTATATTCGGGTACAAACAATTGTTTGGGTTATGATTTAATTATTTTGGAATATGGTTTAAATGCTGTGAGTCCAAACGTTACCGATTTCTCTTGGTACGAACGTGGAATGAATAATGTAATAAAACACATCAAAGCAAGTTTTCCGAACACCAGTATCTTGTTAGTTAGCGTAGGCGATAAAAGCTATCGAAAAGATGGTGAATACCAAACCGATCCCAGTGTTCCTATTTTAGTGGAAGTTCAGAAACGAATGGCAAAAGATAATAAAATTGCCTTTTGGAGTTTATACGATGCGATGGGCGGATATGGCTCGATGGTAAAATGGGTAGAAGGCGATACTGCATTTGCAAATAGAGATTATACGCATTTCAATTTTAAAGGAGCACGTAAAGCAGGGAAGTTGATGTACGATAAATTAATGAGCGAGTATAAGGATTATAACAAAGCTCAACTAAAGAACTAAATTGATGATTAAAACTATAAAATTTGGACTATTGATTTTTTGCAGTTTGCTTTTAGTAATAAAAGCAAATGCGCAAACAATTGATTCTACAGTATACAAGCAATATTTATTTATAAATAAGTCGATAAACAATATTGAAAACGACAGTACTTCATTGATTAGCGTTTATGAAAAATTGTATGCACTAGAGCAAAAGAAAAAGGGAAAAGTAAACATTGTTCATATGGGTGATTCACACATTCAGGCCGATCATTTTTCGGGAAGTATGCGTCAGAAATTACAACGTAAATTTGGAAATGCCGGTCGTGGATTAATATTTCCTTATCGTGTTGCAAAAAGCAATGAACCTTCTTCTTATAAAACAACCACCAATACAGTTTGGGATGCAAAACGAAATGTGTTTTATAATAAACCCTTACCAATTGGTTTAAGTGGATTTACAATAGAGAGTACCGATTCCTTATCTGAAATTAATCTTATGGTAAAAGATCAACCTGGATTGGGATACAGCTTTACTAAGTTTACATTGTTTCATGAAAAAGGAAAAAATAATTATGACATTTCTGTATGTGATGATTTAAATTGTGAGCTTAAAAAATTTACGTATTCCGATAAAAATGCAAATCCATTTGTTTCAGTAGCTCAATTCGAAAAGCCTATGAAACAAATAATATTACGCAGTAAAGTGGTGGATACTGCAACTCAGAAATCAACTCGTATTTATGGAATGTTATTGGAAAATGATTCATCGGGTGTATTGTATAACATGATAGGAGTAAATGGTGCAGAGTTTAAGCATTATAACATGTCGAAATATTTTACGGAGCAATTGGCGTATTTGAATTCTGATTTGGTAATCGTTTCAATGGGTACGAATGAAGCTTTTTATGGAAATTTCGATAAAGAATTATTTTATAAAAACATTGATACGCTTGTAACTAATTTAAAGAAGATCAACCCTGATGCAACAGTATTATTAACCACTCCTGGCGACTCGTACAAAAGAGGGAGAAAGGGCAGAGTTAAAAATCCAGATGTGAAGGTTGCCAAAGAAACGATAATTAAATATTGCCTTGAGCACAATATGCCTTATTGGAATTTGTACGATGTCATGGGAGGATACGGCTCAATGGGTAAATGGTATGCTGCAAAATTAACAGCCAAAGACCGTGTGCATTTTACTGGCAGAGGCTATCAAATACAAGGCGATTTGTTTTACAATGCATTTTTAAGCGGGTACGAAAACTATAAAAAAAGTAAAAAGTAGATGTTAAATATCGATTTCGATAAATTAATAGACCAATTAACCTACAATGCAAAGGATCCATTGTTATTCAACAGTGGCTTCTTTCTATTTTTCTTTTGTGTTTTTTTATTGGGTTACCAATTTTTATACAAGCGAAAATTAGCACGTGTAGTCTATTTTACCATTTTTTCGCTTTACTTTTTTTACAAAGCATGTGGCTTTTATTTCTTATTCATTTTATTATCGGCAGTTATAGATTTTAACTTATCCAATTGGTTATACCGTGCAGATAGCAAAAGGAAAAAGAACCTGATTTTGATTTTTAGCATCATCATCAATTTAGGTTTGTTGTTCTATTTTAAGTACACCAACTTTTTTATTGAAATCATCAATGATTTAAAAATAGGAGAGGTAAAGCCACTCAATTTAATATTACCAATTGGTATTTCCTTTTATACATTCGAAAATCTGAGTTACACCATTGATGTGTATCGTGGTAAGTTTAAACCCGTAACCAGCTTTTTAGATTATTGTTTCTTTTTGTCTTTTTTCCCGAAATTGGTAATGGGACCAATTGTGCGTGCTGCCGATTTTATTCCTCAAATCAGAAAGGACATATTTATTACCAATACTGATATTTCCAGAGGTTTGTATTTGATATTGGGAGGTTTATTCAAAAAGGTGGTCATTTCCGATTACATCTATGTAAATTATGTACAATATATTTTTGATGATCCATCCCGTCATTCAGGTATAGAATGTTTAATGGGTGTTTATGGTTATGCAATGGTTATTTATTGTGATTTTTCGGGGTATTCCGACATGGCAATTGGTATGGCACGTTGGATGGGCTTTAGCATCAATGAAAATTTTGATTCTCCATATCAATCCTCAAGCATTACCGAATTTTGGCGCAGATGGCACATGTCGCTCTCCTCTTGGTTAAAAGATTACCTGTATATTTCTTTAGGAGGAAACCGGGTAGGTAAATTCCGTCAGTACATCAACTTAATGATTACGATGTTGTTGGGTGGTTTGTGGCACGGTGCTTCGTTCAATTTTGTGGTTTGGGGTGGAATGCATGGATTGGCTTTAGCAATTGATAAAATGCGAATGGCAATTGTACAGAAAGTTCCAAAATTGAATTTCCCTGTTCCAGGGGTTACAAAAATTCTTGGAGTAATTATCACCTTCCATTTTGTTTGCTTTTGCTGGATTTTCTTTAAAGCATCTTCATTTGAGGATGCAGGAATTATTATTTCTCAGATTTTCACCAATTTTAATGGTTCGGCATGGAAAGCAATGCTTCAGGCCTACGGAACTGTATTTGGAGTAATGTTATTGGGATATATCATCCATTTTGTGCCTAAATCATATGAATTATTCTCGGAGAACATTCTTTCAAAAATCACTATTGTAGGGCGTATTGCAGTTATTTTGGTGTTTATTTGGATTGTGATTCAGGTAAAGCAAGCCGATCAGGTAATGCCTATTTATTTACAGTTTTAGATTTTTTTAGAGAATATTTGTCAGATTAAATAATTTTTACGTTATTTGCACTCCCAAAATATAAAAAAAGAACATTTTTAATACAAAATACAATGTCAAGAGTTTGCGAAATCACCGGAAAAAAAGCGATTGTGGGTAACAATGTATCTCACTCTAACACTAAAACGAAACGTAAGTTCAATGTGAACTTAAAAGTTAAAAAATTCTATATCCCTGAAGAAGACAAATGGATTACAATGCGTATTTCTACTTCTGCATTACGTACTATCAATAAAAACGGTATTTCTGCTGTTTTGAAAGAAGCTCGTTCTAAAGGATTCTTGAAAAAATAATCTTTTATTAAATTATTTATATAAAAACGTTGCTACATTAGTGGTAACGTTTTTTTATTTTACAAAATGCGACATACATTCACACTTCTTACTTTTTTAATAGGTTCATTGGTTTTTTCACAAAGCTATGATACCGATCTATTGTCGAAAGACTTCCACAAAGGAAGAAGAGAGGCTTTGCGTAAATTAATGCCTGATAGTTCTTGTACGGTGTTTTTCACCAATCCCGAGCGTCAGCGTGCTAATGATACCAAGTATCTGTACCACCAAGATCCTAATTTTTATTACTTAACAGGTTTATTGGAGCCCAATGCTGTTCTGTTTATTTTTAAAGAACCACAAACATTTTACGATACAATTGTAACGAACGAATTGATTTTTGTTCAAGATAAAAATCCAAGTCAGGAAGCTTGGACAGGACGAATATTAGGCAAAGAAGGTGTTAAATCTCAGTTGGGCATAAATACCGTATTTATTAACAAGCAATTTGTCGATTTTAAAATTGATTTTGATAAATTTTATCGAATATTCCATTTGGAGCTATTCGATGACGTAAGAGATGATAAGGAAGACAAAGGTGATCTGTATAGTCTTATCAAAAGTTTCCGCGCTAAAACCGATTACAAGCGTAAAAACGTAGATAATTTTAACCTTGAAGGCTGGATGTCGACCCTGAGAGAGGTAAAGCAGCCCGAAGAAATAGTTTTGATGCGCAAAGCAATTGATATTACTTGTTTGGCACATGCCGAAATGATTCGTGCCTTGGAGCCCAATTCGGCCGAATTTGAAGCTCAAGCAGTTGTAGAATACATGTTTAAACGTCAAGGTGCCGAATACGAAGGATACAATTCCATTGTTGGTGGTGGCGAAAATTCTTGTATTTTACACTATGAAACCAATCGTAAAAAGCTGGATGGTGGCGATTTACTAGTGGTGGATGCTGGAGCCGAATACCATGGTTATACAGCTGATGTAACGCGTACAGTTCCTGTTGATGGTAAGTTCTCTGAGGAAGAAAAGACCATTTACAACATTGTTTTAGAAGCTCAGGAGGCAGGAATTAAAGCTTGTAAGTCAGGTGTGGAGTTCAGAGCAACCCACAAAGCAGCCGTTCAAGTAATCCAAAAACGATTGTTAGATTTGGGCATCATCAAAAATTCAAACGATTTTATGAAATATTTCTTCCATGGAACCTCTCATTATTTGGGATTGGATGTACATGATGCAGGAAATTACGGGAAATTGTTTCCAGGGAACGTTATAACGGTTGAACCAGGTATTTATATTCCTGCGGGTTCGGATTGCGACCCTAAATGGTGGAATATTGGCGTCCGTATTGAGGATGATATCTTAATTACGACTGGCGAACCGGAAGTTTTATCGGGCAAATTGGTAAAAACAGTTGCCGAAATAGAGGCCTTAATGAAGGAAGATAGCGCCTTGAATAAAATTAAATAACGATTTTTTTATAAAAGTTGTGAATTTGAATTAAAAATAATTACATTTGCATCCCAATTTTGAAAATAAAGAACAATGGCAAAGAAAGGCAACAGAATTCAAGTGATTATGGAGTGTACCGAACACAAAACTAGCGGTATGCCAGGAACTTCTCGTTACATCACTACGAAAAACAAGAAAAACACTACTGAGAGATTAGAGTTGAAAAAATACAACCCAGTCTTGAAAAAAGTAACTGTTCACAAAGAAATTAAATAATAACTGATTTGTTTTTGAGTGTTTGGGACTGTTCCCAGCACAATTTTACAAACTCTAAACTCATAACGAAATGGCAAAGAAAGTAGTTGCGACACTTAAATCTGGTAAAGGAAAAGACTTTACAAAAGTGATTAAAATGGTAAAATCACCAAAAACTGGTGCTTACGCATTTAAAGAAGAAATCGTTCACAACGATCACATCAAAGATTTTTTAGCTTCTAAATAATTTTAGAATCTTAATCGATTTGTAAAGGCTTCCTCAATTACAGGGGAAGCTTTTATTGTTTCAATATGTAACATCTGATGAATGGGTATTTTTAGTTTTTTTAGTAAGGAAAAAAAAGAAAGTTTAAACAAAGGACTTTTTGTTACCAAACAAAGCTTTTTCAGCAAGCTGGCAAATGCCATCATGGGAAAAGCTACTGTGGATGACGAAGTATTAGAAAATTTGGAAGAAATACTTTTAACTTCCGATGTTGGTGTGGATACATCCATGAAAATTATTGATCGCATCAAAGCGCGTGTTGCCAAAGAACGTAAAATAGAAACTTCAAAATTAAATGACATTCTCCGCGAAGAAATAGCGGAAATGCTTGTTTCAAATGGAATGGAAGATAAAGCCGATTTCTCTGTTCCATCTGATAAAAAGCCCTACGTAATTATGGTTGTAGGAGTAAATGGAGTTGGTAAAACAACCACTATCGGAAAACTTTCTCATCAATACAAATTAGCTAACAAATCGGTTGTTATTGGAGCTGCTGATACATTCAGAGCTGCAGCAGTTGATCAAATAAAAATTTGGAGCGACCGCACCGGTGCAAGTTTGGTATCACAAGGCATGAATGCTGATCCAGCTTCGGTTGCCTTTGATGCTTTAAGTTCGGCTGTTGCTAAAAATGCAGATGTTGTAATTGTTGATACCGCTGGTCGTTTGCACAACAAAGTAAACTTAATGAATGAGCTTACTAAAATTAAAAATGTAATGCGCAAAGTAGTTCCTGATGCTCCTCACGAAATTTTATTGGTGTTGGATGCTTCTACAGGACAAAATGCAATAGAGCAATGCAAACAATTTACGGCAGCAACCGATGTGAATGCTTTGGCATTAACAAAATTGGATGGTACTGCAAAAGGTGGTGTTGTGATTGGAATTTCTGATACATTTAAAATTCCTGTAAAATATATTGGTGTTGGCGAAAAAGCCGAAGATTTGCAAGTGTTCAATAAACACGAATTCGTTGATAGCTTGTTTAAACAATAATAAGCTCTAAATTCTATTTCCTGTGAAAACAAAAACCTTAAAAAAAAATAAAGTCAATGTAGTTACCTTGGGTTGCTCCAAAAATATCGTTGATAGCGAAGTGTTGATGGGGCAATTGAAAGCGAACAATTTTCAGGTTGAACATGAAAGTACTTCAGATGATTCAAGTATTGTTATCATCAACACCTGCGGCTTTATTGATAATGCAAAACAAGAAAGTATCGATACCATTCTACGCTATTCAGAAGCAAAAGAAGCAGGTTTGGTGGATAAAGTATATGTTACAGGTTGCTTAAGTGAACGCTACAAACCTGATTTAGAAAAAGAAATTCCTAATGTTGATGGTTATTTCGGAACGCGTGAATTACCTCGTTTATTAAAAACATTAAAAGCCGATTATAAACACGAATTGGTAGGTGAACGTTTATTAACTACACCTCATCACTATTCCTATTTTAAAATTGCCGAAGGTTGTGATCGTCCTTGCTCATTCTGCGCAATTCCATTAATGCGTGGCGCACATGTTTCCAAGCCAATTGAAGAGTTAGTAAAAGAAGCAAAGCATCTTGCAAAAAATGGAACCAAAGAGTTGATGCTGATTGCACAAGACTTGACGTATTACGGATTGGATTTATACAAGAAAAGAAACTTAGCAGAGTTACTTCGTAATTTATCGGATGTAGAAGGTATTGAATGGATACGTTTGCATTATGCATTTCCAGCTGGTTTCCCAATGGAAGTATTGGATGTAATGAACGAGCGCAGCAATATTTGTAATTACCTTGATATGCCTTTGCAACACATTTCGGATAACATGCTGAAAAGTATGCGCAGAGGAACTACCAAACAAAAAACAATTGATCTTGTAAATCAAATTCGTGATAAAGTGCCAGGCATTGCACTTCGTACTACTTTGATTGCTGGTTATCCAGGCGAAACAAAAAAAGACCATGAAGAAATGTTGGAGTGGGTAGAACAAACACGCTTCGAACGCTTAGGCATTTTTGGTTATTCACATGAAGAAAATACACATGCTTACCTATTGAAAGATGATGTTTCTGCCAAAACGAAACAAGCACGTTGCGAAGCGGTAATGGCTCTACAACAAGGCATCTCTATGGAGTTGAATCAAAATAAAATTGGCAAAACATATAAAGTATTATTCGATAAAAAAGAAGGTGATTACTTTATTGGTCGTACCGAATTTGATTCCCCAGAAGTAGATAATGAGGTGTTGGTAAAAGCCGATTCGAACTTTGTGCGTGTAGGTGATTTTGCAAACATTAAAATTACTTCAGCCGAAGATTACGATCTTTATGGCGAAGTAATTCAATAAAAATTCCATTATTCAAATAAAGGTTCTATTTTAGTGGTGCTTTATGGCTAAACTTATTAAAATAAATCGCTCCGATGTTTATCCCGATATTATTCTGGATAAAGAAAATGGTGTATTTGAAATACGAGGAATTTCTTTGCCTCAGGATGCTCGCGATTTTTATCAACCTGTATTAGCGTTTCTGGATGAGTACGCTACCAATCCTAATAAAGTAACCATATTTGTATTTAACCTTAAATACTTTAATGTTTCTTCTGCTAAAATGTTATTGTTTGTTTTTTATCGATTAAAAGAAATTTACGATAAAGGAAATACCGTTTTAGTTACATGGTGTTTTGATGATGATGATATTAAAGAAGCGGGGCAGGATTTTGAACACATGATTAAAATTCCATTTCAATACAAAGAAGTGTTCGAATTAGAACCCGCTTAAATTTTTCCTTCCAACATCATTAATTTAGCTTTCAAAACAATTGTTACGGTCAAGCTATCCGTAATTTCGCCATTCTCAACCATTTTGTACAATTCATTAAAATGAATTTTTCGTACTTCTAATTGTTCATCGTCTTCAGGCTCCGATTCTCCAAATGTTAAGTCTTGTGCAATGTATAAAATACAAAATTCATCACTAGCCGAATTACTTAAATACATCTCTTGAATTTTAGTCCATTTCTGAGCTGTAATCCCCGTTTCTTCCAGCAATTCTCGCTTAGCAGAATCAATCGGAGGAACATCTCTTTTTCCACCACCCTCTGGTATTTCCCATGAATATTGTTCAATAGGGTAGCGGTACTGACCCACAATCCATGTATTATAGTCTTTGTCCAATGGTAAAACACCAATTGCTAAATTTTTAAAATGAACAACCGAATAGGTTCCTGGATTTCCACTTGGATTCAACACATCGTGCTTGGTTAGTCCAATCCATGGCGAATCGTATACTTTTTCAGATTTTAATGTTGTCCAGGGATTTTTATTGTAGATGCTTTCCATACTTTTTTAATGTTTATTAGCCCGCTATTATTATTGCAAATGTAAGTAGAAGCAGAACAAATTCATTAACTTTGTGATAATTATGACATTAAAAAAAGAGCGTATTTCATTCAAGGATTCGAAGCAGTTTTCGAAGTTATTCATTGATTATGTAAATGGCACGGAACAATTAAAGCCATTTTATTCTTATTCTCCAAAAATAGAATCGTTTAAGCAAATAATTGCAGATAAAAGTAATGAAGGCCTCAATAGAGAAGTTCTTGCTAGTGTTTTAAAGGAACAATACGCTAGCCTAACAGATACAAGCCTACAACTTAAGAACATCGAACTTTTATTAGATAAAAAAACATACACAGTTTGTACTGGTCATCAGCTTTGTTTGTTTACAGGACCAATGTATTTTATTTATAAAATACTTTCTACGATTAATTTGGCCGAAGAACTTAAAAAAAACTATCCTGATTATAATTTTGTACCTGTTTATTGGATGGCATCCGAGGATCATGATTTTGTAGAAATTCAATCCATTCATCTTTTTGGAAAAACAGTTACGTGGAACAATGAACAAGCAAAAGGTGCTGTTGGACGATTGGAAAGCTATTCGATGGATACTGTTATCGATGAATTAAAGCTGATTTTAGGCGATTCGTCAAATGCAAATGAGTTAATTGAATTGTTTCAAGAAGCGTATTTGAAGCATCACGATTTAGCTGGAGCAACCCGTTTTATGGTGCATCAGTTATTTAAAGAATACGGATTATTAATATTGGACCCTGATGCAAAAGAATTAAAAAGAGAGTTTACGCTTTTCATTAAAGACGATGTTTTAAACAATACAAACCATGCAATCGTTCAGCAAAGTATTGATGAATTGTCAAAATTGGGTTTTAGTGCACAAGTAAATCCGCGCGAGATCAATTGTTTTTACATTAAAGATGGAATTCGTGAACGCATTGAGAATGATGGAAATGTATTCAGCGTATTAAATACCGATATCACTTTTACCAAAGAAGCAATAGTAACTGAAATAGAATTGCATCCCGATCGTTTTAGTCCGAATGTAGTTTTGCGTCCTTTATATCAGCAATGCATACTTCCTAATGTTGCCTATATTGGTGGACCGGGAGAATTGGCTTATTGGCTGGAGTACAAGGCTATGTTTAATCATCACAACATTGTTTTTCCAATACTGATGCCTCGTAATTTTGCATTGTTGAGCGATGAAAAAACGAATCAGCAAATTGCGAAATTAGGCTTCACTGTGAACGACTTTTTTCAAGATGTTGATGTTTTGAATAAAAGCTTTGTGACTAAAAATGCAAGTGGCAGTTTGGATTTAACAGCAGAACAAGCCGGTATTTCAGCTGCTTTTGATGATGTAATGACAAAAGCCATAGCTGTTGACGCAACCTTAAAAGGAACAGTGGAAGCTGAAATGCAAAAAGCATTGAACAGCATTAAAAATATTGAATCGAAAATTGTTCGAGCCGAAAAGCAAAAGCAAGAAACGAGTATCAATCAAATTAAAAAAATAAAAGCAAAGTTTTTCCCGGAGGATACACTTCAGGAGCGTTATGAGAATTTTGCCCCTTTTTACATAAAACATGGAAAGCAATTTATCTCCATCATAAAGGAAGAGTTAAAGCCTTTTGATTTTGAATTACTTATTTTAGAACTTTAAAACCGCTCTTATTTATTGGAGCTTTAGGATAATTTTGAAAACAGAACAAGAACAATTATTATTAGATCAAGGTAAGGTGCTTCCATTGATGGAAGAATTTTACACAATTCAAGGCGAAGGATACCATTCGGGTAAAGCTGCTTATTTTATTCGTATTGGTGGCTGCGATGTAGGTTGCCATTGGTGTGATGTGAAAGAAAGCTGGAATGCCGATTTACATCCTGCAACAGATGTAAATGTAATCGTTGAAAATGCAAGCAAGTTTCCTGCAAAAGCAGTAGTTGTAACTGGTGGTGAACCTAGTATTTACAATTTAAATTACATTACGGAGCAGTTTAAAAGTAAAGGCATCGATACCTTTATTGAAACATCGGGCGCTTATCCATTAACAGGTACTTGGGATTGGGTATGTCTTTCTCCTAAAAAAACAAGTCCGCCTTTGACCGAAAACTTTTCAAAGGCAAGTGAGCTGAAAATTATAATCCATAATAAAAATGATTTTGAATGGGCGGAAAAGAATGCAGCACATGTTTCAAAAGACTGTATTCTTTTTTTACAGCCCGAATGGAGTAAAGCCAAGGAAATGATGCCTTTAATTGTGGATTACATCATGGCAAACCCTAAATGGCATGCATCCTTACAAACACATAAATACATGAATATTCCGTAATGGAATGATAATTGAATTCAATTGAATATGAAAAAAAGTCTTCTAATAGTTTTTTCGGTAGTGATGTTGCTTTCATGCAAAGCCCAATTACCTCCAGGTGAATATACGAGCACCAATAAAAAAGCAATTGCTGCATTCGAAAATGCGCTTACAAGCTTTAATCAGCGTAATGACGAAAAGGCGAAGAAGGAATTGAAAAATGCCATCGAAAAAGATCCTAATTTTATTGAGCCTCATTTGTTGATGGCTCAAATATATGCTGAAAATAAAGAGACTCAACTTGCTATAGATGAGTATATTAAAACTTTAGAAATTAATCCAAAATTTGACAAGCGTACATTTTTTAATTTGGCAAATTTGGAAATTTCTATTGGTAAATATGCAGATGCTAAAAAAGACTATGAAGCATTTTTAAAGTATACCACCATCAATCCAGATTGGAAAGAACGAGCAGAGAAAAATTTAGCAAATTGTAATTTTGCTATTGAGGCAATGAAAAATCCTGTTCCATTTGACCCAAAAAATATTGGAGACGGAATCAATTCTAATTTAGATGAATACTTTCCAGCAATTACAGCTGATGACCAAACATTTTTGTTTACACGAAATAACAGAACCGAAACCATCAACTTACAAGAAGATTTTTTAATTAGTAAAAAAGTAAATGGTGTTTGGCAAAAAGCAACCTTAATTGGTAGTGGTATCAATACTGCTGGCAATGAAGGCGCACCAAATTTATCGGCCGATGGACAAATATTGTTTTTTGCTGCTTGTCAGGAAGTTGATGGATCCTATGGACCAAACCGAAAAGGTTATGGGAGTTGTGATTTGTTTTATGCTCAAAAAGTAGGCGAGAATTGGGGTAAATCGTATAATGTTGGAGGAGCAGTAAATACAAATATGTTTGAATCACAACCTTCTTTTTCTTCCGATGGAAAAAGTTTATACTTTGTTAGTGGGCGATTAGGTGGTTATGGAGAAACTGATATTTATGTTTCTAAATTAAGTGTAAATGGCAGTTGGAGCGCACCTAAAAACTTAGGACCCAAAATCAATACACCAGGAAAAGAAGAGTCGGTTTTCATTCATCCAGATGGCAAAACACTTTATTTTGGTTCAAACGGGCATGTTGGAATGGGAGGATTAGATTTGTATGTAGCGCGAATGAATGACAAAGGAGAGTGGAGTGAGCCTGTTAATATTGGTTATCCAATTAATACGTATGGCGATGAGAATAGTGTTCTGGTATCTTCAACAGGTAACCTTGCTTATTTTGCAAGTAACAGAGCTGGTGGTTTAGGTGGTTTGGATATTTATCATTTTGAATTACCTGCAGCTGCTCGTCCAGGCATTATTACTTATTTCAAAGGAAAAGTATACGATGCACGTTCAAAAGCTCCATTAGGAGCACATTTCGAACTGATTGATTTAGAAACAGGAAAATCGGTTATTGAATCGGATGCGAATTCAGGTAATGGCGAATTTTTAGTGTGTTTGCCGATTGATAAAAATTACGCATTGAATGTTTCTCAGCCAGGTTATTTGTTTTATTCCGAAAACTTTGCCTTAAAAGAATTAGCAGATAAATCAAAACCCTATTTGATGGATGTCCCTATGCAACCAATTGATACAGGTTCTGTAATTGAGTTGAAAAATGTATTCTTTGAAACAGCAAAGTTCGATTTAAAGCCTGAATCGAAAGTAGAATTGGATAAGTTGGTTGCCTTTTTAACCGTTAACAAAACTATGAAAGGTGAGTTGAGCGGACATACCGATAATGTGGGTGATAAAAAAATGAACTTGACCTTATCACAAAATCGTGCGAAAGCGGTATACGATTATTTGGTAACCAATGGCATTGATGCGAAACGTTTAACCTATAAAGGTTATGGCGATACCAAACCAAAAGTTAAAAATGATTCAGACGAGAATAGAGCAATGAATAGAAGAACGGAGTTTAAAGTGGTTGGGAAATAATTAATAAGTCGCGTTGTCTTTTAATTCTGATAGGTCTAGTTCTTCTAGACCTATTTTTTTTCTACGTTCGTTTAAACCTTGTTTATCTTCAATAGGATAATATTCAATTTTGTAATTTATTTCATCCATTTTATATTGTGTTCCATAAACTTGCGGCTGCTTTTTAGCAACCTTCACTTTGTCTACAAAAAATGCAACATCTTTCCAATCAAGTTCCTTGGCATTGGCAGCATTGATGATTACATCGTAATACTTTTCTTTGATTGCCAGATTGCCTGCACTAATTATCGAAAATACAATTGCATACTCCTCTCCAGCCAAAGATTTGCCTGGGTATCCGAATTTAGCAATGATACCATCTATATCGCTAAAGATTTTTAATGCATTTAAATTGTTCAACGAAACATAGCGCGTGTATGCAGGTGAATTTTTCCCACTTGTCCGTTCTGCTTGTTGGAGTGAGTCGGAATACATGTAAAATCGTTTGTTTAATCCTCTAACCACCTCTTTTAATGAATCATTCGTAGTCCCTATCGACTTTCCAACATTGGCTTCACTAATTTTAATTCCATCTTTATAAACCAGTTTTTTTATTAAAACACCTGCAGTATCATATACATTCCAGTCGCCATAATAAAAGAAGTGGGAGAGTGTGTCATCAATCGTGATTCGAGCTTTCCCTTGTTTTTTTATTTTCCCATTTGAATGGTAGTGGGTGGTGTATATTTTATTAAATCGGTATTTTTCTTTTCGAATCATTTTTCCACTTGCATCATAATAGCGCCAAATACCTTTGGGAACACCTTTTCTGTACTTACCCGAATTATCGATTTGTTTGGTAGAATCGGAATAATAAATGATCCATTTTCCGTGACGTTGTTTGTTTTTATACCTGTTTATGGATTGTCCATAACAGATGGGGGAGCCAATAAGGTGAATGAGCAGCAGTAGTAAAATGAATTTTAGCGCTTTCATAGTGTAAAAGTATTATAAAATAAGTAATATTGGAACAGTATTTGCTGTCATAAAAACCAAACAATTAATTATAACGTATTATGAAAAAAACTATTTTATTCTTCCTTCCAGCTCTTGTAGTAATGTTTGCATTTATTCAGCAAGAGCCTATCAAAAAAGAACAATCGATTTCAACTGCTGATTTAGCAAAAAAATTAACGGATCCTAAAGCTGTAAAACCTGTAGTATTTAATGTTGGTCCGGTTGATCAAATAAAGGGTGCTGTTAAAGTAGGTGCTGTAAGTACGGAAGAGTATTTTGTAAAGTTTAAAAACGAAGTTGCAAAGGTTGGAAAAGACAAAGAAGTAGTTGTTTATTGTGGATGTTGCAGTTCTCAAAACTGTCCAAATATTCGTCCTGCCATTAAATATTTGAACGATTCAGGTTACAAAAAAGCGAAAGTATTGGATATTCCTACAGGAATAAAAGAAGACTGGGTTCAAAAAGGATACCCGGTTGAATAGTAAATAAGAACTCTATTATATAAAGCCCAAGATGTAAGATTCTTGGGATTTTTTTATTTGATAAAATGAGAATTTGATTGTATTAACTTTTTTTATATCTTGACATCTCTATTTAATGGATAGGCTTAATTAAAAAACTACTAATTTTTTATGACCATCTCACAAGTTGATCAACTTGCAGTACAATCAAAGGATATTTGCAGAAATAATCCTCAGCAAGGTATTGAACTTGCCAATCAGATAATTTCTATATCCCAAGAAGAAGGTTTAAAAGCTGAATTAGCGAAAGGGTTTGCTTGCAAAGGTTCGTGTTTAGTTTGGTTGGGTGATTATGAACAAGCCTTAAAAAATCTGTTTGAAGCACTACCTGTATTACAAGAAGGCAATGATTCCGTTTTTGAAGCTCATGCACTTTACCATATTTTTTGTGCCTATTATTTTATTGCCGATTACGACAATGCATTAAAATATGCTTATGAGATGCTTGAAAGAGCAAAAAAGGATAATAATATTAATGCACAAGCAAATGCTTTGAATGGTATAGGTTCAATTCATTACACTTCGGGCGACAATAAAAAAGCAATCGTTGCATTAACTGAAGGATTGGCATTGGCTGAAAAGCAAGATGACAAACATTTGTTAGCTCGTATTTTAGATGGATTAGGAACAGCATATTTTAACATCAATGATTTGGAAAAATCGTTGGATTTAAAACAACGTAGTTTAGAAACTGCTCGTTCAATCGGTTTAAGAAATGTGGAGTCGTATGCAATTGATGGACTCGCAAAAGTTTATTTGAATATTAAGGATTATATCAATGCTGAAAAGTTATTTTCAGAATGTTTAGCCATTCGTGAAGAATTAAATTTTAAATCGGGGATTGCTGAAACAAACTACCATTTAGGTGATTTGTATTTGAAAATGGATTTATTGGAATTAGCCTTGGCACATTTTACTGTTTCTCTTTCTGTTGCCAAGGAAACAAATACGAAAGAGTTTATTTACAAAGCGCATGAAGGACTGTCGCAAGTATATGAACGCAAAGGCAATAATCAAAAGTTTATAGAACATTTTAAAAATTATTTTACCTATAAGGAAGACTATTTTAGTGAGAAGAATAAGCAAAAGTTAAAAGGTGTTGAGTTACAGTTTAGTATTTCTCAGATGGAGAAAGAAAAAGAACTGTTGAATGAAAAAAACAAACAACTTGAATTGCTTTCGAACGATTTGGTAAAACTGAGCGACTTAGGTAAAACGATTACTTCACTTTTGTCGATAGAAACAATTAATCGTACGGTTTATGACATCCTTAATAACATGATGGATGCGCCAGGATTCGGGATTGGAATTGTTAATGAAGACCATTCGAGATTATTCTTTCCTGGTTATATCGAAAATGGAGTTGTTTTAAGTTCTTCTGGTTATGACTTAGCTGACAACAACCGGTTGGCTTCGGTTTGTTTTAACAAGGAATTGGAAATTATTATCAATGATTACGAAGAAGAAGCAGGACAATATATCGAGAAGCGATTGAAGCCAATTGTAGGCCAGTCGGTTCAATCACTCATTTATTTACCGCTTAAAATATCGGGTAAAAAGAATGGTGTAATCACTGTTCAAAGTTTTAATAAAAATGCTTTCAACGAATACCAAGTAAACCTAGTTAAGAATTTAGCAGTTTACTGTGCTATTGCTATCGAGAATGCTCGTTTGTACGAAAAGATGGAGGAGACAGTTAGAGAGCGAACACAAGAGGTTACAAAGCAAAAAGAAGAAATAGAACGTTCGTATGAAAATATGCGCGTATTAAGTGTTATCGGGCAACAGATTACATCGAGCGTTAGCTTTAATTCGATTTTCAAAAAGCTGCATGAAAATGTATCGCAGTTAATGAATGCCGATTGTTTTGGTGTTCGTATCTATCATCCACATTTGAATGAAATAGAATACCGATTCGAAATTGAAAAGGGCGAGTTTTATCCTCCAATAAGTGTTTCGATGGACAATGATGATAATTATTCGGTGTGGTGTGTGAAGAATAAGAAAGAGATTTTTATCAATGATAATCTTACTGAATACCATAAATACACTAAAAAGATAGTTGTTCCAAGTGGCGATATGCCCGATTCCCTTTTGTTTTGTCCTATGACCATTGGTGAGCGCATTGTGGGAGTAATCACTGTTCAAAGTTTTAAGAAAAATGCATACGTACCTTTGCATATCGACATCCTTAAAACATTAGGAACCTATACGGCTATTGCCTTAGAGAATGCAAGTTTAGTAGAAAATTTGGAGGAGAAAGTAAACGAACGTACCTCTGAAGTTGTAAAACAAAAAGAGATAATAGAAGAGACCAACAAGCATATTACCGATAGTATCAAATATGCAAAACGAATACAAGATGCGTTTATCCCTGGAGAAGAAAGTGTGAAAGAACATTTGAAAAATGCCTTTGTTCTCTACAAACCAAAAGATATTGTGAGTGGCGATTTTTATTGGATTGAACGTAAAGGCAATAAAATATTATTTGCTGTAGTGGATTGCACTGGTCATGGTGTGCCAGGAGCATTTATGAGTTTAATTGGTTTCAATGGACTAAATCAATTGGTGAATGAGTATAATTATACACGACCAGCTGATATTTTAACGCAATTAAATAAGATTATTACAAATACCTTAAAGCAACATGTGGAGGATTCTAAAATCAGAGATGGAATGGATATTGCCATTTGTTGTATTGATTTAGATACCAACAAAATGGAATTTGCTGGCGCATTGAGTCCTTTGTTCATTGTTCGAAATAATGAAATTTTAAAGATAAAAGGAGACAAACACCCTATTGGAAATTTTGTTGGAGTAGAAGCATATGAGTTTACCAACAAGGAAATTGATTTATTGCCCGAAGACCGTATCTATTTATTCTCGGATGGTTTTGTGGATCAGTTTGGTGGACCCAATGGTAAAAAATTAAAATACAATTACTTCCGTAAAATGTTATTGGACAATCACAAAAAGCCAATGGAAATGCAAAAAGAAGTTATCGATACTTATTTTGAAGCATGGAAAGGTAACTTTGAGCAAATAGACGATGTGTGTATGATTGGTGTCGCTATCTAGCTGAAATGTATTTCTATTCGTTTTCTATTTTTGTACGAAGCTTATTCATGGTTTCTTCAATTTTTTTGAAATAACGATAACGTTGCTTTTCAGCGACCCCACTAATTAAATTCGATTTCCGTATTAGATTTTTTAACCAAGTATCTGTTTCTTGGCAAAAGTTGGCATTCATGGTCAATATGGTATTGAACGTATGATAGGAGAGGTAAGTAGCTTTCACTGGACCTGTAGAAACCAAAACACAATTATTGCCAATCATTACATCGCTATGAT
>Ga0066408_1000039_pt1 | contig 31280 bp, 27 predicted proteins | sample LakWasMet10_HOW4_2_FD_59495 | JGI IMG/M metagenome (GOLD analysis project Ga0066408, IMG submission 59495) | Freshwater sediment methanotrophic microbial communities from Lake Washington under simulated oxygen tension - Sediment Metagenome 10_HOW4 | ecosystem: Environmental > Aquatic >... | reverse complement strand
ATAATAACCAAATTGTCAGCAAAATTTTTATTTACGGTAGTATTTGCACCAACGAGGCAATTCTTACCAATTTCTACCATGGGCAATATAACCGAATGAACTGCTATTTGTGTATAGTCGCCAATAGTAGGACCTTTACAAATATTAGATGGTGGGTGTGGATCGTTTGTAAAAACAACATAGGGATAAATGAAAACAAAGTTCCCAATGGTTGATTGCTGACCAATATGAACATTACTGTGTAGTCGGCAATATTCTCCAAAAGTTACATAGCCTTGAATATCGCAAAGCGTCCCTATGGCAAAATTTCTACCAGTAGTAACATATTCTCGTATTGTTACACGATGCCCGCAAATCAAATTTTCGCCAAATGAACATCCTGCATAAATGATGCAATGACTTCTAATCAAAGAGTTTGCTCCAATTTTAAGTGTTGGATTTTCGTAATGCTCGTCTGTGTAGTATTTATTAAGGGGCTCACCAATAACACAATCATTACAAATTATTGTATTGTCGCCTATTTCAACGTTGTCGTAAATAACGGTGTTATCACCAATTCTAACATTTTTCCCAATTTTGGCTTTAGGTGAAATATGGACATTCTTGTTATTGAATTTCATAAATTTAATTGTTTAATAATGCCATAGAGCTCTATTATATGCGAAAGCGAGCTATCAATTGGATATAAAATATTTGTCTCAAATGTAAATGTAATCCCTTTAATATCAAAATTGCAGGATTGTGTGTCGTACTATTTTTAGTCGTTAAAATATCAACCAATTATCCATATTTTAGAAAAAAATAATTATTCTTTACTGTTATTTTCTGTTTATCTTGTCTGTTTCGTGTTTAGTATGGAAGAATTAGAAAAAATAGCATGATTTTAATCAGTTTTAGCGCTACTTTTTGGCTGTTTATCGGCTGAAATAGAATTGTTAAAATTAACTATAAATTGTTAATCAATTTTTTTCACATTATAGTATAAATTGTTACTTTTGCACTCGATTTTTAAATATACACTAATTTATATACTATAAAAATGTCACAAACAAGCGGTAAAATTGCACAAGTAATTGGTCCCGTAATTGACGTAAGCTTTGAAGGCGGTGCTCAATTACCTAACATCCTTGATGCCTTAGTAGTAGTAAAACCTAATGGTCAAAAAGTAATTCTTGAAACACAAAAACACATTGGTGAAGATACAGTGCGTACTATCGCAATGGATTCATCAGATGGTTTATACCGTGGTATGCCAGTTACAAACACTGGTGCGCCTATCACAATGCCAGTAGGCGAGCAAGTAAAAGGCCGTTTATTTAATGTTGTTGGTGAAGCAATTGATGGTATTGGTGATGTATCAAATAAAGGTGGTGCTTCTATCCACCGTATGCCTCCTAAATACGAAGATTTATCAACTTCAACAGAAGTTCTTTTCACAGGTATAAAAGTAATTGACCTTTTAGAGCCTTATGCAAAAGGTGGTAAAATTGGTTTGTTTGGTGGTGCTGGTGTTGGTAAAACTGTATTGATTATGGAGTTAATCAACAACATTGCAAAAGGATATGAAGGTTTATCTGTATTTGCTGGTGTTGGTGAGCGTACTCGTGAAGGAAATGACTTATTACGTGAGATGATTGAATCAAACGTTATTAAATATGGTGAGGAATTCAAACATTCGATGGAAAAAGGTGGATGGGACCTTACGAAAGTTGATATGAAAGAATTAGAAAAATCACAAGCTACATTGGTGTTCGGTCAGATGAACGAGCCTCCAGGAGCACGTGCTCGTGTTGCTTTGTCTGGTTTAACGATGGCGGAATACTTCCGTGATGGTGATGAAAAATCAGGTGGACGTGATATCTTATTCTTTATTGATAACATCTTCCGCTTTACACAAGCAGGTTCTGAGGTATCGGCATTATTAGGTCGTATGCCATCAGCGGTAGGTTACCAACCAACATTAGCAACTGAGATGGGTTTGATGCAAGAGCGTATTACATCTACTAAGCGTGGTTCAATTACTTCTGTACAAGCGGTTTACGTTCCTGCCGATGACTTAACGGATCCGGCTCCGGCAACTACATTTGCCCATTTGGATGCTACAACAGTATTGAATCGTAAAATTGCTGAGTTAGGTATTTACCCTGCAGTGGATCCTTTGGATTCTACTTCTCGTATCTTATCTCCTGCAGTTTTGGGTGATGCACATTATGGTACAGCTCAAAAAGTAAAAACAATTTTACAACGTTACAAAGAATTGCAAGATATCATTGCTATCCTTGGTATGGATGAGTTAAGTGAAGAAGATAAATTGGTTGTATCACGTGCTAGACGTGTTCAACGTTTCTTATCTCAACCTTTCCACGTTGCGGAACAATTTACAGGTTTAAAAGGTGTATTTGTTTCTATCGAAGATACAATCAAAGGTTTCAACATGATTATGAATGGTGAAGTGGATGAATATCCTGAAGCAGCATTTAACCTTGTTGGTACAATTGAAGATGCAATCGAAAAAGGTAAAAAGATTTTAGCTGAATCTAAATAGTAATTAGTCATTACGACTAGGGACTAAAAACACAAGAAAAAAATGAAATTAGAAATAATAACTCCTGATAAAAAAGTGTACAGCGGTGAAGTTACTTCGGTAAAATTACCAGGTGCTGAAGGTTCTTTTGGAATCATGAATAACCACGCTCCAATTATTGCAACCTTGAAAAAGGGAATTGTAAAAGTTACGGAGACTTCTAACAAAGTGGAGAACTTCGAAATTAAAGGTGGAGTAGTGGAAGTGTTAAACAATAATATTATTGTTTTAGCTGAAGCTTAATCAGGCTATTCGAATTTAAAATCCCCTAAAGATTAATTCTTTAGGGGATTTTTTTTTGACTTTAATGATTCGTTATAAAATTTCCAACTGCAGTTAAATAAGCTTGAAAGCCCATTGTTGTAGGAATTGTACTATGTCCAGCATTCGGAATGCGATGCGCCTCCTTATAAGTCCCTTGGTAGTTGTTATATACAACAGCACCATGTGTATCAATATTTAAAAAATCATCGGCTTCGCCATGTACCCAAAAGAAAGGTTGTTGAACACCTTTTATCTCTTCACCATTATTTATTTGTAAATCGGTTACTGTTGTTCCTGGTAGCGCTAATCCTGAGCCATCCTGCACCATTACCTCAGCAGAAGCAAATGGTGCTTCTAGCATTAATTTAGAGGGTTTAAGTGTATAGTTGTTTGCAGAAAGCTTTGTTGCTGGTGCCGAACCCATGCTAAATCCATAAATCACCAAGCGATCGTTTGTTAAACCTTTCGATTGAAGCCATTTTAAAGCTGCATCGGCATCAGCATATAAACCATTTTCGGTTGGCTTTCCTTCACTCATTCCATACCCACGATAATCAATCATTAGTACACCAAAACGATTTTTACTTTTTGTATTAGCCAATAATTTTGCACGTTGCCAATAAAAATCCATGTGATCTTTATTGCCATGACAATACATAATAACTGTATCGGTAGCTATTTGTGCTATATCGCCAATGTAAATAGCATAAATGGTAGTTGCACTTGATTCTCCAGCACCTTGTGATGATAAGGTAAATACATGCACCAAACTATCAGGAATATGATAGCTATAATCCAATGTAAAATCAACTTCACCAGTATAGTTGTCGAGTTTGTATTCAGTAAGCTTACTTGCATTGTAAAGATTGTCGTCTAAGCGTAAACAACTACTTAATGAAACTACTACGATTAAAGATAAGATGTATTTTTTCATTGTATTAAAATTTACGGGTATAACCTAAATAAATGCCGAATGCCCCTTTGTTACGAAAAGGTGTTTGGTAGTCAACTACCAGCTTTTCATTCGATAAATAAGGGGCAATTACTTTCGCTTCGATGTTAAAATTCCATTTTTTTCCTGAAAAGGAATGTCCAACCATGGGTGACACAAACCAATGATTTTGCTGTTTTAAATCGTATGCTTTTTTTTGTGATAGTTCAAACCAGTTGTCAACTCCCACATAAACAAAGTTTTTACGTTTGCCATATTCCCAAAATGCATTGATGTCGAGTTGAGGATAAAATTTGAAGGACTTAGAATCGTGGTAAATGAAATTGATAACAGGATTAAACGAAAGAGCAGGAAAGTAACCCTTTTGTTTCAAAAGTTGTTTGGTTGCACCTAGCTCCATTTGCAAATTGCCATACAGTGCAGATGTTACATTCAACGAAGCAAAGCCAGTAAAGCTACTGTCGATTCCATAGCCGTAAGTAGCAGTAATAAAAGGAATAGGAATGGTTGCTGTTCCAAATTTAATAAGTGGACCACCTAATGAAACATTTGCTGCATGCTGTTTCTTTTCCAACGGTTTTATGAAATGACTTGGAGCACAAGAGAAGATGCAGATGCAACATATGAAAAGTGCTATTTTTTTTAGCATAATTTAATTGATATTTAGAATCACAAATGTATTAAAACTATTACCTTTGACTTGTACATGAGAGATGTTTTTTATACCATACTTGTTATTTGGATATTGTGGCGTATTTTGCACAGTGTAAATGTTTACCGTGCAAAAAAGGCGTCAGCCAATCCATCCCCCTCTAATACAAATGCTGAGAGCCGAAATGTACATTCGGCCGAAGCCGCAAAACGAAAAATGGCTGATAATGAAGGTGAATACGTGGAATACGAGGAGTTGAAATAAAACCAAATTATGAAAGAAATTGTTTATCAGATTGCAGATTCATCGAATTCGGATAAACTAAGTTTGTTTGTGAAGCTTATTGATTGTATTCGTCCAGCATCATTGCGCGATTCTTCCTCTGCTTATTATCAATTGACCAACCTAAAGCAGATTTTAGCCGAAGATGAACATTTAAGAAAAGGTTTTAAAGTTGCATTTGTGGAATTACTTGTAAATACAAAACAATCGGAGTTATTTACGCAAGTAAATTTAATATCGAGAAGAAGTTTAATTGCAGAAATTCGAAAGCGTTTATTTCGTAAAATGCTTCCACTCGAATCCGATGCATCAACCTTGCGAGGTATTATTAATATCATTTTTTACAAAAAGGATGATTATAAATGGCTAAGTCAAATTCCGAATGAGTACATCATCGATTTATTAAGAATTCTAGATGTCAAAAACCCTTCGGAATTGGCCACCGATAGTAAGGTAGTAGATGAGTTGTTGAATGATATTTATATTCTTTCACAGATTATATCTTCCTTAAGCATTGATTGGAATATTGTAAAAAACTTTGATGCAGTGCTTGATATGGATTCTCCATTTATGGAGTTACACGAAAAAACAGATGATTATATTTTGGCTTTAGAGTCCAATTCAATTTCTAGAAAAGCATCTAAAGAAAAATACCATGAGCTGCAGACTTCTATTATCAATTGTTTTGATTTTGTAAAACAAATCAAAGAAAGTAAATCAAAGTTCGGAACAAGCTTAGAATTGACAGTTGTGCTGCAGAAAATAGAATTATCGTTGAAACGCATGAAGGAATTGCTTCAAATGATTGTAGCTTCTGATGATGCTCAGCCACTTTCACAAACAGTAAGCTTTGCAAAAAAGCTTATACGTATCGAAAATCAAAAAAATAGTATCCGTATCTATTTTAATGAAACCATTTCATTGCTTGCTTTTCAAATAACAGAGCATACTGGTAAAATTGGTGAGCATTATGTTACTACCACAGCAAAGGAGTATTTCGAAATGTTTATTAATGCTCTAAAAGGTGGGTTTATTGTAGGGATTTTGGTAATTACTAAATTTTTAATCAATGGCTTACATTTTCCATTGTTTCAAGATACCTTATTAAAAGCATTAAATTATTCATTGGGTTTTATTGGAATTCAATTGGTTCATGGAACATTAGCTACTAAGCAGCCATCCATGACAGCTTCTACAATCGCTCATTCCATTGAAAATCAGACGGAAACAGAAGAGGTGAAGGAGATAGGAGAGTTTGTTATCAAAGTTTTTAGAAGTCAGTTTATTGCTGTTATGGGCAATATTATTATTGCTTTGCCTGTTTCTTTTGCAATCAGTTGGATTTGGTTTACAATTTCAGGGAATCATGTTGCTTCTTATGATAAAGGGTTGCACAAAATTGAAGAACTAAATCCATTTTCAACGTTGTGTGTTTTGCATGGCGCAATAGCTGGCGTTTTGCTTTTTTTATCAAGCGTTATTGCTGGAGCTTCTGAGAATGCGAATGTTTTCAATGCTTATTCAAATAGAATAAAAAAACAATCCTTTTTATTGAAAGTGTTAGGGAAATCACGAACAGAAAAATTAGGGAATTACATTGCTGATAATATTGGTGGTTTAACCGGTAACTTTACACTTGGCTTCTTTTTGGCATTTGTTGCATTTTTTGGAGCCATTTTCGGTCTGAATATCGATATTCAGCATGTTACATTTGCTTCTGGTAATTTAGGACTTGGTCTTGCTGCCACCTATGGTAAAATTGGCAATCATGAAATAGTGATGGCTTCACTCGGAATTCTATTAATAGGGGTTGTAAATATCGCTGTGAGTTTTTCTTTAGCATTAACGGTTGCTATTAAATCGAGAGGAATACGATTAACAAAATCGGCTGGTGTATTTTTATATATAGTGAAACGTTTTGTAAAACATCCTTTGCTGTTTTTCTTTCCACCTAAAAACAGTAAATAGGCCTTAGAATGTTTCGCAATCTTTACACAAATCAATTTCTTTCTTTTTACCCGTTATAAATTTGTGAAGCATTTCTAGTCGCAATGGTTTTTGATAAATAGAAAACAAATTTTCTGTAAGGATATTTCCGATAACGCCTTTAGAGTTTAAATCGGCACAGCATACAGTTACATCGCCATTGGGTAATAAAACCAATTGATGCATTAATAAGCTACAACCAACTTTATACGCTTTTTTGTTTTTGTTTTTTAGTTCTTCAATTTCAACATCTCCACCCCAGTTGTGAGCATAACGTAATTCATAGCCATCAACCATGTTTAGTAGTTTCTTAAATTCATCACTCATCCATTTGGTATGCAATTTATTCTCATATTCAACTAGGGTGATAATTCCTGTTGGAATAGGTTTCACGCTTTTATTATTCAATTCACAAAATGTGGTTATGTTTTTAACAAACACATCCCATTTAGCTCGTTCGCGCATTTCTTCAAACTTTTCTTTATTTCCTCCATCCATGCTAAAACGGATATTGTCTAATACTCCTGAATTGATTAATGTTGTTGAGTTTTCTTCATCTAGAATAGTAGCATTGGTGAGTAATGCGATTTTAGGGAAGTGTCGATCTTTCTGTTTTGCTTCTGCTTTATAGTGCTGAATGATAGCAAGCATTTCGTCTAATTTTGGATGTAATAACACTTCTCCAGCATTGTAGAGGTGAATGGTTTTTACACTGTCAAATCGAGTATCATTTAGTAAATCTTCAAAAAAGTGTTTGAGTGTACTAGGGTTCATTCGAACTTTTGTTTTTTCGTGGTCGAGTGAGCATAGTTTGCAGCGCAGATTGCAGTAACTAACAAATTCGATATTGATTTCGGTGATAGAGGTTTTGCTTTTTATAAGTTGTTTGCTATAAAAAAGCCAATAATTAAGGCTAAATGAAACACCCTGTAAAAATTCTACAATGCGCCAAATGAAAGTGCTTTTGCCAATCTTTTGAACAAAGAAATTTTTTACTTCAAAGGAGTTAATCTGTAATCCGAGCATACTGAATGAATAGTCAGTACAAGAATAGTCAGTATTTTGCTTATAAAAGATGATTAAAATCAGTTAGGCACATGATTTTAAAAGAAGGAAGTCCAAAGAGGTTTATTCTTTTGTCATTTTGCGCATGAGCTTGTAAAACATTTTTGGGAAATATTGTTTTACGTACACGGAAAAAATTTCGTATTTGCCCACAAATTTATGGTCTTTATTCGATTTTATTGCCTTCACAATTCCGGTTGCACAATCCATTGCTGTCATTCCTTTCTCTTGTGCATCGCTTTTGATTCCGTATTCGGTTCCATCTTCGCGCAGTAATTTGGTACTTACGTCTGTATTGATGAACCCAGGACTAACAATGAGTACTTTAATGTTATCCTTGAATAATTCCTGTCGAAGAGATTCAAAATAGCCATACAAGGCATGTTTTGAAGCCGCATAGGTAGAGTAGAGTGGCATCCCATATTTTCCCATAATGCTACTCACAACCACTAGTTTTCCAAATTGTTGCTTTTGCATTTGTTTTGCAACAGCTTTTGTAAGATTAATGGTTCCGAAAAAATTTACTTCCATTACTTTACGGTCAATTTCTGTTGAGGTGTTTACCGCCTTGGTTCGATGTCCCATTCCACTATTATTGATGAGCACATCTATCTGCCCAAATTTTTCAATTACTTGATGAACCTTTTCTTCAACTGTTTTAGTATGTTCAAGATCAAGTGGTAAAATAAAAATATGGTTGGAGTTCAATTTGCAATTTTCGGCAACGCGCTTTAATTCATTTTCTCTTCGAGCCGAGAGAACAAGTTTAGCGCCTTCTTTTGCACATACATAAGCCAATGCCTCTCCAATTCCTGAAGAGGCACCAGTAATCCAAACAATTTTATTCTGTAATGTCATTATTTGTTTTTGTCTTGAAAATCCAATGATTTAATCCCGATTGCTTTTAAGAAACGTTTGATATTGATTTTTAAGGTTTCTTTCACTTCGGTAATGGCCGTTTTTGTAACACTTTCGTCTGGACGAGTTTTAAAGCGTGAATCACGGAATACAAAATCTTTACCAGCAGGCGTATAATAATAGCAATAGAATGACTTGCGACTTTCGTCTTCCGGAATATTTATTTTAGCATAGCCATGGTAGGATGTTTCATCGGTAACCATGATAGCTGCTTGATTAAAGTAGGGCATTACTTTCGAGATGCAGTTTTTTACATCTTTATCCCAAAATTCCAATGCTCCACCATATTCATCTTTCCAATTTTTATTTAAATAGATAAGGACATTTATTCTACGATGTAAGTTGGCAACAGGGTTCATATTGATATCCACGTGAACATCCACAAAACTTCCTGGACCACCTTGATGTACACCTGAACCTAATGAATCATAGGTTGATCGTAAATCTTCAATTCCAGTTACTTTACTAATCCAAGCATACATTTCGGGAGAGTTCATGAAATCACGTAACTCATTAAAAGCAGGGTGGTAGCGTTCTAAATGATATTCTTCAGATTTGTTTTCATTGATACTCTTACGTTTAACATTTAATGCTTCTAACTTAGGAAAGTTATTGTATAAAGTATTCGCTAGTTCTTCATTTAAAAAATTTGGTACAGCAACATGTTTGCATGGTTGAGCACTTTCGAATGCTGCACGAATTTCCTTCATTTTTGACTCATCCAATAAAGAAGGGTTTAATAGATTTTTCATTTTCAATGGTTTATTTTGCAACAAAAATACGTATTTAATATGATTTTTGATACCCTAAATTAGGTAATTAGGAATCTCTTTTCCTTAATTAAATAATTATATTTGTGATTGAATAAAATTCTGAAAACACAATCGAATTATGAAAAATTTAAATTTTAAAGTACTAGCCCCTTATCTTGTTGCAATACTTTTATTTGTTGGATTAACCTACGGTTATTTTAGCCCTATGTTGAAAGATAAAGTGATTGTTCAGAGCGATATGGTTTTGAATAAAGCGATGTCAAAAGAGGTGTCCGATTTTAGAGAAAAGTATGATGAAGAAGCACTTTGGACAAATTCGATGTTTGGTGGAATGCCTACTTATCAAATTTCGGTTAGATACCCTAATAATTATATGTATGAGGTTAGGACTTTATTAACGTTGGGAATGTCTTCTCCTGCTATGATGTTGTTTAATTTGATGTTAGGCTTTTTTATTCTTCTTATAATATTACGGGTAAATCCTTGGTTAGCTATTGTAGGGGCAATTGCATATGCATTTACTGCGTATACGTTTATTATTTTAGATGCTGGACATATTACTAAAGCTGCTGCTTTAGGGTATCTTCCTCCTCTTTTTGGTGGAATTATACTTGTTAATAGAGGTAAATACCTACTTGGTGGTGCACTTACAGCATTGTTCTTTGCTTTGGAATTGCTATGTAATCACATTCAAATGACCTATTATTTCTTTATTTTCTTGATGATTTACATATTGGTTGAGTGGATATTGAAAATAAAAGAGAAAAATTTTACTGATATTTTTAAGAGTATTGCCGTTTTTATTATCGCTGGTGTAATTGCAGTAGGTTGTAATTTTACGAATCTTTGGAATACGTACGAGTATTCAAAATCTACGATTCGTGGGCCATCAGAGTTAACAGGTGATGGTCAAAATCAAACATCAGGTGTTGATAAAGATTATGCAACACAGTGGAGTATGGGAACGTCTGAAGTAATGACTTTGATGATTCCAAGTTTTAAAGGAGCATCCTCAAGTATTCAAATATCGGAGAATAAAAATGCCTTGAAAGATGTGGATAGTCAAATGAAAGAATACATTGGTAGTATGCCACAATATTGGGGAGATCAACTTTTTACTATGTCGCCTTATGCTGGTGCGGTAGTTGTTTTTCTTTTTGTATTTGGTTTGTTTGTGGTAAAGGGGCGTTTAAAGTGGGTATTATTAGCAGGCACCATTTTATCCATCATGCTTTCATGGGGGAAAAACATGATGTGGTTAACGGAGTTGTTTTTGGATTATTTTCCAATGTACAATAAGTTTAGAGCGGTGTCCCAAATGTTAGTCATTGCAGAGTTTTGTATACCATTGCTTGCAATTTTAGTGGTAGATAAACTCATCAAAAATCCTGATTTATTGAAGGATAAAATTAAGATTCCTTTTTCGAAATCAGAGATGACTGTGCAAACAGCTTTCTTTACTGCTTTTGGTTTAACAGGAGGTTTGTCGCTGCTATTTTATTTAATGCCTGGACTGACAGATTTTACATCCGTTTCAGATGCTCAGATGTATGAAGGAATTCAAAAAAGTAACGGTGCTCAAGTTGCTCAGCAGGTGATGGACAATGTTGAAATTGCACGTATTGCTTTATTTAAGGCAGATGCCTTGAGAAGCTTTTTCTTCACATTGTTAGGCGCTTTAAGTTTATGGTTGTTTTTGAAAAAGAAAATCAATGGTTCTATTTTAATTCCACTTTTAGGTTTGATTATTTTGGTCGATTTATGGGGTGTGGACAAAAGACATTTAGATGATAAAAGTTTTACTGATAAAAAGAAAGCGGAAGTTCCTTTTACTCCTAGTAAGGCCGATTTAGCAATATTAGAAGATAAGGATCCGAATTATAGAGTACTTAATTTGGCTGGACCAAAAGAAGGTCCATTTAATGATGCTGCTACCTCTTATTTTCACAAATCTATTGGAGGATACCATCCTGCAAAACTCAGAAGGTATCAAGAGTTAATTGAAACACACATTTCTGGTAATATGCAGAATATTATTAAAACACTTCAAACGAATCCTTCTGACTCGGCATTAAGAGTTGCATTCTCTGAGCAAGGTGTTTTAAATATGCTGAACATGAAGTATTTAATATACAATCCAGATGCTCAGCCGCTACAAAATAGATATGCATTAGGAAATGCATGGTTTGTTAAAGAAATAAAAATGGTAGAAAATGCAGATGAAGAATTAAAAACGGTTGGTGAAATTAATCCTGCAACAACCATTGTTGTTGATAAACGCTATCAGTCAGAGGTAGAAGGATTAAAATTAAACCTATCTACTGAGGATAAAATTCGTTTAACATCGTATTTGCCAAATCATTTAACTTATGAGAGCACTACAAATGCAGAGCAGTTAGCTGTTTTTTCAGAAATTTATTATAAAGATGGATGGAATGTTTATATAGATGGTGAGCAAAAAACTTATTTTTCAGGAGATTGGGTATTGAGAGCAATGCGTGTTCCTGCTGGAACTCATAAAATTGAATTTAAGTTCGAGCCAGCTAAGTATTATACTGGAGAAAAGGTATCGCTTGTAAGTTGTATGCTATTATTTGGAATGCTGGGCGGGGCTGTAGTGTTAGGCCTTCGTAAAAAATAAAATTACTTGTTAGCGTAAGTTTTATAAGGTCCTCTTTTGAGGACTTTATAGTTTTATAGAGAATCGAATTAAATTCTTTCTGATTTTAGCATTCAACTCGGGTGCCGCTTCTAGTTTTAGTATTAATAGAATGAATAATCCGCCTATAGCAGAGCTTCTAACTATTAAATCAATAATCATGTTGTTTAGTGTAGGAATAAAATAAGCGGGTAAAAATGCAATTGCACCTATTAAAATGAGCTTGATTGTATTAAAATCATAAGGTTGCATTTTGAATTTAAAATAAAGAAATAACCATCTTAACACATTATAGAATGAAATGGTTATAGCGGTGGCAATTGCAGATCCTGTTATTCCATATAGTGGAATAAGAATGTAGTTAGAAATAATCGTAACAGTAAGGACAATAACCATAAAATAGGTATCGTATCGGTAATATTTAGAGGTGAGTACAATAACATAATTAATTCCTGTAGCCATATCAATTAAGTATCCTAAGCTAATGAATAAAATCACATTTTCTCCTCCTCTGTATTCTGGAGGAAGTAACAACATGATATTGTCAATGTTTCCCCATATTCCTATAAATAAAAGTAAGCCAATCGTTAATTGGGTGTTACAGGATTTTTTATAAATGCTACGAATCTCTTCTAAATCATTTTTTTTGAAGGCTTCAGATACAATGCTCATTGCAATGCGCAATAGTGAGCGAGATGGGATGATAATAATTGTTCCAAAATAAAATGCTATACCATAAACACCAGCTTGTGCTAAGCCTAGTTTTTGGTTCACCATAATAATATCAATATTGGAAATAAGAACACCAGCACCACCTGCAAGAATTGAGTACAAGCTTAGTTTTATTATTTCATTTCTTAATTCTTTACTTACAAAGCCTCTTACTGGTTTTACATGCCATTCCTTTAGTTTAATGATGTAATAAATAAGAATTAGTGTTGGTAAACACACAGCAACCACATAGAGTATAACAAATGCACTAAATTCAATGATTTGGAAGAAATAGGCAGCAAGTATTAATAAGATGAGGATACGTTGAACAAACTCTTTTGATGAGGAACCAATCACCGAATTATAACAAGCTCTTAAGTAATAGTCGAATAGATTAAAGAAAAGTGTAAATAGCGTTAATGGGAGCAGTAGATAGGTGTAATCTACAAATAATTTCGATTTTTCAATGTTACTTGCCACCAGATAGTTGTGACCAACAAAGTAAAAAACGATACAAAGCAGGAAGCCAATTAAAGTAATTATAATACCATAAAACAAATAGCCATGATGCCCTTTTTCATGATTTCTGAAGTATGGGAAAAGACGTATTGTTACAGTGTTGAAGCCCAATCCAGCAAATTGGGCCAATAAAATGGATAATGATAATAATATTCTAGTTAAACCATTCTCATCAGGACTTAAAGCGTGGGAAGAAAAAATGATTGTAAGGAAGCCCAAAAATGCTCCTAAGTAGGAGTAAATAACATTTTTGGTAGCTTGCTTTTCTATTATGCCCATTAATCGTTTATCTGTTTTGCAAACAAAGATAAATTAAAACTTAGTTCTTTTGTTCGATGTTTTAAAATTAACAAAACTTAACTCCATTGCTTTCCTTTACTTATTTCAAAAAAATCAAGTAAATTTGAGAACATTAATAGAACTTAGGTATATGAAAATAGTAATCTTAGCAGATAGTTATGGTGGTCCAAGAATCCACGATAATATTGTTGAGGTTAATGAAAATCAAACATATCCATTATTGATTAAGTATTCTTTTTTAAACGTTCATGATGTCGAAATTGATTACAAGTCATTTCGGAAAGTAACAGAACTTCCTTCATTGTTAAGAAAGTATATGAGCGCAGATGTATTTGTTTTACAAGCAGGTATTGTTGATGCTTATCCAAGGGTGTTAAGTCAGGAAAGGACAATTTCTACTTCATTTATTAATAAACTATTAAGAAAGATAATTCGATTAAATAGAGCATTTTTTATAAAGTATGTTCATTCAAAAACGTGGGTAAGTGAATTGGATTATCGTAAATCGATAGAACAGATTGTGAAGATTTCCGGGAAAAAGTATTTGTGGGTAAATATAGCCCCAGTGAATCAATTTCAAGAGAAAGAAACACCTGGAGCCAATCAATCAATTAGGAGGTACAATTCAATTTTAAATGAAACGATTACTGGCATCGAAAATCAATTTTTAGTTGATGTTCATACCGAATTATTGCAAAGTGAAAATTATGAGTCATTTTTACATCCAAAGGATTCACATTTAAACACCGATGGAAATAAATTATATGCAGAACTTGTTTCAAAAAAATTAAACACGATTTTAAAGTCATGAAAAGAATAGCATTAATTGGAGCAGGGCAGCTAGGAAGTCGTCATTTACAAGCATTGGCAGGAAGCAGACATTTGCTGGATATACAAGTAATGGATACTTCGGAAGAGTCGCTGAAAATAGCTGAATCACGATTTAATGAAGTAGCAAAAGATTTTAAAGGCAAAATTTCATTTGTTAAGTCAATTGAATTGCTTGAGAAAGAAATTGATGTTGTTATTGTAGCAACCAATTCAAAAGTGCGAAGAATGGTAATTGAACAACTTGCTTCACATTCTAAGATTAAAAATTTTATTCTTGAAAAATTTTTATTTCCAAATGAATCAGATTTTGACGTGATTGAAAAGCTAATTCAGGAAGCTAAGATTTCCACATGGGTAAATTGTCCGCGTAGAATGATGCCTCTGTATAAAATGCTTAAGCATGAAGTAAAGGGACCAATCCACTTTTCGGTTACAGGCAATGCATGGGGATTGGGATGTAATGGTATTCATCTACTTGATTTATTTTCATATTTAATTGATTCTACTGCAATCGAAATCGACAATGAATTGATTGATTCAGAAATAATTGAAAGCAAAAGAGCCGGTTATATTGAATTTACAGGCACAATTAGAGCAGTAGCTGGAAAAAATACCGCTTCCATAACGTCTTTTTCAAACGCAAGTTCGCCTGTTTCTATTTCAATACAAACTCCAACTGCACGTTATAGTATTCAAGAAGGGGCTGAAATAAAAGTGTGGATTAGTAAATTGGAAAATAATTGGGCATGGGAAGAGCAGAGTTATAAAATGTTATTTCAAAGTCAGCTAACGAATATTGCGGTAGATTCAATTATAGATAATGGAACATGTGATTTAACAACATATGCTGAATCATCAGTACTACATAAATTATTTTTGAATAATCTAATTCAGTTTTTACAACTACAAAAAAACGATCAATCAATTAAAGAATGTCTGATAACATAAATTCAACTAAAATATTGCTTGTAGGAGCAGGGCCAATGGCTATGGACTACATGAAGGTGCTTGCTGCTTTAAAAGCTGATGTAACAGTTGTTGGAAGAAGCGAAAAAACAACTAAAGAGTTTGAAGCAAAAACTGGTCATGTCGCTGTTGCTGGTGGCTTAAATTTATTTTTAGAACAGCATCTTGCTTCCGAATATTCAGCTGTAATTATTGCAGTAGGAGTTGAGCAATTGGCTGCAACTACTCTTTTATTATTAGAAAAAGGTTTTTTGAAAATAATGGTTGAAAAACCTGCAGGTATGAATAGTGACGAGATTCAAAAGCTTGCAATACTTGCTAAACAGAAAAATGCAGATGTATTAGTCGCCTATAATAGAAGATTTTATGCTTCAGTAATAAAAGCACAGGAAATTATAGAAGCGGATGGTGGTATAACTTCCTTTAATTTTGAATTTACAGAATGGGCGCATGTAATTGAGCCATTAACCAAAGCTCCAGGTGTAAAAGAGAAATGGCTACTTGCCAATTCTACTCACGTTATTGATCTAGCTTTTTTCTTAGGTGGAAACCCTGTAAAGATTAGTTCATATGCAGCTGGGAAGCTAAATTGGCACGATCGTTCTATCTTTTCTGGAGCCGGAATTTCTGATAAAGGAGCACTTTTTTCTTATCAGGCAAACTGGGAAGCACCTGGTAGATGGGTAGTTGAAGTCTTGACTCCAAAATCAAGATTACTATTTAAACCAATGGAAGAGTTGCAGATCCAGTTAAAGGGTTCTGTGGCTGTAAATAAGGTCGAATTAAATAACGAATACGACATTGCCTACAAGCCAGGCTTGTATTTGCAAACAAGCCATTTTTTACAAGGGAAATACGATAATTTTAAAACAATTCAAGAACAATCGAAAATTAGCTTTATTTATGACCAAATAGCTGCTGGAAACTAGCTGAATATTATAGGCTTTAGTCTTGAAAATCTATCAAAATTTAGTAGATTTGTGTGATTATCTAAATCTTATATGAAAACAGTATTAGTAACCGGAGCGGATGGTTTTATTGGAAGTCATTTAGTTGAAAAATTATTGGATGACGGTCATAAGGTAAAAGCGTTTGTTTATTATAATTCTTTTAACTCTTGGGGATGGTTAGATACATTTCCAAAAGAGAAGTTAAATCAAATCGAAATTTTTGCTGGTGATGTTCGTGACCCCAATGGTGTTCGCACCGCATTAAAAGGGGTAGACATCGTTTACCATTTGGCTGCATTGATTGCCATTCCATACAGTTATCATTCGCCTGATAGTTATGTTGATACCAATGTAAAAGGGACATTAAATATTTTACAAGCGGCTCGTGATTATAATATCGAACGCGTTTTGGTAACTTCTACTTCTGAAGTATACGGCACAGCCATGTATGTTCCTATTGATGAAAAACATCCAAAGCAAGGACAATCACCATATTCGGCAAGTAAAATTGGTGCTGATGCAATGGCTGATTCTTTTTACAGAAGTTTTAATCTCCCTGTTACAATTGTTCGTCCTTTCAATACCTATGGACCTCGCCAAAGTGCACGAGCTGTAATCCCAACCATTATTACTCAATTATTGGCAGGAAAAACAGAAATTAAACTTGGGGCATTGCACCCTACTCGTGATTTGTTATTTGTGAAAGATACTGCTGCTGGATTTACCGCAATTGCTAAATCAGATAAAACAATTGGACAAGAAGTAAATATTGCAACACAACAAGAAATCTCGATTCAGGATTTAGCACAAACATTAATTAATGCAATTAATCCAAATGCAAAGATTGTTTCAGATGATATTCGTTTACGCCCAGAAAAAAGTGAAGTGGAAAGATTGTTAGGTTCAGCCGAGAAAATAAAATCATTAACCGATTGGCAACCAAAATTTACATTCGAGGAAGGATTAAAACAGACAATTGAATGGTTTTCGAAATCAGAAAATTTAAAAAACTATAAATCGGATATTTATAATGTTTAAGCAAACAGTCGATTTTATTAAAGAGCAATTCAAAGGTCAGGACTTTATCCCACTTCATGAACCGCGTTTTAATGGGAATGAAAAAAAATATTTGTTAGATTGTATCGATTCAACTTTTGTTTCTTCGGTTGGAAAATATGTGGATGATTTTGAAAAACAATTGGCAAATTATACGGGTGCTAAGTATGCTGTTGCTGCAGTAAATGGTACGGCCGCTTTGCACATGGCTATGATTGTAGCTGGTGTAAAAAGTAATGATATTGTTATTACTCAGCCATTAAGTTTTATAGCTACCTGTAATGCCATTTCGTACATTGGTGCAAAGCCACTCTTTGTAGATGTTGACATTGATACGCTCGGTTTAAGTGCTGCAAAGCTGAAAGAATATCTTTTCGAAAATGTGATAAAAAAATCAGATGGATTTTCTTATCATAAATTAACAAATCAAAGAATTGCAGCTTGTGTTCCCATGCATACATTTGGTCATCCATGTAGGATAGATGAGATAGCAGCTATTTGTGTTGAATATGGAATAGCATTGATAGAAGATGCAGCTGAATCAATGGGCAGCTATTACAAAGGAAAGCATACTGGAACATTTGGTAAGCTTGGCACATTTAGTTTTAATGGAAATAAAACAATTACATGTGGTGGTGGTGGTGCAATTATTACCGATGATGAGCAATTAGCAAAAAGGGCCAAATATTTAACAACTCAAGCGAAAGTTCCACATCGTTGGGACTTTGTTCATGATGAAATTGGTTATAATTATCGCATGCCTAATTTAAATGCAGCATTGATGTGCGCACAATTAGAGCAACTAAATGGTTTTCTTAAAAACAAAAGAGCATTAGCAAATACATATCAGGAATTTTTCAAAAAAACAGATATTCAATTTATTAATGAACCGAATGATTCAAGCTCAAATTATTGGTTGTGTGCAATTCTACTTAAAGATAAAGAAACACGTGACAGCTTTTTGGCTTATACAAACGATAATGGCGTAATGACACGACCTGCTTGGGCATTAATGACAAAATTAGTGATGTTTAAAGATGCAATGCAAGGAAATATAGAGAATGCCGAAATGATTGAAAGTCGTTTAGTGAACATACCAAGTAGTGTTAGATTAAAATAAATGAGAAAAACATTAATCATAGCAGAAGCAGGTGTTAACCATAATGGGAACATCGAAATGGCAAAGCAGCTGATTGAAGCAGCAGCTGATGCAGGCGTTGATTATGTTAAGTTTCAAACCTTTAAAACCGAAAAGCTGGTTAGTGTTGATGCTAAACAAGCGGAGTACCAGCAAAAAAATATTGGTAAAAAAGGAGATTCACAATTCGAAATGCTAAAAAAGCTTGAGCTTAGTATAGATGATCATCATCAACTTATAGCACATTGTAAATTACATTCCATTAAATTTTTATCTACAGCTTTCGATTTGGATAGTATCGACTTACTTCACAATTTGGGAATTGATTTATTTAAAATTCCATCAGGAGAAGTTACAAATTTACCTTACTTGAAGAAGATAGGTGCTTTTAATAAAAAAGTAATTCTATCAACCGGAATGTGTGTGATGCAGGAAATTGAAGAAGCTGTTAATGCCTTGGTAAATGCTGGCACAGAACGAGCGAATATTTCAGTATTGCATTGTACAACCGACTATCCAACTGCAATGGTGGATGTAAATTTGAATGCAATGTTGAGTATTAAGGAATACCTTCAACTTCCAATTGGATATTCCGACCATACATTAGGAATTGAAGTGCCAATTGCAGCTGTTGCGATGGGAGCAACCATTATTGAAAAGCATTTTACATTGGATAAAACATTGCCTGGTCCTGATCACAAAGCATCACTTGAACCAGAAGAATTAAAAGCAATGGTAATTGCTATCCGCAATATTGAAAAGGCATTTGGCGTGGCAGAAAAGCAACCAACAACCGCTGAAATAAAAAACATGCAGGTTGCTCGTAAAAGTATTCATTTGCAGCATCCATTATCTAAAAATCATGTGATAGAGGAGATTGATTTGGTTATGAAACGACCAGGGGATGGAATTTCACCGATGTTGTTCGAACAAATTCTAGGAAAAAAATTAAAGCAAGATTTTGACGCTGAGCACAAGTTAAGTTGGGAGGATTTGGAATGAGGATAACTTTTTTAACAAGTTCACGTGCCGATTATGGTATTTATTTACCTCTTTTAAAAAAAATAAAAGTGGATTCTTTTTTTAGTTTAAAAATCATAGCTTTTGGCACTCACCTTTCAAAAAAACATGGCGAAACTATTCAACAGATATATGCTGATGGATTTGATGTAGCCTATAAAGTAGATACAATGTTAGATGGAGATACTCCATTAATAATAGCCCAATCGATGGCAAAAACAATGGCTCAATTTGCTGAAATTTGGGAAAAGGAAAAAGACAATACCGATTTGGTTTTTTGTTTAGGTGACCGTTTTGAGATGTTTGCAGCAGTTAGTGCCTCTGTGCCCTTTAATATTCCAATTGCCCATTTACATGGTGGAGAAACAACATTGGGTGCTATTGATGAAGTGTTTCGCCATTCGCTTACTTCAATGTCGAAATTACACTTTACATCAACAGAAAAACACAAAAAGAGAGTTGAGCAAATTCTTGGACATTCCAAGTTAGTATTCAATGTTGGTGCATTGAGCATTGATAATTTGAATGATTTACAATTATATTCAAAAGATGCTTTTAAAGATAAGTTTGGAATAGAATTAAATAACCCGATTTTAGTAACATTTCATCCTGAAACCAAATCATATGAAAAAAACGAGTTCTATATAAATCAATTATTGTTAGCACTAATGGATGTTGAACAGCAATTGATATTTACAATGCCCAATGCTGATACCTCAGGAAATATTATTCGAGAGAAGATAAATTTATTTTTAAAGAAAAAAAGTAATGCATTTGTTGTAGAATCATTTGGTACCCAAGGATATTTTTCTTGCATGGCACATTGCTCTTTTGTACTTGGTAATTCGTCAAGTGGTATTATTGAGGCAGCCTCATTTGGAAAATATGTGATTAATTTAGGAGCACGTCAAAAAGGAAGAGATGTAGGAACGAATGTCGTTCATTGTGAAATTGATAGTCAAAAAATAAAAGACGCAATTATCTCTGTAAAAAAAGCACCTGTTTTATCAAAAAAAAACATATATGGTCACGGGAAAGCATGTGTTAAAATTATAAATGCAATTAAAATGTGTGTCAATGAAAAATAACCTTCGTCATTTTTATATCACTTTTTTCTTACTGCTATTTTCGATGATTAGCTATGGACAATTGCCCAAATGGATATTAGGCAATTCGCAGCAATTTTCAAGTGGTTCATTCTATCCACTTACATCTGGAAATCTTTCTTTTTATGAAGTAGATTTTACAAATGCTATTCCTTCTGTAACAAATCGTAGTTTAGGTGCATCCGTAAATTCAATTGTTTCAATGGGATCGCAAGATGTCATTAATAATGCTTTAGATTCCACTGGCAATATTTTGTTTTATTTATTCTCTGCATCCAGAACTGCTTACAATGATTTTTTTGGAACAGTTAGTGATACTGTTTATTTTGTTGCACCGAATTTGCTTACTGGATTAGATGAGGTTTTTGGAAAGGTATCTACAGTAAACAGAATTTCAAGTGTAATAGAACACGGTCTTTGTCCACGTCCTAATTATCCCGGACAATACTATTTTATTTATAAAACCAGATATGGCTCAAATACGAATGATGATGTAAAGTATGTTATTATTGATGGGATAAATAAAACTGTCTCTGCTCCAATTACTTTAATTTCAAATGAACGTACTGGCGAGGGTTTTACTATTTCAAAATCGAATTGTGCAAATGACAAACATTGGTTATTTACAACTAGGTTAGAGTCAAATGGTTTCGTTTCAGTAAGACGTTCCGAAATAAATTCTACAGGGATTTCTTCCACCTCTAATCTTTATACCGTTAATTTAACCAACAATAGTGGGGCAGGAGTAGTAACAGCGTTAGAGATGTCTTCTCAAGGAGATCGATTAGCAGTATGTTTATTTTCTTCTAGTAGTTCAAATAAAGCTGTATCTATTTTTGATTTTGACGTTAACACAGGAGCAATTTCCAATGAACGGTTTTACACAAATTCTGGTGGTGGAATTGTTACATGTGAATTTTCGCCAGATGGTTCAAGAATTTATTTATTGCAAGGAGGAAGCTCTTCATTTCCTAATGTTGTTTACGCATGTCCAGTAATTGCAACGGGTTCTTATGTTGTCAGTTCTGCTAATCTTTTAGCAGGAGTCCCCGTTAATGGATCACTAGCAATGGAATTAGCTTACGATGGCAAAATTTACATTAATAAAGGGCATAATCAGAGTTCGTTTTATTGTATTACGAATCCCAATTCATTAACTCCTAATATTATTTCAACTGCAAATCCATTTTTGGGTTCGAGCACTTATAGAATAGGTGATGCTTTCCCAGACCAAATTGATGGGGAGTATTTAAATAGCTCCCTTAATATGTCAATTATTGCCAGTTCGGATTCCATCTGTGAAGGCCAGTCTTGTTTGCTTTTTGCGAATGGTGCAACTAATTATGTTTGGAGTGGTGGCAATATAAATAGTGTGAATGATTCTGTAGTTGTTTCTCCCCTTGTTACAACAACTTATTATCTTTTTGCATCAAATGGAAATTGCCAGAAAACGGACAGTATTACAATTGTTGTTAATCCTAATCCTATTGCTGTTATAACGGGAGATTCTGTAATATGTAGTGGTGAAAGCACATTGTTAAATGCTTTTGGTGGAACTATGTATTTCTGGAGTGGTGGAATAACTAGTAATTTGCCTTCAATTTCTGTTGCTCCTATTCAAACAACTAGCTATTATGTTCAGGTTTCAGATGGAAATTGTATTAATTACGATACCATTCAAGTTGTTGTAAATAGCCTTCCCATTTCTGTTGTTAGTCCTGATGATACTATTTGTCAAGGTGAGTCGGTTACACTTTCTGCTTCAGGAGGAACAACCTATCAGTGGTCAGGTGGAGTAAATGATAATTCAGCTTCTATAACAGTTAGTCCCCTTACTTCTACTAATTATTATGTTGAGATTAGTAATGGTATTTGTATTCAACAGGATACTGTTTATATTTTTGTTGATACAGCTTTAATCCCTTTAATATCAGGCCCATCAAATGTTTGTTTTGGACAGAGTATAACGTTGACTGCATTAGGTGGGTTAGGGTATACATGGTCTGGCGGAATCGTATCTTCTAATCAAATTGTTAATGTTGCTCCAACAACTAATACAACATTTTTATTATCTACAAGTAATGCTTGTGGGGTTTATTTTGATACGCTAGCAGTTACAGTTATTCCATTGCCTACTGCTCTGATTTCTGGTGATTCAACAATTTGTGAAGGCGAGACAATAGTTCTTTATGGATTTGGTGGAGGTGATTATTATTGGAATAATAGCTTGGTCTCAAGTTCTGATACTATTTTAGTGACACCTTCAAGTACGATATCATATTCATTGGTAGTAATTGATAGTATGTGTACAAGTATTCCATTTTTGTTTAATGTAAATGTTCTGGATAATCCAGTTGTTTCAATAGTTGGACAAGATTCAATATGTAGTGGACAAACAGAATTTTATTCTTCTCAAATAAGTGGCGGACAAGGATCTTTTTCTTATTCATGGTCTAATGGTAGTATTTCTCCATCTACTACATTTTCTCCAACACTAAATTCATTATTATCATTATATGTGATAGATCAAAATGGGTGTTCTGATAGTGCAAATTTTAACATTTATTCAATTCCTCTACCTCAGGCTCAAATTGCTGGAGAAATAGCAGGCTGTGCACCTCTAAATGCTTTATTTACGAATTTATCTACAAATGCAAATTCTTTTTATTGGGACTTTGGAGATGGAAACGTTTCGCAAGTTCAAAATCCAACAAATACATTTCAAAATTCTGGAAGTTATAATGTAACGTTGATTGCTTTTAATTCTATTGGATGTTCTGATACAATAAGTTTGAATTCTTTTGTAACTGTTTTAAACTCTCCCATCGCTGATATTTCTGTTCAAGCTTCTAATATTTCTGAAACGAACAATTATTCAATCATAAATGAATCTACTGGCGCAGATAGCTGTCTGTTGTATTTTGGAGATGGGCAAGTGCTCGAGGGTTGTAATTGGCAATCAATTTTTCATGATTATCCTTTGGATGGCGAATATTCTATTATGCAAGTTGTAGTAAATGAATATGGATGTATCGATACAATTGAGGTACATATAATAGTGTCATCAGAAAGTACATTTTATGCTCCAAATGCTTTTACTCCAGGACAAAATGGAAAAAATGATCGTTTTAATGTTTATGGTATAGGACTAGATGAATTTAAATTGATGATATTTGATAGATGGGGAGAATTGATATTTGAAACAACGGATATATATGAAGGTTGGGACGGGACATATAAGGGTAGGCCTGTTGAATTAGGCGTTTATGTTTGGAAAGTCGATTTTATTGACAAAAGAAAAGGAAATCAATATAAAATAGGTCACGTTACAGTTTTAAGATAAAAATGAAAACAATTGCACTTATAGGGTATTCAGGACATGCTTTCGTTGCTTTCGAAATATTTTTTTCGCAAGGAATGACCGTTAGTGCATATACTGAAAAAGAAGAAAAAGCCCTCAATCCATATTCCTTAAAGTGGTTAGGAGATGAGAATGATGAACGTGTTGTTGAGATGCTAAAAAGCTATTCTTATTTTGTGAGTATTGGCGACAATACCATTCGACAAAAAGTTTCTCTACATTTAATTAAAGAGCTTGGATTACCTGAAAATGCATTGCATAAAACCGCCATTATCTCCAGAAGTATGGATGCTGGTTCTGGTAATATGTTTGCTCCTCGAGTAGTCATCAATCCATTGGTAAAAATTGGAAATGGTGTCATTTGTAATACAGGTTGTATTATTGAGCATGAATGCATCATCGATGATTATGCACACATCGCTCCAGGTGCTGTTTTATGTGGAAATGTGAAAGTAGGCGAAGGCACTTTTATTGGTGCCAATTCAGTCATAAAGCAAGGAGTAACAATTGGGAAAAATGTAGTAATTGGTGCAGGATCAGTTATTATTAAAGATATTGAAGACAATAAAAAAGTAGTAGGTAACCCTCAACGATTCATATGATTGATTTTAATAAATACATTGTTTCTGAAAAAGAAACAGCACGTTCAATTCTACAATTGATCAACGAATTAGCCATCCCTAATATGGCTGTATTTATTGTGAATGATAAAAAACAATTGGTTGGCTCGTTAACCGATGGTGACATTCGTAGAGGTTTGTTGAACGGACGCACAATTGATGAGTCGATTACATTATTCATGAATGCAAAGAGTAAATGCTTTGTAGAGGGAGAAAATAATTTTGAGAAAGTTGCAAATTACAAAGCGGCTGGTATTCGTTTTATTCCCATTGTTAATAAAGACAGCGTTATTATTAAAATTATTGATTTAGATAAACTAAAATCGATTATTCCTGTTAATGCAATTTTAATGGCAGGTGGGAAAGGTGAGCGATTGAAACCCTTAACTGATACAACGCCAAAACCTATGTTGAAGATTGGTGACAAACCTATCATTGTTCGGAATATTGAGCGTTTAGCAAGTTTTGGCGTAAATGAATTTACGGTTTCTGTTCGTCATTTAGCAGAACAAATTATAGATGGGGTTAATGCTACAAAAGTTGACGATGTAACAATTGATTTTGTTAAAGAGGAATCACCTTTGGGAACGATTGGTGCTGTTAAATTGATGAAAGGTTTAAGCAAGGATGTTATTTTGTTGATGAACTCGGATTTATTAACGAATATTGATTTCCAAGATTTTTACAAAAAATTTATTGACTCAAATGCGGATATGCAAGTAGCAACAATTCCCTACAATGTAGATATCCCTTATGCTGTTATGGAAATTAATAACAAGGATGAAGTAGTTGCTTTTAGTGAAAAACCTCGTTATACTTATTATTCAAATGCAGGGATTTATTTGTTTAAGAAAGAACTAATTTCATTAATTCCAGACAACACCCCATTTGATGCAACTCATTTTATGGAAGCTGTCATTAAAAGTCAGAAGAAATTAATCTCTTACCCAATTTTAAGTTACTGGTTGGATATAGGTAGAATTGAAGATTATTACAAAGCACAAGAGGATGTAAAACACATTAATTTTTAAATGGAAATACTTTATATCATACCAGCTCGTGGCGGTAGCAAAGGATTGCCAGGCAAAAACATTAAATTGTTAGCAGGCAAACCAATGATTGCTTACAGCATCCTTGCTGCTTTGGGTTGTAAGCATAAAGGAACGGTACTTGTCAGTACTGATGATGAAACGATTGCTGCTGTTGCAAAATCAGTTGGTGCAGAAGTCCCATTTTTAAGACCCAACGAATTGTCGGATGATACCGCTTCAACAACAGATGTTATACTGCATGCAATTGATTTTTATAAAAGTAAAAGTGTTTATTTTGATTTAATCGTTGTGCTTCAACCAACTTCTCCACTTCGAATTTCTGATGATATAGATGCAGCAATTGCTTTATTAAAGGAAAAGAATGCTAGTGCCATTGTTTCTGTTTGTGAAAATGAACACCATGGACTTTGGTCGAATTCATTGCCTGAAAATGGTTCTATGAAAGATTTTATTCGGGAAGAGATAAAAGGTAAAAACAGGCAGCAACTACCTAAGAATTATCGTTTAAATGGAGCGATTTATGTTTCAAAAATGGATGAGTTTACGAAATACAAAGGTTTCATTCATGAGGGTACTTTTGCGTACATAATGCCATCCAGTCGTTCGGTGGATATCGATAATGAAATTGATTTTAAGTTAGCGGAAATTTTAATTGCTAACAACTAAAGCTTTTTACGAGTAAAAGCATCTATAAAAGAAACATCACTTGCATTGTATATTTTACAATTTTGCGTTTTTGAGTAACGCTCTAAAATCATATATGCACTAAATGTTCTACTCCAGATATCAAAAAATTCATGCGCCTTTTGTGTAACATTTGGATTGCCCGCTTTTAAAAATGGAACATATTTTACCTCAGTATCATTTTCATAAAAATGAGTAACTTTTGTGTGCATGATATTATCTTCGCTCATGTGCAGGTTTTCATGCCATGTATGATCTGCTCCTAATAAATAAACTTCTTTGAACCCAAGGTTAATGGCCATAAAAACCGCTGTAATAGCTACATTTAAACTCTGTGGCATCGCTAAATCTTTTTTGTAAAACCAGAATGCAACATTTTCGTAGCCTTTAAAAACAGTATAGTTAAAAGGACTTAGCTTAACATGTTTATTGTTTTTTACGATTTGCTGCATTGCGGCAGATTTAGCTGCTTTTTGAGGAACCAATAAATGCAGTTCCCATGTCGTTTTTTCTTCGATTGCTTTTAGTGTGTTGAGAATTATCTCTGTTTTTCCATTCCAAAAAAATGGATCAATCATCACATAATAGCTTGGTTTTAGCTTGGTAAATTCATCTGTTATTGAAAATGTATTTACACAAATCAGTTCACTTTTGCTTATTTTCTCATAATGTGTTTCAAGTGATTTCTTTAAAGATGGACCATTTGCAAGGACATAACATACCTTGTCTTTTGCTTTTGGTAGTTTGTTTCCTAACTTGGATTGTATTAGTATTTTAAGTACCGACAAAAACGTATTTACCCCTTGAAGTAAAAAGGTCGTAAGTTTTTTATACGTTTTTTCAGATGACATAAGGCTTGTTCTTTTTACAAATGTAATTAATCTGCCTTATTTATTGATTTTTGTTGTGCATTTATCTTTTGAACCAGGCTCAAATATCCTTTTTTTTGTTAATTTTGGACACCTAATAAACAGAAAATTAAATGAAAAGTCAATTGCCACGTCCAATCGTTAATCTTGCAAAAAAGTTTGTAATACCTTATTTAAGAAACAAATGGAAAAAAAATCCAATGGTTGCTGATTGGGTAAAAAAAGGCTGGATAACGGATAAAGAGATTGATTTTATTGTGCTTAATTGGCATATACACAAACAGCCAATTCCTCGACCTCATAAAATAAAGCAAATGATCATTGCTGAATTTGGTGAAAAATACAATTGCAGTTATTTGGTTGAAACAGGAACTTTTAGAGGTGATATGATGGAAGCTCAAAAAAAGAACTTCGAAAAATTATATTCGATTGAATTGAGTGTTGAGTTTTGGGAAACTGCAAAAATTCGTTTTAAAAATGAACCACATATCAATTTATTACAAGGGGATAGTGGTAAAGTATTACCTGAGTTGGCTCCTACATTAGATAAAGCTACATTATTCTGGCTAGACGGTCACTATTGTGGTGGTTCTACCGCTTTGAGCGAAATCGAGTGCCCTATCTATGCCGAAATAGATGCTGTATTTAAAAATAACAAACACCATATTATGTTAATAGATGATGCTCGTTTATTCATTGGAAAAAACGATTATCCAACTATTCCTGAACTAACCAATTATGTAAAAAAAATAGATTCAAATTACTCGGTTACAGTAGAGGATGACATTATTCGTGTAGTTTTTGAAAAAGCCTAATCTGATGACAAACTTAGAACGTATAACAAGAAATTTTTTTCTCAAGTTTGGTGTATTGGTTCGCAAATACAACGCTGGAACAAGTGAAGATTTAAGACGTATTAAATTACTTCAGCATTATAATGTTGATTTAGTTTTTGATATTGGTGCCAATACTGGTCAGTATGCAAAAGGAATAATAGATGCTGGTTATACGGGGAAGATCGTTTCGTTCGAGCCATTATCAAGTGTACATAAACAAATAGCAGATTCGAGTAAAGCGTATTCTAATTGGACGGTGGAAAATCGTTGTGCAATTGGTAGTAAAGAAGAAGAAATTGAAATCAATATTTCTGCTAATTCCGTAAGTAGTACACTTCTGAATATGCTCGATTCCCACTACCAAGGAGCTCCTGAGTCCAAAATTATTGGGAAAGAAAAGGTAACAGTTTATCCATTAGACGTAATAGGGAAGAAGCATGCTGATGCTGCCAAAAGAATTTTTATAAAAATAGATGTTCAAGGGTTTGAGCAAGAAGTATTAAAAGGCGCCATGTCTATTATTAGTCAAGCAAAAGGAATTGAGATGGAAATATCCATTGTTCCACTTTATGAAGGACAAACATGGCTATTGCCAGATGTATTAGCATTTATGAAACAAAACGGTTTTGAATTAAAAAGTATAGCACCCGCGTTTACTGACAATACAACAGGAGTGATGCTTCAGTGCAATGGAATCTTTTTTAGGCAATAAAATCGCAAAAAAAAATCCTTATCAATTCGATAAGGATTTTTTTTTAATCACAATTTTTTACGTTGGCACTTTTGCTCATGGTATTATAAATATCTACCAAGGTATCATCTAAATTCCATTTATAACTCCATTCGGGGTAGTCTTGTTGGAATTTTGATACATCGCTGATATACCAGATATGATCTCCGCTTCTTGCTTGTTCGCTATAGCTATAATTTAATTTTTTATCACTTATTTTTTCGCAAAGTGCAATGGCTTCCAGCATAGAGCAGTTTGCAAATTTACCCCCACCGGCATTGTATGCAACTCCTTGTTTCGGATTTTGATAAAAATGCCAGAACATACTTACTAAATCGGAGCTGTGAATGTTGTCACGAACTTGTTTCCCTTTGTATCCAAAAATCGTATATGGATTACCTGTTAATGTACATTTCATTAGATAGGATAAAAATCCATGCAACTGTGCTCCACTGTGGTTGGGACCAGTTAAACATCCTCCTCTAAAAACCCCAACATTCATATCGAAATACTTTCCATATTCCTGAGCCATAATATCTGCGGCAACTTTTGAAGCACCAAAAACAGAATGTTTGGTATGATCTAAACTCATGTGTTCATCAATACCATTTATGAAGTAAGGATGTGATTCGCTGATTTCCCAACGTGTTTCTTTTTCTACAAGTGGTAAATAATTTGGATTATCACCATATACTTTATTTGTGGATGTGAAAATGAAAACTGCTTTTTCGCAATGTAATCGTGTTAGTTCAAGCATATGCAAGGTTCCTGTTGCATTTACACCAAAGTCAGTTAATGGCTCTTTCGCGGCCCAATCGTGGCTCGGCTGAGCTGCAGTATGAACTACAAGTTTAATATCTTTTCCGTACTTATTGAAAATCGCTTCTAATGCAGCATAATTGCGAATATCGATTGAATGGTGTTCGTAGTTAGCTACGCGTTCTTGTAATCGACTTACATTCCAATTGGTTGAAGCTTCTTTGCCGAAAAAATAGGCACGCATATCATTATCAATACCAATTATTTTATCAAATTTTGATGAGAAAAAAGTGACCGCTTCACTTCCTATTAGTCCACCCGAACCCGTTACGATTGCAATGTTCATTTGTTGTTCTGCTTAAAATTTAGGCTGCAAAGATAGGACTAAAGTTTGAAATCAAGAAATATCTATTCGGCCCATTGTGCAATGGTATCATAGCTTGTTGCGATTAACTGACTCAAGTTTTGGGCAATTTCAGCTGCTTTTTGCTTCTTTTCTTGTATTTGGACAGTTGTAATAGTAGCTAGTGTTGATTTTACCTGTTCTTTTAGCTGTTGATTGTCTTCTATCAACCAACCTGCATTTTGAAGTAAATACCAATTATCACTTTCTTTATTTCCACAGAAAAGAATGGTTGAACCTGAACAAATGCTACTCACTGCTTTTGAAGGTACAGCAACATGAGTCCACGTATCTAATAAGGTTACGAGATGAATATCAATAAAATGTAATTCGTTACGAGGTACTGATTTTAAAATGGTGATGCCTTTTTTGTTCTCAGCATATTGTATAACATCGCTTGCCTTGGTGCCATAAATTGCAAGTATTAAATGTTGATTGTCTGGATTAATTCCGTCAATAACAGCTTTCACAAATTCGGAAGAATGTGGTGAGCCACAATTTCCTGCATATCCAAGATACATCTTTTCGAGATGCTTTTTCCAAACGGGTGTATCTGTTGTTTTGTGTTGATCGATAAAAACACCACAAGGAAGAATTACATTTTCAATTTCTTTATGATATTTTTTATCTAAAACCTTTTTTTGTTGTGGCCCCAATGCAATTATTTTATTGGGTGCATTTTTATAGGTTTTTCGTATAACGAATTTGTATAGCCAGTTAGTCGTACTAATTTCATTTGAAGCAGCAAAACCCTCTGGAAACAAATCCATACTCCATAAAATCCACTTTCTTTTTTTACTTCCTAATAGAATTGAAGCCCACATCGGTAAAAGTGGTGGGCTAGTCATTACGATAATTGGTCCACTATTTAGTTTGGAAGCCTTTCGGATTAATAGATAACCATCAATGAAGCCATTTATATAGCTAATGATTTTATTTTTTCCTTGGTAAAATGTTTTTATTGGATAGCATGTACCAACAGGTTTTCGCTGATTTCCTCCACCATCATACGTTCTATCAATATGAACGATGGATACATCAATAGAATGCTTAGAAATTAGATAATTAGCTAAATCCCATGCGTTTTCGCCTGTAATATTTAAATTGGGTGGATAATGACGATTTACAATCGTTATTTTTTTGCTCATATAATCGCTTCTTGACTATAATTTACCCAATAATAGTTCAGACTCTTTTTTTGCTTTTAAGTCATCTTCATTATTAGCGGCCCCTT
>Ga0066408_1000033_pt1 | contig 34142 bp, 32 predicted proteins | sample LakWasMet10_HOW4_2_FD_59495 | JGI IMG/M metagenome (GOLD analysis project Ga0066408, IMG submission 59495) | Freshwater sediment methanotrophic microbial communities from Lake Washington under simulated oxygen tension - Sediment Metagenome 10_HOW4 | ecosystem: Environmental > Aquatic >... | reverse complement strand
ACTTGGTGCAAATGAAGCTGATGTAAAAAACTCATCATCATTTGTAGATGATTTAGGTGCTGACTCGCTCGATACCGTTGAGCTTGTAATGGCACTAGAAGAAGAATTTGACTGTGAAATTCCTGATGAAGAAGCAGAAAAGATCACTACAGTTCAACTAGCGATTGATTACATCAATACGAACTTAAAATAAATTCACCTAGGTTAAGAACACTGCCATAAGTGTTAGAGCCTTGCAATTGCTGCAAAACCCAGAAATCATTTAACAGTTTTTTTGTAAAAGGTTTCTGGGTTAATTATTTCTAAGAGACTTTTTTATGTCTAATGTTACAAATAAACGTCGTGTCGTTGTCACTGGTCTCGGTGTAGTATCACCGGTCGGTATTGGAGTTAAAGCTGCCTGGGATAACATTATTGCCGGTAAGTCTGGTATTACCCATATTACTAAATTTGATGCTAGCGCCTTCTCTTCGACTATCGCCGGTGAAGTAAAAGACTTTAATGCTGAAAATTTTATTTCAGCGAAAGAGGCTAGACGCATGGATACATTCATTCAATTTGGCTTGGCCGCTGGAATTGAGGCATTTAAAGATTCAGGTCTTGAAGTCACAGAAGAAAATGCTGAGCGTATCGGCGTCTCTATTGGTTCTGGTATCGGTGGTATGCAATTTATTGAAGATACAGACATCCTTTACCAAGAGTCAGGTCCACGAAAAATTTCACCATTCTTTATTCCTGGCACTATTATCAACATGATTTCGGGTAACCTATCGATTATGTTTGGCTTAAAAGGCCCTAATGTAGCCATTGTAACGGCTTGTACAACAGGTACGCACTCGATTGGCGATGCTTCACGCATGATCGAGTACGGTGATGCGGATGTGATGATTGCTGGCGGTGCCGAGGCGGCTATTACGCGTTTGAGTGTCGGTGGCTTTGCAGCCTCACGTGCTTTATCTACACGTAATGATGACCCTGCAACGGCAAGCCGCCCTTGGGATAAAGACCGTGACGGATTTGTTATCGGTGAGGGTGCAGGAGTTTTGGTGCTTGAAGAGTACGAGCATGCCAAAGCACGCGGCGCTAAAATCTATGCGGAGTTAAGTGGTTATGGTATGAGTGCGGATGCTTATCATATGACTGCTCCTAATATGGATGGGCCGCGTAGATCGATGCGAAACGCGATGAATAATGCTGGTATCGACCCCAGCCAAGTTCAGTTTATTAACGCGCACGGTACCTCTACACCATTAGGCGACTCTAACGAAACTAATGCGATTAAAGCGGCATTTGGTGATCATTCTAGAAGTCTAGTAGTTAACTCAACTAAGTCAATGACTGGTCATTTACTTGGTGGAGCTGGAGGCTTGGAGTCAGTATTTACTGTACTTTCTATTTATAACCAAGTATCACCACCAACTATCAATATTTTTAATCAAGATCCAGAGTGCGACTTAGACTATTGCGCAAATACAGCCCGCGATATGAAAATCACTTACGCCTTAAAGAATAACTTTGGTTTTGGTGGTACAAACGGTAGCTTGGTATTTAAAAAATTATAGCTAAATCTTTTAGCTGTATCGATTCTCTTTGAAAATAATATGCCTGCGTCTTTATCTCGCAGGCTTTTTTATTTTAATAACCTCATGTTATGCTAGCTTCCGCTATATAATTGGCCGCCGCTATGGTTTAATTACAGCCTATGAATCATAAAAGTATTTATATCATAAACGGTGACTTTACCCAAAGAGTATCACCGCTAGATCGCGGTTTTTCTTATGGTGATGGTGTTTTTCGCACAATGTTAATGCGTAATGCTCAACCCGATAACTGGCCACTTCATTATCAAAAACTTGTGGCAGATTGTGCGAGGATTGGCATTGTCTGCCCTAGTGCAGAGCTATTAATAAGCGATATGCAACTGTTATTTTCAGCCACTGAAAGTCAGTTGGAAGTAGCTAAAATTATCATTACCAGAGGTGAAGGCGCACGGGGTTATGCACCTCCAGCAATTACCAATCCAACCCGCGTTATCATTAAATCGGCAATACCTAAATATGCACCAGATATTTTTGTAGCAGGTGTTGATTTACATCAGTGTGAAACACGCTTATCTGAACAAAATAAACTGGCTGGTATTAAACATCTTAATCGGTTGGAAAATGTTTTAGCACGCATGGAGTGGAGTGATGAAAATTTATTTGATGGTCTGATGTTAGACCAACAAAGTAATGTCATCGAATGCACGATGAGTAATATTTTCGCACGTTTTGATGACATGTTGATCACTCCAGACTTGAGTGCTTGTGGTGTTGCTGGTATTACTAGGCAGCGTATTATATGGCTTGCCAGTATGCTAAATTTAAAGGTCGAGGTTAAGTCGTTACCATTCGCTAAAATGGCTCTAGCAGACGAGGTTATTATCTGTAATAGTTTATATGGCGCATTAAATGTGAGTAAAGTTGGCCACAAAAAATTTCCGGTACAAAGTCTGGCTAAAAATATTAGAAATGCATTGAAAGCATGATCAAACGCATAAAAAAGTACTTGCTTTTAAGTTTTTTGCTTATTTTGGCGTTAGCTAGCTGGCTAGTTCATTATGCAGTTACATCATTAAGATTACAGCCTAATAGTCAAGAGATTACTATTCAACCTAAAAGCGGCCTGAAAAATATCGCTAATCAGTTAGTGCAGCAGGGCGTACTAACTGAACCTTGGCGATTTATTATCATCGCAAAAATATTACACAAAGAGTCTTACTTACAAGCGGGTGATTACACATTAAATAGGAACATAACGCCTTATCAACTATTACTTTCGTTAAATCATGGTAAAGCAACACAAGGTAGCGTAACTTTTATAGAAGGGCACACGTTTTCGCAAATGCGTAGTAATCTAGAAAAAAATAATGCTTTAAAACAAACAGTTAGTGCACTATCTGAATCTGAAGTATTAAGTAAATTAGGGTCTAAATATACTGTAGCAGAAGGTTTATTCTTTCCAGATACCTATTACTTTGATCGTAATACTGCAGATATCATTATGCTGCAACGCAGTTACGATGCGATGAAAAACAAACTGGATGATGCTTGGAGTAAGCGCGCTGCTGGGCTACCATATAAAAATAGTTATCAAGCGTTGATTATGGCCTCTATTGTTGAAAAAGAAACTGGCAGAGCAAGTGAGCGCCCTATGATTGCAGGTGTTTTTATCAATAGGATACGTATAGGCATGCGGTTACAAACCGATCCGACTGTTATCTATGGTATGGGTGCACAATACAATGGTAATATTCGCAAGAAAGATTTAACTGCGGATACGCCTTATAATACTTATACTCGTAACGGCTTACCCCCAACACCAATCGCCATGCCCGGCTTGGCTTCAATTGAAGCGGCTTTGCATCCGGCCAATACTAAAGCCTTATATTTTGTGGGTAAGGGCGATGGCAGCCACGCGTTTTCAAGTAGCTTGGACGAACATAACCGAGCAGTAGTGAAGTATCAATTAAAAAGATAATTGTTATTTATGGCTAATCAAGAAATTAAACCTAAACTTACCACATTAGAACGCTTAGCTAGCGTTTTATATTGGCATAAATATTTATGTAAATTTTATGAGTCAACATCTTTTGCTTTAAATAGTAAGTCATTAATCATCAATCCGATGAGATTGGTATAAATGAATAAAGGCTGCATGATTGTATGTGATGGTGGTAACGGAGCTGGTAAAAGTACAGTTTTAAAAGCAATTGAAGAGTATCTTAAAGCTAAGCAATATGACTACGTGATGACTAGGGAGCCAGGAGGTACTGCTATCGGTGAAAAGATACGTGAAGTACTTTTGTGCTCAGATACTCCTGAGATGTGTGATGTCACTGAGTTGATGTTGTTTGCCGCAGCTCGAGCACAACATGTTAGAGAGAAGATTATTCCCTCAGTCAACGCTGGGAAAGTGGTCGTGTCAGATCGTTTTGATTCAGCAACTTACAGTTTTCAGCATTACGGTAGAGGTTTGTCATTAGCGCTTATCCAGCAACTTAACAATATAGCGCTTGATGGATTTAAAGCTGATATCACAATAATTCTCGATATTGATCCAGTGAGAGGCTTAGAGCGAGTAATATCACGTGGTAGTGATCTAGATCGCATGGAAATGGCAAACATTGAGTTTCTATGTAGAGCAAGAAATGGATATTTAGAACAAGCAAAAGCTGAACCTGAGCGTTTTGCAGTCATTGATGCCTCTCAGCACTTGGATGTTGTTATTTCTAGTGTGATAGCAGTGGTTGAGCGTACTATTATGCGATAGTTATCTGTGGCTTCTTCAACATAGCGTTTAGCTAGCCTAAGCACTCGACTAGATATTCAATCTAGTTTTCTTTTTTAGTTCTGTAATGTAAATAATTATCTTAATTTATCAAAAATAAATATCAAACTTTACCCAATATCATAGCCTTTTACCGGATTCTGCTAGCTGTATAGTTGAAAGGTAATATTGAACAAAAACACTCTATTTAACAAATAGTTAACAAGAACTTTACCTACGGTTCAGCATCAAATCTTTATGTGCTGGAGTGGGTGAGTGAACCTTCATATGTGCATATTCTTAACCAGTGACAATAATGCCTAAATACCTGAAGGAGAGAGAATCATGAAAACGTTAACTATTAATAAAGTTTGTGTAGGTGAAGCTTTAGTCGGAAGCGGTAATGAAGTGGCTCACGTCGACCTTATCATTGGACCTCGTGGTAGCGGTGCTGAAACGGCTTTCTGCATCGCCTTAACTAATCAAAAGCGTGGTGATAACTCACTACTTTCAGTGATAGCTCCTAACTTAATGACTAAGCCGCCGACTGTGATGTTCAATAAAGTTGACATTAAGAATGCAAAACAGGCTGTTCAAATGTTCGGACCAGCGCAGTGTGGGGTTGCTGCTGCTGTAGCTGACAGTGTCAAGGATGGTGTTATTCCAATTGATGAAGCCAATGATTTATTTATTTGTGTTGGCGTTTTCATCCACTGGGATGCAGAAGATAACACCAAAATTCAGGATTGGAATTATGAGGCCACTAAGCTTGCATTGAAACGAGCTATTTTAGGCGAGCCTCTACCGTCTGAGGTCATTGCACAAGAGCAAGTGGTGCATCACCCTCTTGCTGCACATGATTATAAGAAGGGTGGGTTTTAGTAACGCTAATAGTATATGGATATAGATGTGAGTGTGGCAAATAACAGAGTAATATCTCGCTAAGCTATTTAACTGCACATGTAGTGATTACTAGCGCTAGTAATGGCATACTTGCTATAAGTATTGTGTTTATCGATATTGATGGCCTAAATCTAGAGGAGCTATATTATGTACAAGCAGATTCTTTGTCCTATAGATGGGAGCGACACCTCAAGCCGTAGTGTAGCTGAAGCGATCGGTTTGGCAAAGATAGTCAAAGCAAAAGTTCGTCTTCTCTATATTGTTGATACGTTTCACCCTATGCTTGATGGTATGGAGGTCGGTAATATGTCAGAAATTATTCAGGAATTACATGAGTATGGTAAACGCATGCTAGAGCAAGTAAAACTTTCAGCCTTAGCTCAAGGGGTCGAGGTTGATACAGTAATACTGGAGAGTGAATTTGCGAGAGTCTCAGCCATTATCGTAACACATGCAAAAGATTGGGCTGCGGACTTAATTGTAATGGGAACCCATGGGCGACGAGGTTTAAGTCACCTACTTATGGGTAGTGATGCTGAAGCGGTAATTCGCACTAGTCCAGTGCCAGTACTTACGGTTAGAGTGGTTTAAACAGTCTTACAGTGGTATTGTCGTATCAAGGGAATATCACATGGTCTGTAGGCCTAGTGCACCAATATACTGCTTCTGGACGTAAATTTTTAACCTTTTGTCGAATTTCACTAACCCGATGTAATGGAGCAAGCACTATCATTAGAACTTGCCCCTTAGCGATTGACTCTTGAAACTGACTGAGTTGAGCATTTGGAATGGTACTCGCAACTATAGCTGTCATTAGGCCACCGACTAAAATCCCTACCAGCGTACATATAACTAAGGTAGTAGTGATGGGTAGCGGCGTGGTATACCACCATGTAGGCACTAATAGTGCAACTAGACCCAGAACGAGTCCAAGTATGCCTCCTAATCCCATACCGATTTCCCAGCCTTCAATTAAGTCAGATCGTTCAGAGATTGTCGCTTCAGGTAAGTCACCTAAAGATGTATCAGGGCTAGCCAAAAAGTGAATACTATCAGCGTTTATACGTGCTAAAAGTAAATCATTCATCATTAAGTTTGCACTGCTTACTCCTGGTAACAGGAAATATAATCGTCGCTTCATTTTGGCTCCTTATGTGGCTATCGCCTTCAATCTATGGCCAAAACATTACCTAGCCCCAGCTTGGTATTTTGTCGCCTCCTCCCAACCTTGGGTTGCATTTCCTGCACTGTAAGAGTGCGCACCAGCGCCAGCCAAGTGCCCAGCATTAACAATCAAGTACTCCTCGCGAATTGGCCGACCTGCAAACCAGCATTCTAAAATCTCTCGAGTGCCAGCGGCGTAACGTGCTTGCGCACTTAGGCTGGCACCAGAAACATGGGGCGTCATGCCATGGTGTGGCATAGTACGCCATGGATGATCTTGAGGAGCTGGTTGTGGAAACCATACATCACCAGCGTAACCTGCCAGATGGCCATTTTCCAGTGCCCGTGCAATCGCATCTTTGTCACAAATCTTTCCACGCGCAGTGTTAATAAGATAGGCGCCTCGTTTCATCTTAGCAATCAACTTATCATCAAACATGTGTTCAGTCTCCGGATGTAACGGGCAGTTAATCGTTACCACATCACATACTTTGACCATAGACTCAACATTTGTGTGAAAGGTAAGGTTGAGTTCTTTTTCAATATCAGCTGGCAGACGATATCTATCGGTGTAATGTAACTTCACATCAAATGCTTTTAATCGCCTAAGAACTGCCAAGCCAATGCGACCGGCAGCAACCGTACCAACATTCATCCCTTCTAAGTCGTAAGAACGCTCTACGCAGTCGGCAATGTTCCAGCCATTATTGATTACCCATTGGTATGAAGGGATATAGTTGCGAACTAGGCTTAATATCATCATTACCACGTGTTCTGAGACACTGATGCTATTGCTGTAGCTCACTTCAGCCACAGTGACGCCATGCCTCATCGCGGCCTCTAGATCGATGTGATCTGAGCCTATTCCCGCAGTTATTGCAAGTTCAAGTTTTTTTGCTTTTTTAAAGCGTTCCTCTGTTAGGTAGGCCGGCCAGAAAGGTTGTGAAATAACAATATTTGCATCGGGTAGCTCTTTTTCAAATGTTGAGTTATGGCCATCTTTATCTGAGGTCACGACTAATTCGTGACCTGAAGATTCCAAGAGCTTTCGTAATCCTAGTGCGCCAGATACACTACCTAATAACTGCCCTGGTTTAAAATCGATAGATTTTGGAGTCGGTAGCATCTGGCCACCAGGATAGGACTTAATCGTGGGGATATCATCACGTGCATAAGATTTTGGGTATCCAGTGACTGGATCATCGTAGAGTACACACAATACTTTGGACATTTTAGTCTCCTTTGCTTAAGAGCATGTTAGGCAGTTTTTCATGTAAGGATATTAATCTATCATCACCTAATGATCCTTGCCGTCTGTCCATGGTGAATGGCGCCGGAATGATTGCCTCTCTACCATGCAGCCAATACTACTAAATTCGTAAGTCATGCCATATAGACTAGAGAAGTTTTTATCTAAGCCAGCAATAATTGGAAAATCAATTTTGACGTTAGACTTATTTTGAAGATTGCATAACCAAACTATATGGCTATAAATATGCTCTATCGAGTAGCCAAAAAACTCTACATTTTTTTGTCTAAACTCATTTTGTCGTTTAGCAAACTCAATAAGCTTTGTAGAACAAGCTAGTGAGAGGTCTGCGATACGTGACAGTAAATTAACCCATCCACTGAGCCTACACTGTGTAAGGCAGATGAGCCCAGCAGTGGTTTGTGCTTCAAGTCTAGGTATTAGAGTATTTAACTCTAAATATCCTGTAGTAGTTTTGACTAGTATTGTGCTCATGGCAAATCTCCTTGCATGAAAACAACAGTGCATTTGAGATGAGTTAACATCATGTGCGCACTACACAATAGTTACTTATATTAGTCTAAGGATTAGGCAAAAAGTTCGTTATAGTGGCTCTTGCTTTTACTCTAAATACCTCTTCAAAAAGATGCGCTACTTTGTGGTGGATATATAGTTAAACCAATTAGGATATTACCAACTTGCTTGTTGTTAAGATGTTCTCATACCTACTAGGGGTTAGATAAGTTGATTAATAGTTGTTGAACAGATTAAATAATTTGGAAACTTTTAAATTAGGCATTATTTTTTATAATTTAATAAAAACTACTACTCCCTAGAAAAAGTTAAAATACGTTTACGTTATTGCATGTTTTCATAAAGCTGTAACTTACTTCTATGCTCTGCAAACTTGTATATACGGATTGTTTCACCTGCATAAACTATGCAGATAGCCTATAAATAAGTTTATTAAGCTATTTAATAAACTTATTTTAACCTTACGATTAAGTATAAATAAATGTCTTCAATAGCTAATGTTTACCCATGGCAAACTAAGACTTGGCAGCTTGTTAATCAAGACTCCAAGCGTAGGGCGCATGCTTTGCTACTATACGGTCGAGCCGGTATTGGTAAGTATGATTTTGCTCGAGAACTGAGTCGATCACTTTTATGTGCGTATAAGGATGACTTAGGCCACGCTTGCGGTACCTGTTCGAGTTGTAACTGGTTTCAAGAAGAAGGTCACCCAGACTTTCGTCTATTAAGCCCAGAACAGGAGTCTGAGATGGATGAAGAGGGTACATTCATAAAGAAAGCCAAAAAGAAAACACAAATCTCTGTTGCACAGATTCGTGATTTAAGTGATTTTTTAAGTATGTCTAGTCACCGCAGTGATGGTGCGCGTATTGTGCTCATTCAGCCTGCCGAAGCGCTTAACTTAGCCTCAGCTAATGCGTTACTTAAAATGCTTGAAGAGCCTGCAGAAGGGGTTGTCTTTATTTTATTAGCACATCAACTTCAACGATTACTGCCAACAATTATCAGCCGCTGTCAAAAAATAAATATGCCTATACCTACGAATAAGCAAGCATTAACATGGCTTAACGAGCGTGGCATACAAAATGCTAATGAGCAGCTTATATACTTAGATGGCTCGCCAATTAAAGTATTTAATGAGCAACTACAATTCTCAAAACTAACTGAAATATGGCGGTTATTGGCGCTTGGTAACAAGTTGCAGCCACATGTTGTCGCACCTATATTAATTGCCAGTTCGGTGGAGTCAGGTATAGTTGCTTTGCAAAAATGGATATATGATATTGTTGCTATACGGTTAGCACGCCAAGTGCGTTATCATGTAATGCACGTTACAGCTTTGCAAGCGTTAGCAGACAGGGTAAACTTAAGTAGCCTGTTTCAATTGCAAAAAAAGATAGAGATTCTGCGTAAGCTGACACAGCATCCACTGAATCATGATTTGCAAGTAGAGACCTTGCTTCTTGAGTATACTCGAATTTTTAGTTAAGTATTCAATTAAGCCTTTAGTTAAATTATAGTGTTCGACTTTATTACTAGTATTTAAATTTGTAGAGATTAAGAATGGCTGAAGACCAAGCAGAGAATACTAACAATGCTCCAAAGCTTGGAGTTTTATCGCTCGCAATTAAGGAAAAAGTCGCTTTATATGCGGCTTATATGCCATATGTTAAAGGTGGTGGGTTATTTATTCCGACCAACAAACCTTTTAAAATTGGTGAAGAAGTTTTTATGCTACTAAGCTTGATCGATGATCCGATGAAGTTAAAAGTTGTAGGTCACGTAGTATGGGTAACACCAGCCGCTCAAGCTGGAAGACCGCAAGGCGTTGGTGTGCAATTTAGCGATAAAGATGGTGGCCTTGAAGCCAAAAATAAAATCGAAAGTCTACTTGGAGGAGCGTTAAAGTCGTCCCGTGCTACGCATACAATGTAGTACACTTAACTATGCAATTTATGAAGTAACTTATTATGAAGTAATTTACGAAAACTAAACATGCTTGTCGACTCTCACTGCCACCTGAACTTTCCTGAGCTACTAGAAAATTTGCCCGCTATCAAGCAAGCAATGCAAATGAATAAAGTCGGGCACGCATTATGTATATCGGTCACGCTGCAAGACTTTCCCCGAGTGTTGGCTTTAGCTGAAACCAATGATAACTTCTACGCATCTGTAGGAGTACACCCTGATTACGAAGATATCGATGAGCCTAGTGTTGATGAGCTTATTAGGCTTGCCGATCATACAAAAGTTATTGCTATTGGTGAAACGGGTCTGGATTATTTTAGATTAACTGGTGATTTAGAATGGCAACGCACGCGTTTTCGTACGCATATTCGTGCAGCTATTGTTAGTGGCAAGCCACTAGTCATTCATACTCGAAATTCAGCTGAAGACACCCTACGTATCATGCGTGAAGAAAACGCTCAGCAAGTAGGAGGTGTAATGCATTGTTTTACTGAAAGTTTAGAAGTGGCGTTACAAGCTATTGAATTAGGGTTTTACATTTCATTTTCTGGCATTATAACCTTCAAAAACGCGCTTACGATTAAAGAGGTTGCAATGCAAGTTCCACTAGATAGAATATTGGTTGAGACCGACTCTCCATACCTAGCTCCTGTGCCATATCGTGGCAAAACTAATCAACCAAGTTACGTAAAACATGTGGCAGAGGAGATCGCACATTTGCGAGGTATTTCCCTAGAGGAAGTTTCTGGAGCAACTACCAATAACTTTTTTCGCTTATTTAGACACGCTCTAGCAAACTAACTACGACTATCTATTTATGCAATTGACAATATTGGGGGCTGGGTCGAGCGCAGGAACACCTATGATAGGTTGTAAGTGTGCTACATGTGCTTCAGTCGATAGTCGAAACTATCGCACACGTTGCTCTAGTATTATTCATTTAGAAAATGGAAAGTCAATTCTAATCGATACTGGGCCAGACCTACGCCAGCAAGCGCTAAGAGAAGAGATTACAAGCATTGATGCCGTGCTATATACGCATACTCATGCCGACCACCTACATGGCATTGACGATTTGCGTGCATTTTGTCAAATCCAGCGCACACAAATTCCACTCTATGGCAGCCAAGAGGCTATGCAACATATTGCTGATAAGTTTGGCTATACTTTACGTGAGCCTAGTAATTTCTGGGATTTACCTGTACTAAAAATTAACGTGATCGACAGACCATTTCAGCTCTTCGAACAGATTGTCATACCAATTCCACTTAAACACGGAAACAGTGATATTTATGGTTATAGAATTGGTGATATTGCTTACCTGACTGATGTGTCTAGTATTCCTGAGACCTCATTAGCTTTATTACAAGGCTTAAGCATTTTATTATTAGATTGCCTTAGATATACAACGCACTATACGCACATTAATCTGGAGCAAAGCTTACACTACGCTAGCCTCATTCAGGCGGACTCAACCTATTTGATTCATATGACACATGAGCTCGAATACACGGCTTTAAGTGAGCAATTGCCGAAAAATATATTTGTGGGTTACGATGGATTAAAAGTATCTGTTGCCTGAGTCAGCGAAAGTTATTGACGTGCGTTAAACTTGAGTGTTCTACTAGTGTGTAAATATGCTAGAAGTGAGATAATTAAAAAAGTTGTTTAGGAGGTTTAATCAATGCAGTTCCCCGTCAATAAAATTATTAAAGTGTTATTAACCACTACAGTATTAGTTACTGTAAGTTTTAGTCAGGCTAATGCAGCTTCTACTGCTAAGACATATACCGAAGATCAGTTTCTCAATTCATTCAGCGGTAAAACTAAAAAGGTGATTTCCGATAAATTAGGTGCACCATTTAAAAAAGAGCAATCAGTTAAACCTGCTGGAGCTACAGGATTTTTAGGGAGAGTAGGGGCTGATGATAAAGATTCTAAACGTGTAAACGTAGAAATGTGGTATTACAAGAACTTAGTTAAATATGATCCAAAGCATGCTTACAAGGAAACAGAAATTACCTTTGTAAACGATAAGGTCATGAACATTGCGTTTTTTAATAATAGGTAATATTAAGATCCTTAATAAATAAAGCCGAAATAGTTCTCGGCTTTATTTATTTTAACTAGTTGTTTACTAGATATTTATCGTGCAAGCGTTAATAGTTTTTTTACATGCATAATAATAAGCGTCAGCATCACACGTATGGCTTAAGCTTAACTTGTTAATTATCGCCGATGCGCCTCGATAATCCTTTGTACTTTCTGCATCAACCCCAATAGATGGCTGAGTTACTTCAAGTCGGATATCTCAATTAATACTGCATTAAAGCTAATTTACTGTTACTTATGGTATTGATTTTGATGCCCCACACCCTTGCATTTACAAATAGATCGCTAATGCCTCGCAACAAACCTTAGCGCTCGTGCGCTTCGACCTTTACTCTATAACCGAACGGATCTTGACACTACTCCACTGAGCATTGAGAACACGATCGCGCCGCAATTCTGGTAATCGAACGATGAAGGTGCAGGTTTTGCGGTGAATCGTCACACCATGGTTGCATGTGAGGTAGCCAACAATCACATCTTGCGGCATAGGTTTACAACATTTTGCTATGCTGGTTTGCAGGTTGCCTATGCCTTCAATTACTACCTCTGTCTGAGACTTTAGGGTGGTATCGTGTCTAGAGGAGGTTGGTTTAGCAGTTTGCTCTTGTTTTGTGACTAGCTCACCTTGAATGACAATGGCAATTTGATGCTCATTAATATCACCACGCCCAATAGCAGCTAGAAAGTCCTCAAGCTTCTGGAACTGTAGTTTATGTGCTATTTTCTCCTGATTAATTACACTGATGCCGGCGCGATGTAACTCGCGATCCAACTTGACTCGACCTAGAGCTACATTTTTCTCGAAATTTTGATATTTGAACCAGTGTCTGACCTTGGCACGAGCGCTTGGACTTTGTAAATAACCAAGTGTTGCATTGAGCCAGTCGCGGCTAGGGGTGCCAGTTTTTGATGTTAGAACCTCCACGCGCTGACCACTTTGCAGCTTGGTGTTGAGGGGAACTATACTTCCATCCACTTTGGCGCCACGCGTGCGATGTCCTAAATCAGTGTGTAGGGCGTAAGCAAAATCTATGGGAGTGGCGCCTGCAGGTAAAGCGATCACTTTCCCCTGGGGGGTTAGTACGTAAATTATATCTTGAAATAATTCACTTTTGAATTGCTCTAGTAAATCGCCGCTGTCTGCAGCATCTTCTTTCCATGCCAGTATCTGGCGTAGCCATGCGACTTTTTCGTCAAATTTTGAGTCAGACTTACCACCTTCCTTATAGCGCCAGTGAGCCGCGACACCTAACTCAGAGTGCTGGTGCATCTCAATAGTACGGATCTGAACTTCAAGTGCTAAGTCACGTGGCCCACTCACGGCGGTGTGTAACGAGCGGTAATTATTGCTTTTAGGGCGTGCAATATAGTCATCAAATTCGCCTGGTATTGGTTGCCATAGGTTATGAACCAGACCAAGCACGGTATAACAGTCTTTAATATCATTAACTAGAACTCTCACTGCGCGTACGTCATATAGCTCGCCGAAATCTAACCGCTTACTCTTCATTTTCTTAATGATGCTATAAATGTGTTTAGGACGTCCAGTCACTTCGCCTTTGATTCCAGCTTGGCTTAGCTCATACTTTAGTTGGTTCACAACATCAATAATGTATTGCTCTCGATCGATGCGGCGCTCGTCTAGCATTTTTGCTATTTCTTTGTAGAGCTGAGGCTCTAAGTAACGCAGCGACAGGTCCTCTAGTTCCCACTTGAGCTGCCATACGCCAAGGCGATTAGCCAATGGTGCAAATACTCCTCTACTCTCCTTTGCAATTCGTATTTGCTGGCTAGGACTAGCACCAGATAGGTTACGTAGAGTTTGCGTACGCTCGGCTAGCTTAATCAGTACCACGCGAATATCTTGTACCATTGCTAATAGCATTTTACGTAGACTTTCTACCTGCTGTGCATGGCCGCTACTCTTCATTCTGGCGTCATGCATGCTCTCAATCTCACTAAATGCGTGGATTTGCTCAATACGCGAAATACCTTCGATTAAGCTAACAATATTGGCACCAAATTGAGTTTCTAATGTTTTATGCCAATCAATAAGTAGCTCTGGTACTGGATGTAGTATCGTAGCTACTATGGTTTCTATATCCATGTTCATGTCAATTAGAATAGTCGCTGTGCCTAATACATGCTGTAATATGGGCGTGCCCGTCAGCTTGGTGTTACCGGCATAGAGTGGGGTAACCAAGTTACAAGCGTGGCGTATTAACTCAATATCACTCAACGAGAACCGCTTCGCTAATGTATCAATCCATTGAGAAGCGTCGCTCTCATTTAAAGTGAGCAAAACAGAAGTTGAGTTATGAATAGAAATCATGGAGTATTATCGCATCAAGGTGCTTAATGTATGTATCTTAAATACTTTCCAATCTAATTATATAAGTAAAGCTTTAAGGTTTTAATACACAGTTTTGAGTAGCCTGTATTACTAGTCAACTTTACCCTCTTAATATAGAGTTTACCTCACTAGTTGGCCAACCCATAAAGCTACTAGTCTTGTTTAAGCTAGACCACAATTTTGTGGTGAGCAAGTTGATGATACTTTATCAACTTGTTAGTAACTTTCATTAAACGCATACTCCGTTGCTTATTTACCGAAGAGCTTAATCGCGCGTCGCAGGCTGACTATGTTACGTAGGCAGCAATAAATTGCAAAGGCAACTGTTGGAATAGTGTACCGATAGAGAGTTTCTTTGACATGTTTAAAATTGAAAACTTGCATTACTCTCGACTTAAAATCTAAGCTAATGTTAGGCAAGTCATCTTTGAGTACATTGAAGTGCTTTATAATCGCATTGCTAGATATACAAAAGATGTACCTTTAAGGATAACCATGCTTATTAATTCAGATTTCTCTAAACCTGCGATAGTTACCCTTCATCAGTACCAATGGGTTGCCTCTCCTCAAGAAGGAATTGAGCGAGTCATGCTTGACCGCGTAGGTGGAGAAAAAGGGCGGGCTACAAGTATTGTGCGCTATGCAAAGGCAAGTGACTTTCCTCACCACTCTCACCCCGGGGGTGAAGAAATACTTGTCCTCTCTGGGGTCTTTACTGAAGATGGAAAAAGTTATCCCGCAGGCTGGTACCTTCGTAATCCGCCTGGCTCTTCTCATCAACCATCTAGCAGTGAAGGCGCTATTATTTTCGTGAAGCTTAGGCAGATGCTAGGCTCTGAAGGCCTACCTATACGAATTAATACCAATGATCCTACGACATGGCAAAGCTTTAAAAACCGAGACAGGTGTTTTCTTTACGAAGATAGCTTTGAAAAGGTATCACTAGAAAAGATTAGTGCCGGTCAGCCATTATTTAACTTGCCAGTTGATGGTGCTGAAATATTAATCTTGACGGGTCAGTTGTGCTCGGGTGCGCAGCAATATTTTCGAGGTAGTTGGATACGTTTACCTAGTGGTGAGTATCCTGAATATATTGCTGGAAAAAGTGGGACAACTTTGTATCTTAAAATTGGCCATCTTGCCCATTTATCGAATGGAGAGGGTGTATGTTGACCGCTAAAGTCGCGATCTTGGGTGGAGGTCTAAGTGGTCTATATGCTGCATATTTGCTTGAGCAGCAAGGTATACAAGACTATGTGCTGCTGGAGGCACGACATGTCTTAGGTGGTCGAATAGCACCAGCATCATACCCTATTGATACTGAAGCAAACCAAAACAAATTAGTCCATTCTGAGCGCTTTGATTTAGGGCCTACTTGGTTTTGGCCTGCATTCCAAACGCAATTTAACGAGCTCATCAATGAGTTGAAGCTCGATAAAACCGAGCAATACGAAACAGGTGACATGATGATAGAGCGAGAAATTGGACCTGCTTTTCGTACACAAGGATATTTATCTTCACCATCTTCAGCACGTTTGCTGGGAGGCATGAGTTCGCTCACCGACAGGTTAAGTGAATACCTCAATCCAAAGTCAATCGTTCTTGATCAACAAGTTCGAAGTTTACACTGTACGGATGAGTATATAGAGGTTAGCGCGCAAGACAGTGTTGGAAAAATTACAGATTATCGTGTTCAGCAGATACTGCTGGCAATACCACCTAGGCTTACCGTTACTAATATAAGCTTTACTCCACCCTTACCAAAGGAGTTAGTGAAAGAATGGCGTAATACAGCTACATGGATGGCGCCTCACGCTAAATATATTGCTATATACGATACGCCTTTTTGGCGAGACCAAGGACTCTCAGGCGAGGGTCGAAGCGCCAGAGGTCCGCTTGTAGAGATTCATGATGCTTCTACTGAGCATGGTAGTGCGGCGTTATTTGGTTTCTTTGGAATCGATGCACAAAGTCGTAAAAACCTAAGCCATGATGATTTATGTCTGCATTGCCGTGCGCAACTCGTTCGTTTGTTTGGTACACAAGCAGCCAAGCCTAAGGCAGAGTTTATCAAGGACTGGGCTAAAGAGCCGTACACGGCTACTGAAGAAGACCTGCGCGGCCAGTCTACTCATGGTAGTGCAGCGACATCTAATATAACTTCTGGGATTTGGAAAAATCGTATTATCGGTATGGGTAGCGAATGGTCCCCGCAATTTCCAGGATATCTGGCGGGCGCTATTGAAGCCGCAAAACTTGGTGTTCAGGCTTTAACTATCTCAAAACCCACTCAAACTATGAGCGAATAAATCGGAGAAATTCTAATGCATAAAACTTACAAAGCTATGCAGGTAACTAAACCTGGACTACTAGAGTTAGTAGAACGCACAATAACCGGGCCTGGTTCTAATGAAGTTCTAATTAAAGTCGACGCTTGTGGCATGTGTGGTGCAGATATTGGGGCAATCGAGGGCATTGAAAATGGTTTGGCGTTTCCACGTGTGCCAGGACATGAAGTGGTCGGACGTATTATTGCAATCGGAATCAGTGTGCCCTCTATTTGGAAGTTAGGCCAACGTGTCGGTGTAGGGCGCTTGGGTGGTCATTGTCATGAGTGTACACAATGCCGTCGTGGTCAATTCCAGCTTTGTCAGAACCAACCTTTTGTTGGTAGCTCGCAAGATGGTGGTTATGCTGAGATGATGCTGGCTAGACACACCGCACTTGTCAGTATTCCACAAGAGTTAAGTTCAGAAGAGGCTGCACCTCTATTATGCGCAGGTATCGCTACTTTTAATGCCTTAAAAAACTCAGGTGCACAAGCTGGCGATCTAGTCGTAGTTCAAGGCATAGGTGGGCTAGGGCACTTAGCATTGCAATATGCACGCAAAATGGGCTTTAAAGTTGTAGCGGTAGGCCGAGGTGACGGTATTGCTGAAGACGTCATGGCATTAGGCGCGCATATTTATATCGACTCTGATCAGAATGATTCTGTATCCATACTTAAAAATATGGGAGGGGCACAAGTAATTATAAGCACTATTACCAATAGCGCAGCTGTATCAGGGCTTTTTTCTGCCCTCGCACCACATGGAAAACTAATCGTATTAGGTGTCGGTAAAGACCCTCTGTCTATATCAGCAGGTCAGTTAGTTGTAGGTGAGCGTGTAGTGCAAGGTAAAATCACGGGAACTCCCTATGAGTCAGAAAGAACATTGGACTTTAGTATTTTGGCTGATATTCGTCCAAAAATTGAGACGATGCCTTTTGAACAAGCGAATGAGGCCTATCAAAAAATAAAGTCTGGCGAAGCTAGGTTCAGAATGGTACTCACTATGAGTGAGCTAAGTTAAGCCTGTGTTTCAAGGAGTATGTTAGCTTAACAGTTAGTTAGCCGTAACTACAAAATACTTTGCGTGGTCAGTAATACGTAAAGCACCGCTTATTAATGAACAAAACGAGAAGAGTAATTTTTTTAATTATTTCGTATAATGTATATTATGTAAAATTTATGGGCAGATTTTTTTCGTGTGTGAAATCGAAAACAAGCTGCTGTAGGCGGACAAAAGAAATGAAACAGTTGGGCAAAACAATGAAACAAAAAAATAGCGCTCTACTTTGTGCAAAATGAAGCGTGAAAAAAATAAATACAAAAAATAGTTGCTAGCTTAAATTAGCGTATTGACTGTGAATATGTTATCAGGTTATTCAGACAATCCAACACGTACTTATTAGCTTAGCCTGAGGGCTTTAGTTGCTTCTGCTAAGCTATTTTCCCATCGTAGTTACTGAGGTATTTTTAATTACTCAGACTATAGTTACGAATTAGTTGTAAGCATTCGCTTGCTAGAGTGTTAGCACGCTCCTGATCTGCAGCTTCAGTATAGCAACGTAACTCTGGTGCATTTCCCGATGGCCGGAAGTGAATTATTTCAGTATTGTCCAAATAAATACGTAGGCCATCTGTCTGATCTATGTGTGTTGGCCGACCACCTGTCGTTGCAAGTAGTGAGCTAGTAGCCACTATAGATGCTGATAAAGTTTTCAAAACTCGTTGACTAACCTCAAGTGGGAAAGACTGTAGCCGGTTACTTCCAGTATAGCGTGGTGGTAATTCGTGCAATAGTTGTGAAAGTTTACAGCCCTTTTCTCTTGCCATGACGAGTAATGCAAGAATTGGTAAAACAGCATCTCTAGTCAACAAGGGGCACAGACTTCTGCCGTCTTTTTCTATCGCCGAACCTACTAGAAATCCGCCATTAGCTTCAAAACCGGCAACATTTATTAGGCCAGAAGCAAGCATATGCTCCATACCTGCAATCACATAAGGTGATCCGATGCGTGTACGTTTGATATGAGAAAATGCACCACATAACTCTACGGCTGTGTTACTACTCACAGGGGTAGCAATAGCTTGAATACCTAAATATTTTGCACAAAGTGTTCCTACAATATCTCCGCGAAACCAATGACCTTTTTCATCACTAATAAGCGGCCTGTCTGCATCACCGTCTGTTGAAAGAATAGCATCAAAGTTATATTGTTCAGTCCAGCATCTCGCCTGATCGATATCAGCCTGGCTCACAGCTTCAGTATCGATAGGTATAAATACATCGGTACGTCCTAAAGGAGTAACTTCAGCCCCTAAACTTTCAAGAATCTCATTAAGCAAGTCACGAGCCACGCTTGAGTGCTCGTAAAAACCAAGCTTCATACCCGATAAATTGCGTTGTGGAAAAAAGTTTAAATAGCGATCTATATAGAGTTGCCTAGCCACTGGATTTGATTCTGGTAGAGCGTGTATTTGTACTTCATTTGGCACGGTAATTATAGCTCGGCTAATCGCATCTTCATTAACTTTGGTGATTTCACCATCAGCACTATAAAATTTAATGCCATTACGATCAAATGGAATATGACTTCCTGTCACCATAATTCCAGGTATAGCCTGAGTCTGCGAGAAATATGCTAATGCAGGCGTTGGTAGTGCACCACAGAATACTATGTGCATACCCATATGGCGAACAGCTGCGGCGCAAGCTGCTGCAATATCAAAGCTGCTTGGTCTAAGATCTATTGCTATCGCAACGTGACTACAAGGCTTAGCTGCGACTACTTGTAGAAAAGCCTTTACATATGCAAAACAAAGTGCGTGCGTCATTTCAGAGACTAGCCCACGCACACCACTAGTGCCAAAGCGAACTCCACTATTGTCCATTAGGCTCTGGATAGAGATGGTTTTTTGCTGCATATTCATAATGTTAAATTATTTTTTGAAAATTGAAATTTCAATATAAAGCAGAGTAAGCTAGCTTCTGTAAGTATACCCTCTTAAGTTGCATTACTAACCTTTAGGAGATATTTCTCACTATTGATATACCAGTTGCTCACATGGCGTATAACAATCTTTAAGTCGTGCAACCTCAATATTTTCAATAATATTCCAGAGACGCCATGAGTACGTATAGCTCAATGATGATGAACTAGACTTAAGATTGGACTCAGCAACTAAAATAACAGCGAGGCCGTTTTCTGGTTGGATACTATATAGATCGGCAATCCAACGTTGAGGAAGATTAGCGCCCTGAAACTTTTCACCAGTCAGTCGAACTTTTGTTTGCCATCCAGTGACAGTTAATGAGTCCCAGAATAAAGTATAAAACTCATCAAATCCATCCTCATCAGACTCATGTAATAAACGAAGTCGGTCGCTCCCTGAAGGACCAAAGACTTCTTTTAGAGATATAAATTCGCGGTTCATATTAGTATCATTTAAAAACAATTTAATGCGTCGCTAGTACATCTTGCGACTCTTCGTTACGACTGTAGCTTATTAGGCTATTCTTGTTATCAACCTGATTACTTTAACTAGCATGACATTATGCCGATTGCATAAGCTATCTTTTACTCGTTACAGAAGGCATGGCAAATCTTAAAGCGTTGGAGATAGTACGTAAATGACCCATTTGCACTAAGGGGCTTAGTATAAATAGTCAAATTTGAAAATTGCTGTGTGTAGCATCAATGTATAAGAGATTGCTTATATAAAGTATACAGGTCTAGTTATAGTAGAAATTAACCTAATATTTACACAAAACTCAAAGTAACCTTACTGAAGTTCATATGATTACATATGACTAACTGCCAATTAACTTCATCTTCTGACCTCTAGAAATTGCCCAGCGAATCGATGCAGTATACTTTGGTGCAGCTTCAGGTTTAGTTTCATAGGTTTCAAGTAAACTCCAATTACCCCATTTACTTCCAACCCCGATACTGTTGTAAGCACAGTTTAAATCACCACCAACTATCTCCCAAGCCTTATAGTATTGGCTATATAGCAAGCCCATTGACGGATGAAGGTTAGCCCTTTTGAGCAATAACGTTAACTTATTATTATTCTCAGCACCAAATATTCCTAACAGATGCTGACCTGACTCATAGGCTGCTAATTTAAGGTTGTAGCTTAAAGCTAGCTCCTTATTCTCTTTCATCCATCTAAGTGCATCTGAAAAAGGTTTGTTTGAAACATAAGAAAATAATTGCTTAATACTCCAATCTGCAACTAATTTATCATCAATCCCATCCATTTTAGAAGGTGTAATATTCATTGATATGTAAGGTGCTATGGCGAGTACATCTGCATGATTGCCAGCATCTTGAAACTTTAAAATTTGTTTGCCTAAGTAACTGTTTGCTGCTTGGCTAGATAGCACTTTGCTTAATCTGGAGTTATCAACAAGTACATCTTCCCATATTTTAAATATTTGTACGGAACGATATGCATAATACTTAAATCCAGCTTCCCATGAGTTGTTGGCAAGCTTAAGTTGAGCGCCTTGCTTACTTGCGTAATTACTTTGCTCAAACATATCATTCCAAACCTCATTAGAATACTCAACCCAGGCTTTAAGAGATTTACTCAAATTACTTTTAATGTACTCAGCAAACTTTCTGACATGATTGTCGTCGGCTTGATGTGGTATACAGAACCAGGCATCAGCATTTAATCTATTAGCTAAATCTACCATCAACTCTAACGGGACTCCATTTTTAGACCAGATAGCATCGCTTACCTTAGGTCGCTCTTCCCATTTTGAAATTTTTGAATTATTTGTTGCCATAAAATCCATAAATCTTAAGCAAGCTACACCGCTCCATACTTCTAAAAACTTTGGATTCCATGGATTGGTTAGATATTTTTTTTCGAACCCAGGTAAAATCACTCTAATATTTTTTATATAATTGTTTGGATTGATTTGTGTAACGTTTAATAAGAGATCTGAGGCGGCAGAGTTTATATTAACAATAATTCTGCCCGGTGTGGACTCCACAATACTCTGGTTAGTCGTGTCTTGAAATTCTATCTTCCCTTCCCCGTCATACAAAACAGTATATCGACCTGAGGGATAGTTATTAATACCCACAGAAGTAATAATTGTTGTTGCGAAGCAATTTTTTTCTAGCTTTTTTATCCAACCACTCTCGTCTAACTCTAGCTTAGGTCCCACTCCCCACCCTTTTCCCTTTACTTGACTAATCCAAACCCTGGCCATTTTAAATATGTCAACGAATGGGAACTCTGAGTCCCAATCATTTAATGAGCTTAAGTTAATACCCAAACGTGGCCTAGAAATATTAGGTTTTGCCCTTGAGTCAGCTCTTGAAATAAAAGGTATAGCAAGTACGCTTGGTGAGTGTTTTAAAAAGTACCTTCTTTGATGATTAAATAACCTCATCGAAACCCTCTTGAATTTTGTAATAAAATATCGAAATCTAATGTGATACTCATACAGAGTTAAACGGTTTTTAACCCTCGTAAACTTAAGCGCTTTGCAGTTTATTTAAAAGCCTTATGGATATCCTAGTTCAATCTTTACACTAACTTAATGCCCGCTACATGCTTTTAGCATGTCATAAAACCTAAATATTAGCTAAAGTATTTATATCATTTTACAACAATAGTAAGTCGTCATTGAAAAGGCTAGGTGATGAATATTGATTCACACTGTTAGAAGCTGCTTGAGCTGCAACTAGCCTTAACTCCGTCTTTTAATAAGTAACTCTGATCAACAGGTAGTCGATCAACTCCTAGTCTTAGATCGTTACTTAATTTGGGGATTTAATTGTTAATACCATCATCTGTTCCGCACTAGAGACTTAGCGTTCTGAGTATGCCAAGAGCAAAGCCTACATCTAATTTAATGCAAATCCGTGCCATAAAGGCTAGCTAATAACTGTCATTTATTTACTAGCTTTAATGAAATAAGAGCAGTAATAACAAGCAGAAGAGCAAATACTCATGTTAGCCCTTCTCCATATTTAATAGTCATAAGTGTCGATATTTAGACGATTTGATTAATATGGTATTGAAAAAATATTTTAACCTATTGATTAATAAAAATAAAATATTATAAATTCTATTGGCATTTAATTTGCAACTGTAATTACAACTGTAATGTTCGGTTGGATTTATAAATTAAATGGGATGTGCTGAAATGACTGTGCAAGAAAAACATGACTGGGATGTGTTGATTGAAGTTATTCAGCGTTCGTATCATATAAAAAAACATTTAGATTTTTTTAGGTGGCAACAAGACTATTTGTCTAGTATTTTTCCGCATGATGTTTTAATTGCAGTATGGGGCGACTTTAGTAAACGCGTCCTTAGTTATGATGTTTGCTCAAAAATTTCTGGCGTCAGAACGCAGTCTTTGAGGGAGTCACCGGGACAAATTAATCATATAATGTCAGACCTTTATCAAAGATGGTTAAGTAATAGCGAGCGTTGGTATCGTATCAATAACTTTTCTGTGGATCATAGTAATGTGGGTTTACCGGAGTTTAATAATAAGTTATCAGTGATCAACTCAATTTTAGTCTATGGTTTACGCGATATTCGTGGTAATAATGATTGCCTATACGTATTCATGAGCAAGGAGTATGAGTTTCCATTATCTACGCCTAGTTTAGGTATGTTAATGCCGCATCTTGATGCCGCATTACGAAGAGTTGAAAACCCAGAGTGTGACATAGATGATGAGCTGTCTGAATATCATGTACAAGGCCTAAGTGACAGAGAGCACGAAATTGTGCATTGGGTTAGGTTAGGAAAAACTAACCATGAAATTAGTATTATTCTGAGTATTAGCCCAAACACTGTGAAAAATCACTTAAAACGAATTTTCAGTAAACTTGATGTATCATCACGCGCGCAGGCAGTTGCAACTTACGTTCCGCCTAAGTTAAATTAAGTTATTATCTTTAGTAGCTCTTAACATTTATTATCAGAAACTCTCAATGCTATATAAACAAGCAAACTCAAAAACAATTCTTCAAAGGAGAAGTAGTCTAAGTCAAGTTTTGCAGCAGTTCATTGATGCTGCTTCTATAATTGGGCTTTTGTTCGCACTAGTTCATCTGCATTTAGATGACATTGGTGGAAAAACAACTCCTTATGTGATTATGTTGTTGATGTTGCTTGGGGTGCTAGCGGTCACGTATGATAAATATGCAATTTATAGAAGTAACGGCAATTTTGGTTACAAAGCCGTTAATCTCTTAAAAGCATGGACAGTCACCCTTATGGTGTTAGTCGTCATTGCATTTCTGACAAAGGTAAGTCATTTATACTCTAGGTACTTAATAGGAGAGCTCTATTTATTTGGCTACATAACTCAGTTAATACTGCATTTTATGTTCAAAGAAATTTACTTAAGAGTAGTTTTACCTAGTCAAGAAAAAAGCAAAGTCCTGATTGTTGGTCAAAGTAGATTAGCCTACTATTTACAGAATAAACTTTCTGATAATCCATGGATTAATGAAGAAGTTGTTGGCTTTATAAAACTTCCTGGTGATGATAAACCTACAACTGGGAGAAAGGCTCTTGGTAGGAAGAGCGACCCTAATGTATTAGGAAATATAGAGCATTTATCTAGCCTAATTGATCAACATAATATTAGTATGCTTTATGTTGTTACACCACTTAAGTCCACTAGGATATTAGAGGATATTTATACAAATACGCTAGATAAGCACGTTTCGATTCACTGGATACCAGATATTTTCTCATTACGCTTAGTGAATCATAGCGTTAAAGAAATATCAGGAATTCCTGTGATTACACTCTCAGAAACTCCTCTGATTGGTATGCGCATGCTTCAAAAAGCAATAGTAGACAGATTATTATCGATTTTGATTATGATAGTAATCTGGCCAATACTGTTAGTTGTTGCCATTGCGGTTAAATTAGACAGTCCTGGGCCTGTATTCTTTAGACAGAGTCGTGCTGGATGGAGTGGGAAATCCTTCAAAATATGGAAGTTTAGAAGCATGTATGTTCATAAGGAGGAGCCTGGAAAATTAAAACAGGCTCAAAAAAATGATAGTAGAGTCACACGTGTCGGTTCTTTTATTCGTAAAACCAGTCTTGATGAGTTACCGCAGATATTTAATGTACTAAGTGGCGATATGTCATTAGTTGGCCCAAGGCCTCACGCAATACAACATGACAAAGAGTACTCAGAAAGAATCTATGATTATTTTGCACGGCATCATATCAAACCCGGTATTACAGGCCTAGCACAAGTGCGTGGATTTAGAGGTGAAACAGTAGATATTAATCAAATGATTCAACGTATTGAGTCAGATATTGAGTATATTAATAACTGGTCAGTATGGTTGGATATTACTATAGTATTTCGCACAATTTTCGTAATTACTGGTAAAAATGCTTACTAACAAAAAAGTAGTATCTATCAAGGGATAGGATAGTGGACATTTATCTTGACATTACAGCTAAGAAGGCTAAAAATTTTTTTATTGGGTTGGTATTATTTGAAGTATGTCTGGTGACAATATATCTCATAGGCAACTTTAACGGTCACCCAACAATATTTTTTAATTTAGATGGTGAAGCCAATCTACCCGCTTGGTTCTCGTCTATGCAGTATCTGTTAATTGGGCAAATCTTCTATCTGAAAAGTCAACAACCCAACCCTAAAAATCTACCCTCATACTTCTTTTTGATACTAATTGCCCTAGGATTTCTATTTCTATCGGTGGATGAAGCAGCTCAAGTGCATGAAACGTTGTCAGGTATATTGAAACGCTCAACATCAATGCCTCGCTTTAAAGATGGTAATGGGGTGTGGATATTACCTTATATTTTAATTGGTTCTTTTGCATTTTATAAACTCTACAATGAGGTTCTTGTAATGTTGAGTCGCTATAGGAGAGAAACCATTATGATGGCTTCAGGCGTGATGTTAATTGCTCTAGGAGCCGTAGCTCTAGAAATTATTAGTTATCAATTTTTACGAAGTGGTACAAAAGAAAATCTATTTGTCATCGAAGTTGCTTTTGAGGAGCTTTTTGAAATGGTCGGTGCGAGTGTTGTACTTTATGGCGCATTACTACTTCTCATCAAAGACAATAAAAAAAGTTAAATACACCGACCTAAATCTAAGGGTAGGCCAAATATGCAAATATTTTTTATATAAAAACTTTAAGCCTAGCAACATTAATGGAGTTATCACTTATGAATAATTTTGACCACTTTATAATGACTTATATTAATCAATACTCGCAGCATTCAGTAGTATTTGATACAGTCGCAGGGTTTATTACTTCTCATAATTTTATTAAAAGCTCTTTACTAGTGGCGATTCTCTGGTGGGCTTGGTTTAAGCCAGGGGAGGAGCAAAGAGCACGCGTCAGTATTACTATCACATTAATTAGCTGCTTTATAGCAATGTCATTAGCCAAAGTTGTAGAGTTCACGACTCCGTTTCGTACGCGGCCTATCCACGAGGCAGCACTTAATTTTGTTTTGCCTATTGGACAATATCCCGCTACGCTAGATAACTTCAGCTCATTTCCAAGTGACCATGCAGCGCTATTTATCGCCCTTGCTACAGGGCTCTTTTTTATTTCTAAAAGAGTAGGTATATTTGCAATATTATATTCGATAATTATCATTCTATCGCCACGAGTTTATTTTGGATTACACTATCCTACTGATATTATTGCAGGCGCATTGATAGGTGCAATTGCAGCAATTAGCTGTAATTATTATCTAAGTAAAAGTAAGTTCATTCACTCAATCGTTAGCTTCTCTATATCAAAACCAGCATATTTTTACCCATTATTTTTTCTATTAAGCTATCAAATTGTGGATTTATTTAGTGATGCTCGTGCAATAGCTTCACCACTTAAGCTCATACTTGCTGGTCATAGTTAATCTGTCAGGACAACTTTAGTTTAAACGATCACAAATATTAAATTAAAACCTGTACCTGAAATACTTCAGGCTGATATGACTTTGTAACAACTTATCTGATCGTTTCAGTCAGTACATAATACTTATCGACAATTCATAACCATATTAAAGGCACACGTTATTAAAAAGCTTTTTAGAAATTTGTTAACTCCATCATTGAGATATAAACTAAGGGAAAACTCTACCTACTTTAAAGAGTTACGCGCTCGCTTTAGCTTATGGCATTGGGTTCTAAGAAAAACTCCGTCTCAACCCGGTAAGTCAAACTCCATTCTTTATTTAGGTCGTCACAGCCAACATGAAATGGCACTATTGCTTCTCGGGGCTAGTAGTAACTCAGAGCAAGTTAAGTCTAATGGTTATGAATCCAAAAACAAAGTAGTGGTATGTGAAATGCCCCTCCCAGGTGCAATATGCGTTCCTAATTACCTCAGCACAATTTTGCCGTTAGATAGACCAATAGAGGAACTTCTCCTTCGGATGAACAAGGATAAACTAAAACTTTACCGAAAGAGTCGAGAGTCTTATCGACTTTACCCGTTGCTAGAGGATAAGGAAATTGAGCGTATTGATCAATCTATGCTAAGACCGTATGCCAAAAATCGTTATGGTGAAAGTGCTGCTCAATTAGATATTTCCTTAATCAAAAAGTTAGCTAGAGATATAGGTGCATTTATACTTGTTTACTTTAACAATGAAGAGGTTGCGTGCCATATAGGTTCTGATTTCAGCCGTAAGGGTAAACGTTATTGGCGTGCAGTTAGGGCGGGTTACTCCGAAGAAGTATTCTCTGATAGTAAGGTTTTTGGTCAAACTAATAACATGAATACCTATTTAGAAATTGAATGGGTAAGTCAGAAAGGCTTCGACTTCTATGATATCGGTATTAGTCTTGCGCGTCCAAGCGATGGAGTGATTCAATGGAAAAGAGCATATAGAGGTAACCTCGATGTCATGGAGAACTACACCTATTTTTATGTATGCCCACCTAAAACAAACACCTGTCAATTTTTTTGGGAAACTCCATTATTTGGCCTTGAGCATAATAAAATAGTGCTTCATTTAGGAAAGCCGTACTCAAGAACTGATGACGAGTTTATCGGCGCCTTGCGGCAAATGGGATTTGGTGGATTACATACGGTATATTTACATTGCGAATTACCTCCATCAGACAACGTTCAGGCTGCGCTGAAAAGCATTTATAGCCATCTAGATAGCCCACCGCAAATTAAAGTTATTGATCATTCTCAATAAAAAGCTAAGTGTTAGCCTAGCGGTGTTAGATGCTGATGTAAAAGCAGATTAGAGTCAGCTAAACATACTGATTTTTTTGCTTCTAGCGTATGGATACATATATTACGTTTACACCTGAACCAAAAGCTAGAGTATTTACCTGTTAAGCTTGATACCCATGTGGATTCTTAGATTGCCAATTCCATGTGTCGCGACACATAGCAGCAACATCAAGTTGTGCCTGCCAACCTAGTTCTACTTGAGCAAGGTTAGGGTCTGCATAGCAAGTTGCAACATCTCCAGGGCGCCGTTGAGTAATGTGGTAAGGAATAGTCTGGCCACTAACCGATTCAAAAGTTCTGATTAACTCTAATACACTGCATCCTTTGCCAGTGCCTAAATTAATTGTCATTAAACCAGAATGTGCATCTAGTGCTCGTAAGGCAGCTAAATGTCCAAGTGCTAAATCTACTACATGAATATAATCACGTACACCTGTTCCATCTGGCGTAGGGTAATCAGAACCGAATACACTAAGCTCTGTAAGACGGCCTACAGCTACTTGAGAAATATAAGGCATAAGGTTGTTAGGTATACCATTAGGGTCTTCTCCTATCATGCCGCTTTCGTGTGCACCCACTGGATTAAAGTAACGTAGAATCGTAATTTTCCACTCAGGGTCGGATAACGACAGATCTCTGTAGATATTCTCGACCATAAGCTTAGAGCGGCCATATGGGTTGATTGGACCTAATGGATAGTCTTCACGTATTTGAGTATTACCTGGTGCAGCATAAACCGTAGCTGAAGAACTAAAAACGATACGCTTTATACCAAACTCAGCCATGACTTCAGCAAGAACAATACTACCAGAAACGTTATTGTCATAATAACTTAAGGGACTTTTAACTGACTCGCCTACCGCTTTGTAACCTGCAAAATGAATGACTGCATTGATCTCATATTGCTGAAACAAAGCTCTTAAACAGTCTTTATCACGTACGTCACCAAGTTTAAATTTAACTGACCGTCCTGTTAACATTTCTACACGTTTAAGAGACTCCATCTTACTGTTGCTGAAGTTATCCAACACAACAACGTTAAACCCTGCATTTAAAAGCTCGAGACAGGTATGAGAGCCAATGTAGCCTGCCCCTCCAGTAATAAGGATATTCATAGCAAAGATTTCAATAGTTTGCTGTTTGTGTAACTCATAGATACCCATATTTCTTTATGCGAGTGCGCCATATTCACCTCTATCCTTAAGAAGCTCAATGACGAGCTCTGCACCAATCTTCGCAGAGCCGGAGGAGAATCCGTAGACCATAGCCATATCACACAGGATATTAATCGTTCTTGGAACACCCTTGCTTGCTTCTGAGATAAGCTCTACCGCACGTTCTGTGAAAAGAGTGCCCTCCCCACCAGCTACACTTAAACGATGCTGGATATATTTAGCAACCTCAGATGATTGTAAGGGTGGGATAAAGAAGTCAACTGCTACGCGTTGCATGAACTGTTGTAAATCTGGCCTGCGAAGGAGCTCTCTTAGCTCCGGTTGCCCTAATAGAATAACTTGTAGTAACTGATCTTTATCAGCATTAATATTAGATAACATTCGTAAAGATTCAAGTGCTCCAGGGCTCAGGTTTTGTGCTTCATCTACAATCAGCACCACTCTTTTCTCTGCAGCATAGCTAGAAATCAAAAACTTTTGAAAAGCATCAAAAAGTTCGATTTCTGACATGCCTGCATATGGCTGTTCAAAGGCAAGCATGATCCAGCCTAACAAGTCGTCAACTTTTTGGTGCGTGTTATAGACTATACCTACCTTAATATCGGAGGCAATATTATTGAGTAAATGTCTAACCAATGTTGTTTTACCACAGCCTATATCACCGCATATCACACTAAAGCCAGCTTTACTCTCAATGCCGTATTCAAGCATAGAGTAAGCCATACTATGTCTACGACCAAAAAACAGAAAATCCGGATCAGGCTGAATAGAGAACGGCTTTTCCTTCAATCCATAAAATTCTTCATACATATTTATAATGCCTTAATTACTTTTCAGTATTTTCATAATTTTTAAAATCTGACTTAGTACTATATATTTAAAAATACAAGTCAAACCAATGTCTTATATATATCAATTACCTGATTAACCTTATCTTCCCATAAAAAGTTATTTTTTACATGTTGAATAGCTGCTGTACCTAGCTTTTCTCTTAACGGAATATCGTTCGCAAGTAAACTGATATATTCTGCAAACCTATCTACCATATACTCTCTCGATAGTGGTTCGATTAAAATACCTGTGTCTATAGTAATATAGTCTTTCGGCCCACCCCAACCGGTTGCAATTACCGGCAGCCCTCTAGACATTGCCTCTAGTACGACTGCCCCTCCACACTCTCTTACGCTTGGTAAAACAAATATATCCGCCTCATCGTAATATTGATTAATTTTATTGAACGGAACTTGTCCATAAAAAGTAACTTTACCGGGACATTTGTTTGAAGCTAGTCCTTCAAGTGCTAAGCGGTCTGGCCCATCGCCTACAATGCTTAGTCTTACGTTTTTAATACTACATTTAGCTACTGCTTCAATCAAAATATCAACAGCTTTCCAATCAACTAAGCGACCTATAAACAATATGGTTATATACTCAGAAGGTATTTTACTTTTCAGATCAATAACTGAAAATACTCCATTTTCTACAAGCTTAACGACTTTACCTAAATGAAATTTTGGTAGCGCTAACGCTGTCCTCTCGTTTGCAACGAGTAAAATGTCTGCAAAAAACTTCCCAGGGACTAGCAAGTTAAGTGCAGATGAAAAAAATCTAAAAAAACCATATAGATATAACTCTAACTTAGAAGCCATAGACTCAAAAGCAGTAGGAAACGACATGCCTCCGTTCATTGGACCTATAATAACTGGCACACCTAAACTAAACATAAGTGATGGTTGTTTAGGGGAGACTGGAGAAGGCTCGTGAATAATATCTATACTTTTCTCTTTAACTAATTTCTTTGCCAGAATCCACTGATAACCCTGCGTTAATAAATGCATAAGGGCTTCTGTTGTAATAAGTGAAATTCGATCTGGTAAATACCTACCTATTTTAAATAAGAACTTATGAACTTGTGTATCGGGAATATAAATAATTTTGCTTTGGTCAATCGAATTTATTGACTCCAAGTTACTTTTAACTCTTTCGTGGGTGATCAAATAGGCATCTATATTCTTTTGAGATAACATCATAAAATAGTTGAGAGGTAACACCGCCTCACCTCCAAACTGGTTAGAAGCATGCTCACTTATAATTAATATACTTAACTTTTTCATTTTGGAGCCTAATTAGAACTTAACTGATATATAAGCGTAAGAAAGTTATTATTACTTAACAAGATAAGACAGTCCGTACCAGTAAAGTAACTTTTTCACATTAGGCTGGACATCAACTACTTCCATCCGTAGGCCTTGTTTATCAAGGTTTTTTTTGAGCATTAGTAATAAGCCAAAAAAACCTAAATCGAGATATTCTGCTGTAGATAAGTCCACCCGAACACTTTTATTTTGTGAACTTGCTAGTCTCATAAGTGAGCGCACTTCTGTCGTAACCTTACCAAACATTACACCTGAAACCATTATCGTTGAATATTCCTGACCTTCGTTTAATATAATAGAGCTTATATTTGACTGTTGTTTTAATCTTCTTTGATTAAACCTTAGCCAAATAGCGTATGGAAGTACTTGAGTAGCTAAAGTTTTTAAGAAAAACCAGCCGTCATTCCAGTAGCGTCGCCATAAATGTGGCTCTTCCTTAATGCGCCATGCCCACTCTAATCCAATTTTTTGCAAGCTTACTGGCGCCCTTTTTAAGCGCTTAGCTTCAAAGTTAACCACTGCTCCTAAATGGCTTACTAGTGGAGTTTTGATTTTATGCAAGTTTTTAAGTATCCACTCTTGTCCTTTTTTTGCACCAAGCGCAACTACTAAGAAATCTGCAGAACTCGAGTTAATATTATTAATAATCGACTGCTGACTCATTTCCTCCACCGACCCAAACCCTGGTGAGTGATATCCAACACAAGTCAAGCCTGCTGATCTTTCATTGATGAGTTTGCTCGCCTCGGCTGCAACGCCACTTGGCCCCCCAAAAAAATAGACAGACATTTTTCTTCGCTGCTCTTGACCAAGTATCTCAAATAAGGTCGACCCAGCAACTCTTTCAGTAATGGGTATACCGAGAAGCTTCGCAATCCATACGATGGGAGTTCCATCAGCAATTACAAGATCACTATAAATGACAGAGTTACGGAAACTTAAGTCATCCTGCGAAAGAGCTAAGAAATTAAGATTGGGTGTTGTTAAGAAGCAAGTTGTTTTCTTAAACTTTGCATCACGTAAACGGCTAATTGTTTCTGAACTACTAACTGCATCAAAAGGCAATCCACCAATGCAGTAAACATCACGATCAAAATCATCCATCAGTACAACCTAATCTCTTTCTGTCTTATTCCAGACTTTTTGCCTTTTGAATAAAAATTTAATATAGCTAGGTACTTTTGATACAACATAAACTGGTATTAAAAGTAAGGCGGTGAAAGTCATAATACTTCTTCCCCAGCCCAGCCATGCGGTCAAAATAGCAATACTTAGTAGAGAAACTCCAGTCAGCGTAATTTGAAATGCAAGCAGACCTATATCATAAATTATTAATGTTATCCCTGTGACTGCAGCATATCCGAACAAAAGCATCACTAATAAAGCCAGGGGAGGTACAGAGAGATCAAATGCAATTGCTAGTAAATTTTTATTACCTTTAATAATTCCTTGGGCGAATAATTTAGGAACTTCTGAAAGAATCATAGCTAAATGACCGTGCTCCCAGCGTGTCCTTTGACCATATTGCACTTCAGAAGCTAATGGAAAGTCACTCGTCACCTTTGTATTTGTGAAAAAAATTGGAGGATAGCCAGCTATACTTAAATCAATTCCTAGCTTCATATCTTCAACAATATTACTATTTGCTAAATCTGCATTTGAGATTGTATGCCACGGAAATGCCATACCAGTGCCCATTAAGAGGCATGGCAGACCTAGCTTTGCATATCCTAACGGGCGAACTAGATTTTTTACACACCATGCAAACTCAGCAACTTTGGATTTGAGGTCATCGGATTTTGCATGCATAAGATATAGTGCCTGTACTGGTCTGCCGTGGTGCAACGCGTAATCCGCAATACGACTAATACTATTCGCCTCTACTATGCAGTCAGCATCAACGATAATGACTACTTCCGATGGGTTTTTCCTTAGATGTTTAATGCCAAAGTCTAAAGCAAAGCCCTTCCCTAGTTGCCCTAAATCATTACGCTCAATCACTTCTGCCCCTACGGTTAATGCAACAGCAGCTGTATCATCATTACAGTTATCTGCGACGACTAGCAACCTATCTATCGCCTTTAGTTGAGGCTTAATTGAGTTAAGTGTGGCGATTATTCCAGAGGATTCATTATGCGCGGGAATTAATACTGCAATGCTTATATCCCTCTGTGAAATTCGATTTTCATTTGTCTTGAGTAAGCAGGCAGATATTACCTGCACAAATATAACCAGGGTAGGCATTAATAATAATAGTGAAATGGCTACAAGCAGCACCTCGATATAAGTCATCTAGTACTTTCACGGAAAAGTGCCGCTAATTTGCTTACTTCCGTATCGATATTGTGACGTTTTATGGCACTTGTGTAAGCAGCGTCGCCCATTGTCATTAACTGTTCATCAGATAATGACAACATTTCCTCAATCGCTGAAGTAAGGTCTGCGACCGAGCCAGCGGGAACTACCCACCCACTCTCCCCATTAATCACTAGCTCTGGAATACCTGCAACATAAGTACTAATTACCGGGCGTCTCAATGCCATTGCCTCCATAAGCACTACAGGAAGCCCTTCTGCAAAGCTGGGAAGTATCATAGCTTGAGATGCTAGTATTTCTTCGCGTACCTGCTTACTGCTTATCCAACC
>Ga0066408_1000018_pt1 | contig 40118 bp, 37 predicted proteins | sample LakWasMet10_HOW4_2_FD_59495 | JGI IMG/M metagenome (GOLD analysis project Ga0066408, IMG submission 59495) | Freshwater sediment methanotrophic microbial communities from Lake Washington under simulated oxygen tension - Sediment Metagenome 10_HOW4 | ecosystem: Environmental > Aquatic >... | reverse complement strand
AGAAATCCATTTTACAAATTCAGTTTCATCTTTTGCATCCCACTCTCTATCGTGCTTCCAAACATCCGCCTGAGAGGTGGAGACGAAAGACGCAAAAAGCAAAACGATCAGCGAAAGAAATTTAACAATTTTCATAATGAAGCCAACCAAACTCAGATGACGCAATTTTTAAGTCTGGCTTCATTATCAAGAGCTTATTTATATGTCTAGCATAAAAAAAATAAGTTATCGAAATGTATAAAGAAAAATTGATACTTTTGTATGACACCAATCAGATTTTAATTTTTTCTTATTATCAACCCTTGAAGATTTCAATGAAATCTTTGGGAGAAATTCTATAGCAAACATCGGTTCATAACTTAATTCGCTATCAATAAAAGCTCGCGCCGCAAAGCGCCATCTGCCACAAAGATGGAATTTAGAGGAATTCATATTTAAATTTGAATAAATAGAATCTTGCAAAGACAGGTACTCGTCCGCTTTTTCAACTTCGACCGAGCTGAGCAAACCAAAATAAAATTTTATATGGCCTGTAAAAATTTTCCATCCTGTTTTATCTGAAATCGCAGTACGACAAGACTTCCTTTTTTTGGGTAAGGGTTAAGTAAAAAAAGTTTTCCGCCATTTAGACGCATATAATTTTGTACTATCAAAAGTCCAATACCTGTTCCCACTTCCCCTTTTGTTCCTACAGTGGATTCGACCGATTCACACATCATAACCTTTTGAACGATTTCTTGAGGAATTCCACCTCCTTGATCCGAAATTTCGATATAAGCGAAATTACTTTCTTTAAATGCACGCACAAAAATCTTTCCGCCATTGGGAGAAAATTTGATGGAATTGTGAATGAGATTTCCCAATATATTTGATTCAAAAGAGATCTTATTGCCCAGAATACGGACAGAAGAATCGACCTCATTGATAAACGACAATTCAATCTGTTTTTCCTGGCATAAATCAAAAAACCGTTTACTCAAAATCTCAAAGCTTTCTTCTAATTTAAAGGGAGCCATTTTGAGAGAACTGTTATCCGATTGCTGTCTGACGTTTTGAAAAATTTCGATGGAGTTTTCAAAAACCATGGTCAATTTTTCCAACATAGTGGTATCAATCTTTCCCTGTTTTACTTTTTCTCTGTAATTTAAAATAAGAAAGTGCATTACTGTAAACTTGGAAGAAAGGTCGTGAATCAATGTTCTGAGTAAAAGCGCTTTTGCTTCCATCTCTTCCTTTGTCATCTCTTTACTCAAACCATTTTGTGCCATCTAAAAACTCCCTTTTTTTGAAAATTAAATCTGTCGTCCTGCGGTCATAATGACCACTTGATGATTCTTCAATTTCGAGTAAAAAATCAGCGATCCTTTTGTTTGCTTTCTGAATTTTCGAGATGGCAATATCGAATGATGTTCCATTCAATTTTTTTTTCATCTTGAGCACGGATAAACTGGAAACCTGAAGTGAGTTATTAATTTCATGTTTTAGGAACTGAATAAACTCCTTATCAATGACACCGTAACAGCATTTTTCGCGTTTTCCGCCAAGCTCCTTTAAGTACCGGCAGAATTCATCAAAGTCCCCCCCCTCGATAGGCCAGAAAACTTGTTTCTGAAAGATGTGGTTCAGGTTCATATTCCGTTCTGATTTTGTTATGAAAATTTTAGGCACATCAAGATCATGAAAACTTGAACCCAACTGATCAGGTGAAAACCAGGAAGAACAAAAGTGATCAAAATCAATAATCGTAAAATTAAATTGTTTCAGAAAAAAATAATCAGCTGGAAAAGAAGACTGAATCACACAAAGAAATTGCGCTTTCAGATATTCCGTCAATGGGATAATTTCTTCAGGTTTTGTAGTTAAAATCAACAGCCGGTCTAATTTCAATTTTTTTGTCCGATTAGCAATCACATTATCAATCATTTTATTAAGTATCTCTATGGTAAGATAAAATAAACACAGACTAAATCTTTCTAAAATTCTGGCAATATTATCTATTCACCACTATTCATATGATCGAAAAACTACTTCCCTCTACGTAAAATTCGTATACAAAATTTTACTTAATTAAACAGACAAGCACAGTGGTGAAATTTTTTGCATGACAAATGCAAGTTCAGCCTTTAAATGTTGAGAATGGAAAAGCAGCCAGGAAAAAGTTTAGATTATCGATCTTTTTTAAGACTTGCGCTTCAGATTAGACAGGCAAAAAATCCTGCCTACTCTGTCGGCTCGTTTGGAAGACTACTCGGTATAAGTGCTTCTCGTGCAGCTCAGATCCTTAAAGGTAAAGTAGGAATATCTGTTCAACGGGCCGTCGGAATTGCAGAGGCTCTGGGTTTTTCTGAACAAGACAAAAAAATGTTCATTCTATTGGTTCAATCTGAACATGAACGCAATCCGCAAATAAGAAATGAAGCCATAAAAAAGCTCGAAGAAATTGAAGATGGTTATGACGATGTCTCAGACGTATTTCATTCCATTGCCGATTGGCACAATCACGCTGTTAGAGAACTGATTTCCATTAATAATCCAGAAGATCATGACAAATCTATTCCGCTTAAACTGGGCATTTCTGTGGACGCTTATAAAACCTCTATTGAAAGACTTCTTAACCTGGGTCTGATTGAGTGTATTCCTCAGACCATACCTCAGCGTTACCGTGTCAAACAAAGAGGTATTAGGACAAGACAGGACGTGCCTTCAGAAGCAGTTAAAACCCTCAATGAGCAGGTTTTGAGCAAGGCGAAGGACGAACTTCGAAGACAGGATATTCTCGACCGAGACTACTCTATCGTCTTTTTTAAATTTGATAAAGCTCAGGTTCCTTTGGTGAAAGAAAAAATTGCCAGGTTTCGGCGCGAACTAATGCAGGAACTGGAAATTTCTGAAACAAAAGATTCTGTCTACTGTATGTCCATCCAATTTTTTGAGCTAACCGGAAATGAAAATAAAAAATAATCTTCTCTTTCTTTTTTTAATCCTCTGCACATCCACTGCCATCGCGGGAACTGAAATTCAAAATGGCGGAGTTGGGTTGAAAATCAACGGCAAAGTTGTCACTTTCTACTCTGCCAAACTCGATATCTTACCAACCCCTCTAAAAAAGATTGATGGCCTAGATAAACTCATTCTGGAAATACAGAACCTGACGATTGGTTCTGATTCAAAACTAAAGTTGCTCCAGTCGATACTTCCCGGAACAAAAAGAAACTATTTCCAGTTGCAAAACGCTCTCCTGCAAAAAGCTTCAGTCCAAAAAATTATAGAGGAATATAAGCAAAAGACCGGTCTTAATGAAGAGATGGAAGTTCTTGGGATTACTAATCCTCAAACCAGCACAACTTTACTTTTGCCGGATTTTTTACAACTGACTTCCATCGAAAAAACGGCAATTCTCTTTCATGAATCACTGTGGTTAAGCGGTCATGTTGAATCGATTGAACAAATGATAACAATCGAATACTTGTTTCAGCAGTACCTGGACTTGAAAGATCAACAAGCTGAGCATCAGGCTGTTTTTGACTTCTATGGACAACTCTGCCAAATGTTTCAAGATCCGTATACATGGCAGTTGCTGTCCATGTTTAACAGAGAAAATAATGGGCCATCTCCCGTCAGGATAGAATAAGTTTTTTCAGAAAAAACCATGTCCAATTTAATTGGCTACCATTTTTCCAAAAATGCCAGCGAGAAAAATGTCCTTTTGATGAATGTTATTGTTGAACTACAACGAATGAGTTCAGCAAGTGACCATTTTACCTTCACCCGGTCTGCGCTGAAAAATATTTTGCTTGCAAAAAATTTTAGTGAAGGACCATTGCTGTCTATAATCGATAAGGACATTTCCGATCGCTATTATCCTGCAGAAGTTTATCAATCTGTCACAGAAGATCCTCAGTATGTGATGACAATAAAAAAATTAAAAAATGCCTTTCTAAAAAGCGAATCTCAATCGGGTGCGGCCTTGATTATCGAGAGTGCTGCTCATCAGAAAATAATGGAACTTATAATATCTCCTTAAATAAAAAATTGATCAGCTGGCGCAGGACTTGGCAAGAATCTGATCAAGATCAAAGGTAGATTTTAGTGAAATGTATTCTACATATTGGATATAGCGTTCCACATATTTTTTATCAACTTTTTCAGCAACCAGAATAATGCTGGTTTCTTTATTCACTTCTTTTTTTCCACATCTGACGTTTTTTAAAAAAAGTTTTAAGTCAAAGGCAGTTTTATCGGTATCGATGATAATTATATTGTATTTAATGGCGCGGATTGAACGCAGACCGCTGGCATTGTTGTGGCAAAAGAGAATTTTCCTACACGAAAAACTTTTGGTTTCTTCTTCATGGATTTTGTTTTTAAAAAGATCATCTGATGAGGCGATTAAATACATCGATATAATTCCGTCATAATGTTCCCCAGTCGCAAAAAATAATCAGTGCAAAGATTATCTTCCGCATAAAATTTAGCATGGACTAATTCTATGGCGTATAGAAGTCTTCCTTTGTGTAACGGACCTCCGAGAGGAAGAGCAAGAAAGGCGAGCTCTTCGCTGGCGAGAATGATTTTCATTACAGGTGATGTATCTTCTTTTTTAGATCTGGATTCATTAAGAGCATAACCTTCAAAAAGAAGGTCCATAATTAAATCATCTGTGTGGATTTCACGCTGTAGTGAGTTCACCCGCAGAAGATCCAGGGTCAGTAAAACTGAAAATTTCACTTGTGTGTAAGGGGTAATGGCCGGAAGCCGAGAAATAAATTTTAAGTAACTCGTAGTCGCTTCATCAGAAAGTCCCTCTTCACTCAATGAAGTAATGAGGGCTTCTCTGGCACGCAAGGAATGATTGCGACAAAGTGAGTAGGCAGCCTCTTCGAGGATGAGTTTTTCGCGATAAGAAGTCCGCTCTTTGATGAGAAAGTCATTTACCGCCAATAAGAGTGAGTATGAAAAAGCTGCCTTGTCCTCCGATTTTATCCAGCCAGATTTATTTTTCGCAGTAATGAAGCAATCAACATCTGAGGATGACAGGATCTCCCCTTCGGACTTTACTCTTTCATACTGTCTCAAGAAATTGGTATCTACTTTTTTATAAATGTCCGTGCACAGTTTAAAATTTTTTAAAACATCTATCGAGGCCAGGTCAAAGGACCAGAAAGGACCATCCTCTAATTTAGTATCTAACGTAGGCATAAATTTTACTCCTGCTGTAAAATTCTTAGTCTTAAGACGGTTAAAGCCTGACAAAAAACAGACTTGCTATACTTCTGCTCTAGATTGTCAAAAAGCTGTTCGACTTTTGACTTTGAAAAATCTTGATTGAAATCCAAAAACTCCCCTACAAAATCTTCTACGACAATAAACATGACTGTCAGTGGGGAAAGATTAGCAGGATAGTTTTCCGTAAAGCCTTGTCCTGATTTTACGCCGTGATGTTCACGAACCAGAGTCGATGCTCCCATCGGTACTCTGGGAAATTTATCGAGTATTTCTGCTGACTTTGCAGCATGATTATAAATTTGATCTTTCTCTTCTTTGCTTAGCTCTACTTTCTCAAGTTGCGTTTTGGATTTGATCTTGATGAATTCATCAGAGTTGAGGGAAATATCGTGAAAAAAACAGGCAAAGGTAATTGTTTTTCTGATTGAGATAGAATTCCAATCATACGCATCCAACACTTTAAACATCAGGAGAGTGATTAAATAAACACGAGAGTAATTATAACTTAAAGACTCTTCCTGCAGTTTTTTGATAAAGACAGCAAGAGCATTTTTTTGACCCACGTTTTTCATCATTTGGGCGACGCTCTCTTCAACCATCTTAACGACCATTTCATCAATATTTAAAACGTCGAGCTGTTTTCTGTTTATTTTCAAGGATTCAGAAAAAAGTACTTCGGATGTTTTTTCCGGTATTTCAATTTCTTCAAATTTTTCCAAAAAATTTGGAAATTGGGCCCTTAAAATAAAGACTTGTTCTAGCCCCGAAACGAAATAGCGCTTCAGATCGTCACGTGTGAAGCATTCTTCTTTTGGTAAAAGTTTGATGTATTGAGCGCCGGAAGTTTTATTAAGTTTGATGAAGATATCACAGCCATACGTTTTGACTTTTATTTTTAAAAAATAATTCAAAGGGACTGCAAGATACGGATCGTCTGATAATGCATTTTCCTGGATTGATTTCAAGCTTTCAACACAAGCTTGTTTTTCCGATTCTTCGGTAATCATTTCACTTCACCTATTTATTCATCTAACAATGAAAACTTTATGCAAAAAACCTTCTCTTTAGATTAACGCAAACTTGACAAGGCCAACGATGAATTTAACAAGCGGTTGTAAAAAGTGATTATAAAAAAATTTGAAAACAAATACCTAGGTATTCTTAATCTAAGGTCAGCTTAATAAAGTTAACCTGAACTTCGCAGACATTGTCCATTTCCTGGGAGTTTTTAATAATAAAATTCTTGAGATCTTTTTTAAACTTGGAGATTCTTTGCTGAACTTCGGGGATCAGATTTTTATCGATGGCAACTGTCATAGAGTCAAGGCTTGCGTTCACTTGATCAGATTCAGTAAAGCGGAGTTTTAATAAATCGAGAATTTGCTTTTGTCTTATAGTTCTTGCAACAGACATTTCTGCATCATTACTCAAAACAATATGTGATCCGGCCGTAAAGAACTCTCCTTCTTCACTGACGACAATGAGTTCAAGATGGATGAGCTTGTCCAGGGCCGCTTGAACGGAAAGCTTGTCAAGCCCGATTCTTTGTGCGATCCACTCGGTGTTGGATTGAAAATCAACCGTGTTAACCAACTCCAGGATGGCGAGATAGTACCAGTCATTAATCTGGGAAAATATCTTTTCTTCGATAATGAGAGTATTGCTTTTTTCCAGATGCTTAAGAGAATTGCGTTTTTTTAACTGAGTATGAATTTCCTTAAGTTTCTGAAGAGAAGATTCAGTGACATTTAATTTAGCGTAGATCTTCTCCAATACTTTGGGCGAGACATGTTTTTTATTATTTAAAATCTGAGAGAGCGTCCCCGGTGAAATGCCGAGTGAATAGGCAAAAGCGCGCAGTGAATAACGTGAGTTTAATTGTTTTCGTTTTTCAAATTCCGAATTTAATTTTTGTAAGATTAATCGTTCCAGAAAATCTACTCCTCTTGAATAGAAAAAATTTTCATCAATATTTTATAAGCATCATTAAAATTTCCCCGGTTATACCCCTCTGCATCGAGCGCTTCTTTTAAAGCTGCGGGAGAAAAATCTTTTCCTTTATTTAAGAGATCGCGGGCAGCGTATCCACTCAGGATAAAAAGACAGGAAAGCTTTCCAAGAGTCAGACTTGTTAACTGTCGCGGATAACCTGAGCCGTCGGGAAGTTCAAATTGTTCAAAGACTATTTTATCGACATCAGGGGGGAGTCCTTTCATCAGAGAGAGAACTTCTTTAGCTTTGAAAGGGTGGTCGAGAAAAAGTTTTTTTTCTTCTGCACTTAATTGATTTTCCAGATTTTGAAATTCTTTGTAGTTTTTCAGACCAATTAATTTCAAATTAATCAATGTCAAATTCTGAAGAAAGGAACAAAGACCTATTTTAAAAAATGTACTTTCGGAATTCCATTGCAGCTCTTTTAACATCAGGCAGGCAAGAACGGACTGCAAGGTGTAGAGTTTTGCTGGATAATCTCCTAATGTATTAAATTTTTTCCAGAAATTTAATAGGATCTCATTTTTGGAAATAAAATTCATGCACCTGACGACAGCCTCTTTTGTCATATCGGCGAGCTCCGGAGTCATTCCGCTTAACTTCACCATGCCGAGGACCTGGGTGTGGACTACGCATATTTTTTCATCTAAAGGTATCGCCTTTTTTTGGAGAATGCGTCCGATGCCGGCATAAAGTGCTTGTGTAAATTGTTTTTGATTGTCCTCATCTAATTTAAAAAAGAGACGAGTCACTTTTTTATTTTGGAATCTCTTGCGATCTTTATCCTGAAAAATTTCACCTGCGTTCAAGCACTTGAGATATTTGTCCTGAGATAGCTTGATATACACATCACAAGGTAGTTTGCCGAGAATTTGAAGAAAATCCAGTGTGACTACAGAATAAGCAGTTGTTGATATTTGTTTTTTGGGTAATGGAAGCGCTTCAAGAGAGGCTTCGAATTTGTCTTTTTCTTTGAGAAAAAGACAGTGAATACCTGGTTTATTATCCTGAACGTATTGGAAAAAAGCGTCGTGATCGGTTAGACAGATGGTAATATCATGATGCTCCAAGGCTTCCTTACTTTTTTCATACGCTTCGGAGAAATGAATTTGCTCAATATTTTGATAATGCTCCTGCAAATAGTAGGCGAGCATTTCGCGGGTTTTAAGTAAATCTGTGGCTATTAATATTTCCATTTTTAACATTAAATAATCATTACCTCTAAAAGGGAAATAATTTAGTGAAACTAATTCATTTTTTAATTTTCAAGAAAACTAGTTTCAAAACTAAGGCCCATGCCGAATCCAGAAAAAGTTGTATCACTGACATTGGATCGGTTCTCTTCGTAGAGATAAAAAAGTCTTACGCCTTTATTTTTTAATTTCACTGAGACAAAAGCTTCTGCACCCAAGCTTGCGTTGGTTTCGACCACACCGGATTTGCGCGGTAGAAAAGCCTTGAGTTGGGTGCCTGTGGAGAGAGAGAAATTCTTTTTTTGCCAGAGAGTATTGTTATAGCCCAGTTTGATTTCCGGCACCTGAGCTGTCTCAATTCTGACGGTGGTAACGTCGGGAGCGAGAAGAAAAATTTTGTCAGAAAATCCGAGTGTCAGTGAAAAGGGGCCGTAGGTTCCTCCGGCGCTGATCGTTTTTTTGATCAAATGAAGACGTTCAATTGTGATCGTAGGGTCGGAATAGAAGTTCAATTGCGTGGCTTCTATGTGGGTAAAAAAAGTCAATTCTCCTGTTGACCCGGCCCCGAGCCCAAGACCGTATTCAGCCGATAGTCCGGGACTGGCAGCCGTGACGGTAGACAAACTTGAGACACGATACTGGTCATGATAGTTGGCATCGACGGTGAACCAGAAAACATGAGGGACCATTTTAAAATATGTATATTCGATGGAATGATCTTTTAGAATGGCGTGCGATAATTGTCTTGATGGCGGTGTGACTTCTTTAACGGTCACCACTTCTTTCACGAACTGCTGGTCTGCATGACTACAATTACAATTAAGGCGAAGTACATCCCCTGCTCTAACATGATTGCCGGTTTTTTGGCGCAGAAATGGATTCATCTCAACAACTTTTTTGATAAGTCCATTTTTTCCATAAACGGGCTGGCATCCCAACTTGTCATAGAGAATCGTGCTCAGCGTTTCTCCTTTTTGCACCCGATAGGTGAAGACTTCCGCTGTCGCTTGGCTCGCTATCAAAAATGTTAAGGCCACGATAGGATGTTTCATTGTTTCCAAAGAGAGCTTGATTGTAAGCTCTCTTTAGTTATTATAGCGGTGTCTTGAATTTTCTTGAGACGAACTTTGTTTTCAAATTATTTTGAAAACAGTTTTCAATTTATTCTATTTTGCAGTCCAAACTACAATGATTTTTCCGTCTGTTCCTGCTGCTGAACCGGCGATACTTTGGATTGATGTAGCTTGAGTTGTATTCATGTAGCCGCCGCCGCCTCCGCCTGCTGCAGTATTGGAAGATGATCCTCCTCCTCCTCCTCCTCCTCCTCCTCCGTAGCCACCTCCGCCACCTCCGGCGCCTGTATTACTACCATTATTATTTCCTCCTCCGGCCCCTCCACCCGAAATTGAAAAATTTGCTACTTTAAGGGCCCCCACTTGAGAACCACAATAACTTAAAGCTGCCGAACCATTTGCAATTGCGCTTCCTCCCGATCCACCAGTGTAATTACCTCCACCTGCTCCGCCTGTGTTTGCGCCACCGCCACCGCCTGGAAACGATCCTGCCCCCGCAGTTCCAGCGGTTCCGCCACTTCCTCCAGTTCCACCCACTCCAGAAGGTCCTCCTCCTCCCCCTCCTCCTGCGATGGCCAAAAGAGTTGAAGTTCCAGATGTAAAAGTCACAGCTGATGCTCCACCGCCACCTCCGCCTCCACTTGTTCCACTTTTACAACCTGAGGCACCGCCGCCAATACCACCATTGCTAGTATTTGCTCCTCCACCGCCAACATGTAACCCTAATGTACCTGTCGTTCCGGGGATCCAATTAAACTGCACACCACCGCCTGCTCCACCGGCACCACCTGATGATGCATTTCCGCCACCACCGCCCTGAATCTTAATGGAGAATTGACAATAATCCACCATATTTTGTGTGATTGTTATTGAGGATTCACCAGGTGAAGAAAAAGTCATATTTCCTTCAGTACAAAGAGTCGAAGAACTCACCGCTGAAGAATTGCGAAGCATCTCCCATCCTGTTGTTGTCGCCATCAGTTCAATCAGACCGCCTTGAAAATCAATGGAGCGAACAGCGCTGCCTTCAATCGTCTCACCACTTGCAGCCGCAACGCTTACAAAACCGAATCCGGTTCTTTTGATGAGAACGCGGAATCCTGCTGAGACAGAAGAGATTGCTGGAAGTGTTGCTGTCGCTGATCCTGCACTTGGATTCACGAGATAAACGTAATTGGTATTTGCACTAGTGATTGTAAAGCTTGCGGTTTGCGCAGATGGAATCAAGGCGTTTGATCCTCCTCCTGCCGTGGCCCAACTCAAAATCCCCGCTCCATTCGTTGATAATACCTGATTGGCTGCTCCGTCAGTTGCAGGCAAAGTCCACACCGTTGATCCGGCCGCCGCCGCCGGTTGGAAACCGGTGTAGCCAGATGTTGAGCCTGTCATTCGGATAGCGCCTTTGACATCCAAAGGAGCTCCCGGAGTGGTTGTCCCGATCCCCACGCTTCCGGTTGCGCGATAAATATTTCCCGAGCTGTTTGTCCAGTAAGCCAGGCCATCGACATACGTTTTGTTGGCGGCATCCGAGCCTGCCACCGGAGTCGTGAGTCCTGTCACGCTCGCTGCTGTAATCGTCTGAGAGACGTTCGTTTTGTCTGCCTTAGTAGCATCTGCTACACCATTAGCAGTGATTTGGGCCTGCAATTTTCCCAGCGCCACGAGTACTGAATCGGTTGCCGTAATTGCGGAGTTCGTCGCTGTTGAAAGTCCCGTTAATACCTGAGAGAGAAAATTATTAATTTGGCCCTGTAATTTTCCCACTACCGTTTGCAAAGAATCACCAGAGGCAATCGCTGAATTCGTCAGCGTTGGTGGTGTGATTGTTGAAGCAATTCCGCGGGCATTTGTATAATATAAATTAGTTCCTTCACTCACGTTTGTTGTTGTCAGTGTCACTGCACCTGTCAGTGAGTTTACTGAGGTCACGCCTCCAGCGTTTGGAGTTATCCAACTTAAATTCCCTGAACCATCTGTTGAAAGAATTTGTCCATTTGATCCGTTTGAATCAGGAAAAATGAATGAACGATTCGCCGTTAATGTTCCTGTCGATATCTCTACATAATTTGTACCGTTAGCTCCGTATACTCTGAGTTTCGAAATATCTTGTGTCGTCGTTTTTGAAATCGTTGCCTGCTTAGCATTTAACTGCGTTTGAATCGCGCTCGTTACTCCCGAAAGATAACCAAGCTCCGTTGCCGTGACAGATGAAGTACTCACTGCTCCTGTTGCACTTGTCACCATTGCCTTTGAAGCGTTTCCAGCCCCCAATGTCAAACGACTTGGATCAATGGTTTGAAGACCGCTGGTCGACCAATCAATATAAGAAGAAGAATCCGATTTCGTATTCAACTGCCCTTGCAATTTTCCGATTGCTGACAGAACACTATCAGTAGCGACAACAGCTCCTGTTGCTGTTGTAAATCCAGTCAAAGGAACACCCAAAGCTCTCGCATTGGTAAAATAAAGATTTGTATTTTCTGCCACCACACTTGTATCAAGTGTGGCCCAGGTTTTATCTCCACGATAATATTGTGCGCCTGTTCCCGCTGCAATTGATCCCTGCTTGCTTGCAATTTGTCCTTCCAATTTTTGCATACCAGATAACACTGTATCTGTTGCTGAAAGAGCTGTGTTGGATCCAGCCGTGTAGCCCGTAAGAGTCGAAGCAATTGCACGTGCATTGGTAAAATACTGATTCGATCCTTCAGCAACATTCGACGTTGTTAAAGTGACAGCTCCCGTCTGCGAGTTCACTGACGTCACGCCACCTGCCGGGCTCGACCACGATAAGTTTCCCGCACCATCGGTTGAAAGATATTGTCCGCTTGCTCCGTTTGAATCTGGAAAAACGAGTGAACGGTTAGCAGTCAACGTCGCCGAAGAAAGTTCCACGTAATTTGTTCCGTTCGCGCCATACACTCTGACTTTTGAAAAATCCTGAATAGAAGTTTTCGAAAGCGTATTTTGCTTGCTGTTGATCTGAGTTTGAATTGAACCAGTCACTCCCGAAAGGTACCCTGCTTCTGTATTTGTTACTGAAGAAGTGGTGAGTGCGCCTGAAGCATCTGTCGTGACTAACTTATTGGCTGCACCTGAATATGCTCCCGCCCCAGCATTATCTGTAACACAAGAAAGTGCTGTACCGTTTGATATTAAAACTTCTCCAGCCGAGCAGGCAGGCAAGGACGTTTTTGCAAATGTCTGAACGTTCGGATCTGTTTCCGCTGAAAGTTTTTCATTAATTTGTCCTTGCAATTTACCAAATGCCGCTAAGACTGAGTCTGTGGCCACAACTGCACCGGTCGCTGTCGTTAAACCAGTCAAAGGAACACCTAATGTGCGCGCATTGGTAAAATATAAGTTCGATCCTTCATTTATATTGGAGGTGTTAAGAACGACAGCACCAGTTTGAGCATTCACACTTGTGACCGGCGATGATGGCAATGCTGTCCACGAAGTAATTCCTGATCCATCAGTTTGCAAAACCTGACCACTCGATCCATTTGTTGATGGTAAAGTAAAGTTAGTGTTTGCTGATAAGCTCGGCGCAGAAACCTCAGTGTAGTTTGTTCCGTTAACGCCATAGACTCGAGTTTTTGAAACGGGAAGTGTTGTTGTTTTATCAATCGCAGCTTGCTTGCCATTTAACTGCGTTTGAATATTTCCAGAAGCTCCATTTAGATGACCCAACTCTGTTGAAGAAATAGAAGATGATATTATTTTTCCCGTGGCATCAGTCACAACGACACTTGAACTTATGCCAAGATTAATTCTGCTGGGATCAATGGTTTGAAGTCCTGAAGTAGTCCAGTCAATGAAACTTCCCGACAATGAATTGATTTGCCCCTGAAATTTTCCCATCGCTGAAAGAACAGAATCAGTCTCAACAACGGCTCCTGTTGCAGTTGTAAAACCAGCAAGCGGAACTCCTAAAACGCGCGCATTGGTAAAATAGAGATTTGTGCTTTCGGCAACGGCAGCAGAATTGAGCGTCGCCCAGATTTTATCGCCACGATAATACTGTCCGGCAGTGCCTGATGCGACCGAGGACTCCTTTCCCGCCAGCGCAGTTGTCAATCCATTAACTTTTGACTGCGCTATTTCGCCGTCATTTAAATTTAATTTTGCGCTCGTTACAGAATTATCTTGCAGTTCCGCAGTCCCAACACTGTTAGTTCCCCCACCAACCAGATCTTCTGAGGCAACCCACTTATGAGTGGAAGAATTGTATTTTAATATCTGCCCATTAACCGGAGCATTAGTCGAAAGATCCACATCCCCCATATCATTCATAGATGAACTAGGAAGTTTATGAGTCGTTGGATCTTTGAGCGATGAATAATCAGAAGGCTGCAAAGTGACCACCCCACGACGCCCCTGAAATGAGGCCACGTGAGTTGAAGTATTGTCGATTCTCTCCCAGCTTGCACCATTAAACATGACCCAGTCACCGGGAGTAAATTGATGCCCTGACCATGTCCCGCCTTCGGAAACTATATAGTAATCACCATTAAGAGAACTGATCGAATTCAAATCCGGTGAATTGGTAGTAGCATTCCAAACTCCGAGATAAGTCTGAGAACTCTCCAAATTGGAAGGAACCCATTTCTCTCCATCGTATTTCAAAACTTGGCCAATAGTAGCTCCCATATTGGAAAGCTTTCTGGCCGTCACAGAGCCATCTTCGAGAGTAAAAATAATGGGAAAAGTAGTGTCTGCTTCGGCCGAGGCCATGACTAAATTGAGAGTGCTTCCGGCCATAAAAGAAATGGCGGATGTTGCACTGGCGATGATCTGACCGTCGTTTACAGATTCAACATTTAAATCGGATTGCATCTGTCCGCTGACTAATTTAATTTTTTTGACTTTGGAGAAACCAGATCCTTTAAGAATGAGTTTATCATGCTGAAGTTCAACCGTTTTAAGAGTCGCCTGAAGATTTTTAAATTGCAGAATCTTACTTTCAGAAACCCAGCGTGAGCCTCCACTTTTCTTACTACAGGAAGCAATGAGTGCGAGTAAAAAAAGGAAACAAAGCACATAAAGAAGCCGATTCGTTTTCATAAAAACCTTTTTGATAATTAGGTTAATAAGCAAAGAAGTTACATCTCTTTGGATTATTATAAGTCCGTATCGCTTAGATCTTTAGGTTCATGAGAAATGGTGGCTTAAAGTGTTTTTTATTTTTTTTAAACACACTATTGCTTTAATTAAGTGAGTTTACGGATGTAGATTATATGGTCGACAAAATAGAAAGACAGGTAATATTGGCGGTGGACTGCGATTCTTTCAACGAATTAGGCATTTTTTCTACGCCACCAACTTCATAATGGGCGCCTCACCTGCTTCGCTAAATTCCATCCGTCTTATTTCCATATAATATTCAAAGAAGCGACTTCCCTGCTCATGACTGGAGGGAAGAAGTTTTTCGAGAATATAAAGTCGCAATAGGATCTCGATGTTGATATCCATTTTAGTTGAATGATTTAAACAATGTTCCCAATTGGCCACGGCCCCGTGTGATTCCTTGACGACCTGTTGGGCAAATTCCCGCATGGACATTTTAAAATAGCTGCGGATGAATTTAACCTGATTTCCGGTGAGCCTTTCTTTTTGAAAGGGAAGTTCCCTGATGACGATTTGGGCGATTTTTTCTTGATTGATTTTGGGAAGCCACTTTCCCTCTTTTAATTCGAGTGTGACATTAATAAGTTCGATTGGGAAATGCAGGCCTTCATAATTGTATTTAGGAGTAAATTTAATTTTCATTATTTTGGATTATAACTTGTTTTAAGAGTGCTTCCTTTTAAAGCTGGGATCTCATAACTAAAAGTGTTCGTGAAAATTATGGGAAACAAAAACAGTAATAAGTGGTGCAGTTCTATTCAATTATGTGACAATAATTTATAACAAACTTCACCATACCTATAAAATTTTCTCTTTCTAGTAATGCCATTGAAAAATTTTTTCCTCGAACTTATAGTCAGAAAAAAATAATAGAATGGAGGTTTTATGAAGATGTTACTTCTCTTAGCTTTTATAATTTCTGGCAATTCCTTTGCTAAATCAAATCTTGAAAAAATTGAAGTCTACCCTCCAACGGTTTTGGCCGGTTGTGAAAACGAAGATTATGACCGCGTAGGAAGTTTGGGGCTAAGGCTCTCAAGTGCTGTAGGTTACCTCATTGATGATCGCATCTCTATTTCTTTTACTAACCAGTTAGTTCTCTGTAGCGATTTAGATAAGAACGGCACGCAAATAAAGATGAGATGGGTCGATGTCGATCCATTTAAAGGTTTTGATGTTCCCTACTACGACAATAGAACGAATCAAAGCGATACATACCATCAAGTTATTCTACCCGCAGATAGCAGCAATAAATTAGAAATTAGTTATTCCTCAGAAGAGACTTATAAGACTATCGCGAGTTCTCCAATGGTTTCTTCAGCGAAAGGCCATTTAAAAGGAACTTTGACAATCTCTCAGGCAGAACTACTTGATCAAAATGACTTGGATCAATTAGAGCAAGGTAAAACTGTTTCTAAACGTGTCGAATTGAATCATCAATTGGCGATGACAAAGTTTTTCAGAAATTCTAGATTGAACTATGTTTCGAGTTGGTCTGCAGCGAGTCGCTTCATCAAATTCACTTTTAAGCAAGTCAAGGGGCAAGTAAGAATGAGCTCATTCTCAATTGACTAGTTTTTTCAATAAGGAGACTGCCTTAGGGGGCAGTCTCCATTCCAATTCTTATTTCGATTTTTTAATTGTTCCTTAAAAAATATAAAAACAGTTTTTAAAGCTATCGGCCTGGGATTCTACTTAAAAGTTTAAAAAAGTCGATAAAATAGAAACGCTTACGCATTCAGAATTATATTACTGAGGAAACAATTGATGATAACTAACCAAAGATTAACCAGATTTTACCTATTAATACTGCTCATTATTTCAGCTAGCTGTTCGTATCTTAAAGATAATTCATCTTCTAAGCGAGAAATTGCATCGATGAATTCTCTGGGTATCCTTGGCCCTGATGGCAAAGTCCTTCTTTATTACAAGGATAGTGATTTTATAATTGTGAAAAGCTGCGAGCCTAATACTGTTTTAGGGACAACACCAGATGAAGCAAGGGACAAATGCCAGGGAAAAGTTAACAGAATTCCGTTGCCCTATTTTCATATGGCATTACGTAATGTCGTCTCCACGCTGGGACCGGCGGACCTAAAACCATTAACGCCAAATGAAGTGAAAGCCTTTAAAACATTTTCCTTAAATGAGGCTCAACTTGAAACGATGAAAAAAGAAGTTGAACGAATAACTAATGAAGTTGAGAGAATGAATGACTTCATTAAGGAATATGGTAAAGAAAACGCAGATCTCAGAAAAAGAGAAGAGCTGCTTAGTACTTTGAAGACCTATCGAGATTACTTAAATGCTCTTAAAAAAATTGATGCTGAAATCGAAAAAGGCATCAGTTTCTTGACGAATCAAGAGACGCTTTCTCTAAAAAAACCAAGTTCAAACAAAGGAGAATTTCTCTATTCAGTTCTACAAAAATTTGATCCAGAAATTAAAATCCCGTGCGGTCTGATTGGCACAGTGGATGAGCGAATAAAAGATTGCTCTTATCAGGTCGACGCTAGAAAGGGGAAATTTGTACTTGTCAGAAGATCAAAAGAATTTTCCGAAGTTTATTTGAACACAAGAAGTCATCAATTATGGAGTGATGTTCTTTCTGTCCATGTTACTCAATTCGAAGCGAGTGAAGTCTGCAAGAAAGACCCGCCTGAGACCAGAGGATTGTTGAGCAAAGGAAGCGGTTTAATGTGGAGGGCGCCATTTATTGAGGAATTTGAGGAAGCTGAGTACGACGGGAGTAAATCGGCCTTGCCAAACCTGAATCTCTGGCAATGGTCTCAGTCATTCAAGGGACTTCAGAAAAAGAATCGAATGGGTTATTTGTATTCCGCCAATGGACCACGACGGTATCTTTACAACCAAGAAATTTATAACAATGTTCGATGTGTTACTTCGTCTATATAAGGAGGTGTCTCCCTCATTCCATGATTACGTTGAAGAGCTCAACAGGAAAAGGGAGCCCATTATTTTTCTAGATTTTTGGTTTTCATCATTTTCGCCTTTGAGTTCTATATTTAAAGTATAAGTATCTTTTCCAGCCATCATTGTTTTTAGAATTTTAAGGAATCAAAATAATAGCGAATGTGTTTTTGGTTTCTTATCTAAACATATAACTTTTCCCTGATTCTCTCTTTGTCAGCTTCAAAAGAAGTAAAGTTATGACTGGAGATCATTATGTTAAATTTTATACTTTTGTTTTTTACTCTTGCTCATGCATCGGTCATAAAACTGAACACTGTTCAAAGTATTTACAAGAATGATGATCGAATTTTGGTCAGGGATAGAATTAAGCATAGTAAAAAAGATTTTATTGAAATTGCATCGAATGCCATTCTTGCCCAGGTTAAAAAGGCAAATATTGAATATTCGATGGAAGATAAAGTCATATTCAGGGCCCCTCAACTTGAAGATATGCTCAATGTGTGTCCTGAATTCCGATTTAAAGAAGAAAGAGTGCTTTCTACGTGCACTTCATTTCTAGTTAAAGAAGATGTCTTGTTAACTGCCGGCCACTGTGTCAAGGATCTGGACGATTGCCAGAACAATGTCTGGATTCTTGATTTTATTGCAAGCGGAAAGGATCATAATAGCATTTCCATTCCCGCAAAAAAAATATTCAAATGTGAGCGTATTATCAAAAGAAATACAGAACTCGATTTTGTTTTGATCAAGCTCGACAGAAAAACAGAAAGAGAACCTCTTAAGCTCAGAAATTTTGGAAAATTTGACGGCGAAGATGAACTCGTAATGGTAGGACATCCTTTGGGTATGCCTCAGGTGTTAAATTTTTCTATCAAGGCAAACGTTTCTTCTGATTCAAATTATTTCTCAGTGAATGCAGACGCTTTTTCAGGGAATTCGGGTTCTCCATTAATCAATATGAGAACGAAAAAAGTTGAAGGGATTCTTGTGAAGGGAGCTCTCGACTTTGAAAAGAATCTGGACAGTGGGTGTTTGTCTGAAAAAATTTATGAAAATGAAGGAAATGAAATGGTTTTGAAAATGAATGAAATATTATAATCGTCCTACTTGTTTGGACTTAGTCAACTGATGAAAACTTTAACCAGGGAAATTTTATGAAAATTCTTTTTGCCACGATCACAACACTATTCTCAATCAACTTGTATGCGCAATCTTTTTCCGTCCATTCGGTGTGTACACCTATTACGACGAAAAAAATCAATGCCGGCATTGATGGTGAAATTTCAAATATTGTTACTCTTGATCTGACCAACGTTCAATCTGCTCAAAAATTCCAGGCCATATTGAAAGTTGAATCTTCAAACGGTGAAAAAAGCTTAAGATATACTTTAAAAAAACAAATGGACGGAACGCTGGTTGAACTTGAAAACGCAAAGAACAACGATCTTAGACTGGACGCCGTCTTCTTACAATTTGGAGAAATGGAAGTAGGTACTGCAGGTCCCGTACCCGAAGGAACTCATCATCAAAAAGTGGCCATGGCCATTGTTGATTCCAATATGTATTATAAAAACGATTCGCCGATGACTGTGGAAAAGATTGTCTTTTCTTGTGAAACGACTGTCCAATACTAGGCGACCGTAATCATGCAATCAACTGCAACAGCGCTATTTGAAGCCCCACGTGAAGTGGGGCAATTTATAAGAATTCAATCCCTAAAGCATAAAGCTCATCATTTTTTAAGTCTCTTTTCTTAAAGACCCGGGCATTTCTTATAATGGCCTTTCTGCAATTTTCATCAAATCCCAAAACAAATAATCCTTCCAGTTTTAACTCTTCATTCAAAATGACAGAACTTAATATTTCTTTATTGATGATAAGACAAATCCCTGTCTCGGAAACATTGTAAACCGGGCAGGTTATGTAAAGACCCTTGGCCCTGTTTAATTTGGAAACAAACTGAACAGTAATAAATATTTTTTTCTCAGAGGGAATATAAAGACGTGGAGATTGACGAAATTCCTTAACATTTAAATCAACGGGAATTTTAACGCCAATCAAGTCAGGATCAGGCGATTTAATGATGGATAGTCTGGTTTTAAAGGTGAACCCCAGATCCTTAAATAAAAAATAGACTTCCCTCTCAAAAGAAATTTTTCCCTGTTCTTTTAACTTAATGAAAAAAACCCCTTCATAAATATTTAACGACTCAAAAACAGCTTCGCAAATAAACTGCCACGAAGACTGATTAGTTTCTTTTTGAATCAGAACCAAGTTCTTTTCTTTTTCAAAATATTGCAGCAGAAGTTTCACAATCTCTGCCCGACTTTTTGTTTTTCGTAAATGTTCCATAACATTTTTCTTTTCGTTGAATGAGATGCAGACATTAGTTGCAAAACAAAAAAGGAAGATTTTCCTTATTCATGAGTATTCATGAAAAAACTTTTTGGAAAAGAGAGCCGAAACATTAAACTTGTCCTTTTGCATGTAAAAGAATGCACGCTTAAATCATTAAGCCTGGCGCTTTAATTAATAAATCTGATTCTGTCAGTTAAAATGTCTGAATATGACATGCGTGTATCATTGGAACTTGAAATATATTTGATCAGAAAAGCGCCAGGCTAAAAGCGATGCCCATCCGGTCAAAGGAAAATATTTGGGTATTTTTGAGTTCATGGCGTTTGTAGAAAACTTCCAGTGAGAAGCGATCATGAGATTGCCATTCTAGAGTGAAATTGTAAAGAGTGCCTTTTAAGAATTCAGGGGCGTCGCTTTTGGAAAGAAGGCTTTGTGAGAGTGAGAGTGAGGAAGTGAAATCCTGGTGCATGAGTGTGAAGTTTTTTATAAGTCCTATTGTTGCGTAGTAAAGTTCGTTTTTAAAATATGAGACGGTGCCGTTTTCGAGGATAGCAGTGGAATTGAAGGTGGAGAATTTCTCGAAATCTATACCTGTGAAGAGTCCCAGTGGCGCGCCCTCGTTGTATTTTTGGTAGTAGACGCGGGCATTCAATGCTCCCGGGAGTGAGAAAGACCTTCCATTAAATTCTCCTTTGGCGGCCTTTTCCCAGAAAAAGTCCGTGCAGAGATATTGCTCGTGAGTCTCATCGAGTTTGAGAAGAGTTTTTAGTCCGAAGGCCAAAGGAATGTAAAGTTTGGATTCGACGAGTTGAGTGGAAGATGTTTCGGAGTAGCTTCCGGTGGAAGTAGCATAAGAGAAGATGATTTTTTTTTGTTTTTGGTTATCCAGAGGTTCGCGGTATTTACCAAGAAGAGGCGTCCAGGTGACGCCGGTGCTATAGACGTCGTAAGGGTATGTCACGTAGATGTATTGATTGAGGGGGGGGGGATTCCAGTTTTTGATTATGGGATTCCATTTGACAAGATCGTCGGCGTAACTTTTCAGGTCATGGCCGTGAGTGGAAGAAACACGGTGGAGATTTCGCTGGGCGATTTTTATTAAGGTGTCGTTGGCGTTGATTTTGTCAGTTTCTGCCGCATTTGTGATTAAGGTAAAAAAGAAAAGGATGTGGAAAAAAATGGAGATTAAGAAAAGGAGTTTCATAAAAATCATTCCTTGATTTTTTGCTAGCAATTAACCCTGATTTTTTTGATTATAACCAGATTTATGAAGTGCACTGGCAGTTGCAGGAGGAAATAGACTTGAAAGTGTTTGTGAAAATTATGGAGAACAGATATTGTACAGCTTTTTTGACACTAGTTTCTTTTCCTATCTTCATCAAAGTTCTCCCATCCTTGTTTTCTAACTTCGCGAGCATACTCACGATGCATTCCACATTTTGTTACGGGACGAACACACAACGAAAAGTGATCGCAATATTAGTTGAAACCGTCGATGCATAACTCAAATCAGCGTAAAAGATGCCCGCCCCCACTCCTAGTCCATAATAGCCACCACGAAAAATTGCACCGGCCGTGTACGCAAAACTGCCATTCCCCCCATTCCACAAAAGGGTGAAACAGAGGGAGTAGTACAAATTGTTTCTGAGGCGGCACCGTAGCGGGTTTGTCTTATATCTCCTGTACTCATCGTGGAGATGTATCCATTGGCGCCATTGGAAACGTTTGAATCGTTTGTGACCCATTCATTGGCATTACCCGCGAAGTCCCAAATCACACTCTCGTTAGAAAGAGTATGTGTTCGACGTTGGGAATCCCATACTGTAGTAGAACAGCTTTGCCCCGTACCAGAACAGGGATCCGAGTCAACTGAGGCGGCAATTTTGCTAGCAGGAGAGTTGTCCGAATGCCCTCGATTCAATTCACCACTGCTTACCACACCTGTACTCCAGTTACTGGCCACTCCTGCGATATTTCTGGCAATCGTCTGCCACTGATCATTGGAGATCATGTCGTATCCATATCCCAGCGCCTGGCATTTTGATCTTGAAGTAGGGCGATCAATACTTACCCACGGTGTGCCTGTGACGGTTGACACCGCCGTTCCGTACCCGTCATTTTTCATTTCATACTTTGCCACACAGAAGTCGCGGGTAGTGTAACCCGAAAGCGCGTGAACAAAAATATAGCCGTCAGGGCAAACTTGATAAGTCGGAACTCCCGATGTGATTTTTTGCCAGGTCGCTGCCTCTGAGGCAGTCATTGATGTAAGAAGAAGGGTAAAGAAAAATGACCAATGTGTTTTCATATTTTTTTCCATCCGTGATTTTCTTTTTTCCTAAAATTTTTTCCCAAGATCTAAAAGCGCTTCGCTACGGGGTGAACACACAGCGAAATCCAGTGTACGAATCCGAAAACGTTGAAGCGTAGTAAAGATTTGTCGCAAACACCCCCGCGTATATGCCTCCATCAAAACGACCTCCTCTCGAGACGGCTCCGCCGGCGTAATTAAAAATACCTTCCCCCATTCCACAATAAGGAGATGCTGAAGGAGTGGCACAGAAAGTTCCTGCGGCTGCTCCGTAGCGCGTTTGTCTTATATCCCCCGCGCTCATGGTTGAGATGTTTCCTCTGGCCCCATTCGAAACATTAGAATCGTTTGTGACCCATTCCACAACATTTCCGCTCAAATCCCAAATGACGTTACCGTTAGAAAGAGTGTGAGTTCTGCGCTGAGAATCCCACGTTGATGCCGAACAGGTTTGCCCTGTTCCGTTACAAGGATCTGTGTCAGCAGCGGCTGCAAGAGTAACTGCCGGAAGGGCGTCGGTATGCCCACGATTCAATTCACCATTCGCCACAGCTCCACCACTCCAGTTGCTTGCCGTGCCGGCGATGTTTCTGGCTATCGTCTGCCACTGATCATTTGAGATCAGGTCGTAACCGTACCCAATTGCCTGGCAAGCAGCTCGAGCGCTCACACGACTGCCAACCCAAGGCGTTCCACTCATCTGCGACACAGCCGTCCCGTACCCATCATTTTTCATTTCGTATTTTGCTACACAGAAGTCGCGGCTGGTGTAACCCGAAAGCGCGGGAACAAAAACATAGCCGTCAGGGCAGACTTGATAAGTCGGAACTCCCGATGTGATTTTTTGCCAGGTCGCTGCAAAAGAGTTAATACATAAAAGAAGTGTCGCAAGAATGAGTGTTTTCATTTTTTCTATCCATGAGTTTCTTTTTTCCTTAAATTTCTTCCCAAGATCCAAAAGCGCTTCGCGCTTCCAAGAGTGAGCTTCGCTCACTTCCAAGAACTTGCCCCAAGCAGCTCTCCACACTCCCCCCCCCTTCGTCACGGGACGAACACACAGCGAAAGCCGAGGTTCGCGCTCGTAAATGTAGGAGCGTTGACCAAACTCACCATAAACACGCCCGCGTACGCTTGGTCACCCCGGTAGCCCCCGCGTAGGATAGCACCGGCAGTATAATTAAAATAGCCGTAGCCCATCCCACAATAAGGAGATACCGAAGAAGTGCCACAAATAGTTCCTATAACTGCCCCATAACGGGTTTGTCTTCTATCGCCCGCGCTCATAGTTGAAATGAATCCATCAGCTCCATTAGATGCGCTGGAGTCATTCGTAACCCATTCCCAAACATTTCCGGCAAAGTCCCAAATGACGTTGCCGTTAGAAAGAGTGTGAGTTCGGCGCTGAGAATTCCATGTTGAAGTCGAGCAGGTTTGTCCTGTTAGATAACAAGGGTCTGTGTCGGCACCTGCGGCGAGTGCACTTGCCGGAGAAATGTCCGAATGCCCGCGACTGAGTTCTCCGCCCCCAACATAGGAATCACTCCAGTTGCTCCCTATCCCTGCAATATTTCTGGCGATCGTCTGCCACTGATCGTTTGAGATCATGTCATAACCCGCGCCCAGTGCCTGACATTTAGATCTCGCTGTCGGGCGATCGATAGTCGTCCACGGTGTACCTGTCGTGGTTGACACTGCCGTGCCGTACCCGTCGTTTTTCATTTCATATTTGGCTACACAAAAATCGCTTGCGGTGTAGGTCGCGTTTTTAGGCACGAGCACATAGCCCGTCGGACATTGTGCATCAGTAAGCGCCGTCCCCGCGGTTCCGGTGCTTGCCCCTCCTCCACCTGCAACGTTGGTTATGAGTTTTTTCCAAGTGCCCGCGTGGGTGCTTAGGGAGAGAAGGAGAAGTGTGAGAGAGAGAAGGTGTTTTGATTTTGTTTTCACTTTTTTATTTCCTAAACTTTTTTCCAAGATCCAAGAGCGCTTCGCGCTTCCAAGAGTGAGCTTCGCTCACTTCCAAGAACTTGCCTCAAGAGTTCTCCACACTATCCGCACTTCACTACGGGACGAACACGCAACGGAAGCCGACGCTCGGGTCCGCAACCACTGGAGAGATGCCCAAAGCCGCCGCAAACACGCCCGCGCCCACGCCGCTGTCCCAGTGGCCACTGCGAAATACGGCACCGGCAGCGGAATTAAAAGACCCGTTCCCCATTCCACAGTAAGGTGAGGTTGAAGGTGTAGCACAAAAAGTTCCTGCAGCTGCTCCATAGCGCGTTTGTCTTATATCTCCTGCTCTCATCGTAGAGATGTATCCATCAGCTCCATTAGAAACGTTAGAGTCGTTGGTTACCCATTCCCGCACATTGCCTGCCAGATCCCAAATCACGCTGCCGTTAGAAAGGGTGTTAGTTCGGCGCTGGGAATCCCAGGTTGAATCCGAGCAGGTTTGTCCAGTTTGAGTACAAGGATTTGTATCGACGGTGGCGACAAGGGCATTTGCTGGAGTACCATCCGAATGCCCTCGATTAAGCTCTCCCGAGGCCACCATACCACTACTCCAGTTACTCGCTGTCCCTGCAATATTGCGAGCGATCGTCTGCCACTGATCATTAGAAATCATATCATAACCGGCGCCCAGAGCTTGGCATTTTGATCTCGCGCTCGGGCGATCAATGCTCACCCACGGAGTCAGCGCCGCCTGCGACACTGCCGTTCCGTACCCGTCGTTTTTCATTTCGTACTTTGCCACACAAAAATATCTCACCGTATACGGAAGAAGAGCTGGCACTCCCACATATCCTGTGGGGCAAGTGGTATTTGCAGGCGTCACAGCAGAGTTGCCCGTACCTCCGTACAATTTCCTCCAGGTGCCTGCCTGCAGGGACGCACACATAAGCAAACTCAAACAAAATAAAATCGCACGCAATTTTATTGGCATGTCAATAAATTCCCCGACGCATCTCGAGCAATAGTCCCGATATCTGTCGTACAAGTTGTGTTCTCTGTTACTGCTGTTTTTGGCACTAAATACTGGCCATACACTTCTCCCGCCGTCCCTCTTTGCACGATGGTTGAAGCGGCCGCCGTTGTTGAATCCACTGTTCCACTAACTCCGTTAGAAGCAACCTTGACCCACGCTGATCCGGTTGAAACATAAACCGCTTCATTTCCAGAATCGTTGGCCACATACATGCGTCCAGTATTTCCAGCCGCGGCCGCGGGTCTTGCCGCCAGTGTTCCGATCTGCACAGAGCTTGCTCCACCGGCATTAGCGACGGTATTGGTATCCACATACGTTTTATTGGCCGCATCTGAACCTGCCACAGGTGAAGAAAGTCCTGTGACTGTTGCGGCAGTGATAGTTTGAGTCATGTTTGTGAGATCCGCTTTTCCGGCCACAGAAGTTGCCTGCGCAGAAATTTGCGCCTGCAATTTCCCCATCGCCACCAGAATTGAATCCGCGGCCGTGATCGCTGAGTTGGTCGCTGTTGATAACCCCGTCAGCACTACGGAGAGAACATTGTTAAACTGCGCCTGAAGTTTTCCCAAGGCCGTTTGGATTGTATCGTTGGTTGCAATCGCGGAATTCGTCAATGTCGGAGCAGAAATCGTCGAAGCAATGGCCCTTGCGTTTGTATAATACTGATTCGTTCCTTCACTTACGTTACTCGTCGTAAGCGTCACCGCTCCCGTCTGTGAGTTCACTGATGTCACGCCACCTGCTGGGCTCGACCAAGATAAATTCCCGGCACCATCAGTTGAAAGATATTGTCCGCTCGTTCCGTTTGAATCCGGAAAACTCAGCAATCGGTTAGCCGTTAACGTCGCTGCCGAGAATTCAACATAGTATGAACTGTTGGCCCCATACACTCTGGATTTTGAAACCGGAAGAGTGGTTCCTTTATCAATAGAGGCTTGCTTTGCATTTAATTGCGTCTGAAGATTTGAAGTCACTCCCGAAAGATAACCCGCCTCTGTCGATGTCACTGATGAAGTTGTCAATGCTCCTGTTGTTCCATCGGTCATCACCAGTCTGTTCAGCGTTCCTGTATACGCTCCTGCGCCTGTATTATCTGTCACACAAGAAAAAGCAGTTCCATTAGACTTCAACACTTCTCCCGCCGCACAGGTCGGCAGCGCCGCTTTGGCAAACGCTGAAACATTCGGGTCTGTTTCCGCGGAGAGTTTTGTATTTAATTGCGTCTGAATATTGGCCGTTGCGCCCGATAAATATCCAAGCTCGGTCGATGTTACACTTGAAGCGCTTGGATTGGCCGATCCATTCGTCACCAGGACTCTGTTGGCCGTTGTTAAATTTAATCTGCTCGGGTCAATCGTCTGCACTCCTGTAGTCGACCAATCGGTAATTGCCGATGAGTCTGCTTTTAAATTGAGTTGCCCCTGCAATTTTCCAATCGCCGCAAGAATCGAATCTGTCGCCACGACGGCCCCGGTTGCAGTCGTAAATCCTGAAAGTGGAACGCCAAGGGCCCTCGCATTGGTAAAATAAAGATTTGATCCTTCAGCAATATTTGCGGTGGTTAAAGTGACCGCTCCCGTCTGTGAATTCACCGACGTCACGCCACCTGCTGGACTTGACCAGGATAAATTCCCTGCTCCATCAGTTGAAAGATATTGTCCGCTTGTTCCGTTTGAATCCGGAAACACAAGCGAGCGATTGGCAGTCAACGTGGCTGCTGAGAGCTCCACATAATTTGTGCCGTTGGATCCATAAACTCTCGTTTTTGAAACCGGTAGCACCGTCGTCTTGCTGACCGTTCCCTGCTTGGCATCGAGTTGCACCTGAATGGCGCTTGTCACTCCTGAAAGATGCAGAAGCTCACTGCTCGTAACAGTCGATGTTCCTATTTTTCCGGTGGCATCAGTTACAACAACACTGGAACTGAATCCAAGATTTAATCTGCTTGGATCAATAGTCTGAAGTCCCGAAGTCGACCAGTCGATAAAACTGCCCGACAAACTCGTCACATTTCCTGATAATTTCCCAATAGCGGTTAAGACTGAATCCGCATCACTCACAGTCCCGGTACTTGAACTAAAGCCAGCAAGCGGAACTCCCAACACTCGGGCATTGGTAAAATACAAATTCGTGCTTTCGGCAACGGCAGCAGAATTAAGAGTGGCCCAGCTTTTATCTCCGCGATAAAATTGTGCCGCTGTTCCCGCCGCAATAGCCGGCTCTTTTCCCGCCAGGTCTGAAGCAAGATTGGCAACCTTTGACTGGGCAATCGATCCATCGGCCAGATTCAATTTCGCCGCCGTGACAGAACTATCCTGCAGCTCAGAAGTTCCGACTGAATTCGCTCCTCCGGCCCCACCGCCATCATCGGCCGCTACCCATTTCGTGCCGTTATACTTTAAAACTTTTCCGTTTGTTGGCGCTACCGTTGTAAGATCCACATCGCTTAAATGATTGAGAGAGGAATTGGGAATTTTTTCACTGGCATTAAGAAGAGATGAGTAATCAGCAGGAGCTAACGTCACCACACCTCTTCTGCCTTGAAAACTACTCACCACGTTTGCCGAATTGCTGATCTTATCCCAATTCGTTCCATCAAACATGACCCAGTCGCCAACTTGATAAGAAACTGAATTATGCGTTCCCGCCGTCGTGACAATAAAATAGTCACCGTTTTGAAACTGCCCGTCCGATAAATCAGGTGAATTTGAACCTGCATTCCAGGTTCCCATATATACTTGCGAATTTGGCAATGTTCCCGCCACCCAATTCGTTCCGTCGAATTTTAAAATACTTCCTGTGACAAATCCGTTAGCGCCATTACTCACTTTGAGCTTGGAAAGATCAACGGAATGATCATCCAGAAGAACGCTTACCGGATAAGTACTTTGAGCATCCACGGTTCCGATAATTAAATTAAAAACACTATCCAATGGAATATGAAAATCCGAAAGCGCACTTGCAACTACCTGAGTCTCGCTTGCACTATCAACCCTGAATTCCACATCCAGCCCATTCCCCTTAAGTTTCAGGCTTTTCACTTTCGCAAAGCCTCCCCCTCGGACAGTAATCTGGTCATTATGAATCTGAACATCCCTCAGTGAGGAAGTCATATTTTCTTTTTGCTTGATAAGCGATTTCACCGCAAGACTTGAACTTTTTTTGCTACAGCCTTGTGAAACAAGTGATGCTAAAAGCAGAATCAAAATTGAATTTGTCATTGTGGTTTTCATTGCATATCCCATGTAAATTTAAGAAACAGTGATTGCGAATCCGTTGTATTGCCTTGAGCTTTCAGGAAATCATTTTCAACACCCAGTGCTACTGATTGATTTGAGAACTGCATTTTTAACTCGGCCCCCGCACCGTACCCAGACTTGGCCTTGATGGCCGCTGAGGATTTTGGCAAATAAGCCTTGGCATTCACTGCTCCACTAAAAGTCGCTTTTTTATATCTGTAAAAATCGGCGGAATAGGCCAAGGAAACTTTTGGTACTTTTATTTTCTTTAAATCGGCGTTGGCATAATTGGAACTCACAAGATAAAACTTCTCTTCCATTCCCAATTCGATCTGATATTTCTTATAAAGATCCGCTCCCACATAAAAAGAAGATGTTGTGTATTTTTTGGAAACAACCTGCTCACCTTCACCTAATTCAAAATTAGAAAGATTCACCGAGGCACGGGAAAACACATCCACATTTTCCTGTAAATGCTTTCCATAAAGAAGTGAAAGAGAATAATTATTAGTCGAATAGGAATTGAGTTCTGAACGACGATAAATATTTTCATGAACTGCATTCAGCGTTTGCCAATACACCGAAGGAACAACTGAAAAGTAGGAGCTTTGTTCGAAATTGTCCTCTTGAACACTCGCAACTACTCTTTTCGTTTCAGCATTCGTGTCCTCAATTGAAAATTGAATATCTTCTTTCAATGACACTTTTTCAAGGCAGTCGCCCCCGGCGGCCTTGGCCACAAATTCAACCTTAACATTTCGATGCTGGATCAAAACTACATCGCCAGGATAAATTCTACCGTCTGCGCGCTTTAACTGCGGATTTAATTGTAGGATTGCGTTCAAGGCTCCATTCTTGCCATAGATAGGTCCGATATTTCGATTGAACAAAATATCAGAGACGGTCTCTCCTTTTTGCACAATATGGACAACAGCGTCCTCAGCGCAAACAATGGATTGCGCCAGAAAACTGGTAATCAGGGCCATCACTTTGAACATTAATCCACCTTGAAAAATTTGTTTTACATACTTCCAAAAGACCAATGTGAACTCTTGGACCAATTATAAATGACATTCGGCTTCATAATGTTTTTTATTAAATTCTGAAAACAGAAAATACGTTTAAAAACTACTCATGATTTAATTACGTGACAGTCCCGTTATTTAATTTGTTTTACAAAGGTATTCACCAGATATTCTGCAAACAGAATAAAAACGGATAAAAATTACGGCGGGGCTTTTTCTTTTTTTTCCATTTCATTATCTTCATCGACAAACAAAAAGGAGAATTTTATGCAACGATGTCTAATTACTTTGCTTTCGCTCTCGCTTCTTCTATTTATGGTCTTTTCTAGACCGGCCTCTGCAGTATCAACTACTCATTGTAAAAATGAGGCCCTCAAAGCTGCCTTCGACCGATACATGTACCAATTCCCCGAAGCGATCATTTCCATTCAGCTTCTAGGCTCTCCTATCATTGAAAAAAATCTGGTTTATTACACTATCCAGATGACTGATATTGAAACTGGACAGAAGGAAATATCGGGCGTCATTCTGACTCAGGAAAGCTGTAAAGTAGTCGCCGTAAACTAGGCTACTTCCTTCCCTGATTTCAAAACCCCGACCAACGCCTCCAGCGCAAGAGCATAATGGCCTTTGAGATAACGTAAAGATAATTCATTAAGTATTTTTTGTATCTCTTCAGGCCCTGGCTCATCGGGAATGTCCAGGTAATGAATAACAAAATCTTCAATAACCATAAAGAGCATAAGTAACGGTGAAATATTCTTATTAAGCTCTTCGCTAAAGCCCATGCCATTTTTCACTCCATGATGCTCGCGGATAATATCAATCACATCATAGGGTATATTTTTATATTGCTTCAGCAATTCGGCAGAACGATGAGCATGCTCCAGCACAAGCTCATTTTCCTCCACAGAAATCTTCACCTCTTTTAGTTGCTCCCAGGAATTTATCCTCAACAATTTTTCATCTTTTAATAAAATATCGTGAAAATAGGCCAAGTAGTTTATCTTTTCTTTAAAAAGCGGATTATTCCAACTGAAGCGAACAATAATTTTATGAAGAAGAAGACAAGTCAGATAGCTACGAGAATACGCATAAGACATTTTATTTTTCAACATCGGTAGAAGATAACTTCCAAGAGCACTATTCTCATCAATCGATACCTGCATGGATTTGATACTTTCGTCAACCAACTCAACAGTAAATGAATCAATCCCCAAATTCTTGATCCGATCCAGAGTAATCTCATAAGTTTCAGAATTGAGCCGGATTCTTTCCATTCCCTCTACTTCTTCGCTGTCGAGCTTCAGCGTCAGTTGAGTAGTAACATAATTGACAAAATTGGAGTAGTGCTCTTTGGAAATATAGAATTCCTTTAGGCCTGTGCTTTTGTACTTTTCAATATCTTCTCTTTCAAAATGATCCGTGGATAGAAGCCTCTTGATATATTGATACTCCTGCCCCTTTTTAATTCTGATATATACATCACACCCCATACTAGTAGCAGTAATATTCAAAAAATAATTAATATCCACCGGAACAAATTCTTCCGAAAAACTCTTCTCCTGTTTATTAGAGACACCTAGATTCAGGCAGACAGAATCCACCACTTTTTCCCAACATTGAATGGATTCAAGTCTGATATAATTTTTGTCCTGCACTTCTGACTGACCATAAATGATGAGCGGAATATTCAACTGATTGCTCTCAAGATAACTCTGCAAACGACAAGCAATTTTTTCCTTTCCACAGTTTTCTCCGGCGACAATTAATCGAATATCGCCCAGAAGTTCAAGCATCTCTACTGCTTCCTGTAATCCATCTTTAACCAGGATATCTTGATTTAATACTTTAGTCAGATTTAATCGTAAAACAGTGCTCAACGATTGATCATTTTCAATAATAAGAATTTGCGACATAATCCTTCAATGTCTCCTTTTGAAAAAATTAGAAATCAGAATCCGATATAGTTAGCTGTAGATTTTCTCTATGGGTCTGATCCACCTCTACATTAAAATGCGAAAATGAGACTTGCCTTTCATCTCCGACAACTATGTCCAAAAAAAACATCGAGTATAATTCGAGCTCTTTGCTTGAAAAATTAATTACACTCACTCCGTTGCGTGTTTTTTCCTGTATCGTGGACTTTACCGAAAGATCCTTCACTTCCATATAGTCGCCTTTTCTATTTTTTGATCTCAGACCAATTGAAAAAATTTTCAATCCCTTATCATTTTCGCTTAACTTCCAGTGGATCGTAAGAAATACGATGCCAGACTTAGAATACATTTCGGCGTTGGTAATTTCCGATGAATACGAATAAAAGGAATGAATGGCCAAACTAAACGCGAATAAAAACTTAACGAGCATGTGAACCTCCCTGGCCAGAAATCAATCTTCCCTATTATCGAGCACTTTGCCCTTTATGCTTTGTTTTTTGTAAATTATCGAAACACTTTTCATCAACATGACGCCCTAACAATAAAACGAGCGGACAAAACTCACACGTCCATTAAAATAGGATCGAACCTCAAAATCTAAGCGCAGAGTACGGCACACTTGAACTTCTAGGTGATGTCGTAAATGTGAAAATGTAGTAGTTGTTAAGCTGCAGATTTAATAAAAAAATAATTTTTGCGTGATATCGCAAAACGTTTCCTTATTTTGTCGTAACTTTCGTTACCTTCAATGGACTTTTGTAAATGGACATTTCGAATTGATTGAACATTAAACTGACCGTTTTTAATTCCTGAAAGCTTAAACCATTTTTTTAAAATTGCATCAGCAGTTCGAGGATGAATATGCTTTTCGAGATAATCTTTATCAACAGGGTTTCTTGAAGGACAAAAAAGATAACTGTCATCACTATAGGAACCGTTATCTTTATATTCATTAACAAGTTTTGCTAGATAATAAGTCAATTCCGGCTCAAGCTCGATAACGGTCTTAAATTGATTCCTTGTATTGCGATAGTGCAAATACCCGGTCTGTTCTTTTTGAACAAAGTCAATGCATTTCACATTGACGATTTCACATACTTTCATTCCTGTCGTTAAAACTATCAGGAGAAGTGATCTGTGTTTTAAAGAAATGTATTTGTCCTCAATTATAAAGGTTTTAACTTTTTCTATATCATCCATGGTTATAGAGACAGACCCCTTTATGGTTTTCTTGGAAATAAATTGGTTAAAAGATTCCCCCTGAATTACTTCTCTTTTTTGAAGAAAGGCAAAATAGGATTTTAGTGTACTTTTTTTTCTTTTAATACTTTTTGCAGCAACTCCTTTGACTTGCAGAAAATGGAGGAATCCTTCGACATGAGTCTCTACATTTATTTGAGAGAGTTCAGTAATTGGTTCGAAGAGATTCAAATATTTGAAAAAATCGCTCAAATCGGTCATATAAGATATCTTCGTCGATCTGCTATTGAGACCTTCTATAAATTCTTTTAAATACTTCTCCATATCTCTCTCTTGATCAAAAATAGTTTTAAGCCATTTCCATTATTTCTCAAAAGCTAAAGTTCATTTGTTTTTATATTTTTTGAAAAACACTTTCGCACTTAAAACAAAAAGAAAAGCAGCCGCTTACCAATGAAATGCTGAAGTCTATTGTCTGTCGTATGTAGACTTAACTAATGATGTACAAGAGAATTATGTCTTCCAAATTTTGGAAAAAATCAATTCAAGAAAGTTGAAACGACACTAACCTCTAATTCACCTGAGTTCGCTTGATCTATTTCCAGAATAAAGCGAGAAGCCGATAGTTCTCTTTCAGTTCCTGATACAATTTCAATATAGAAAGTGGAGTTCTTCACAAGTTCGTGACGTAAAAATCTGACAGTAGTTAAAATTCCGTTTTTTTCTGGTCTTGAGTCCACTGTCACATTTCTCAAAGTGAAAAATTGCCCTTTCACGTTCATCGATTGAAAAGAAACATTGAATAGTGTTGGAATAGTTGTTTCGCTTTCCCAATGAAAACTCAATACCACTTCATTTCTTTCGGTCGTAATTTTCGAACTCACAATATCTGCATAAGAAGAAATCGAAAAAGTTATAAAGAAAAATAGTTGGATCAATCTTATTGCTGAGAATTTCATAAAGGGCTCCTCTTTCATTGTTGTGGCATCAATATAACAATAACTTCACCGCACGGCTCAAAACGTGAAAGAGGACACATGTTTACCGATTACTTCATAAACGTTGAGATGAATTTAATTTAAAAGCCATTGTTTTATCCGACGGTTCTTCCCTTCACCTAAAAAAATGTAAACACGCAAATTTTATCTTCAAGCAATCTTCAATCTACATTCTCTGGCATTAATAAAAAATGCCAAATCTAATTTTAAAAATGCGAATCCCTTCTAACAAACCTGGCGACCGCCTAAAGTTCTCCGGTCACATGATTTCTCCAAGACTGACCCGCTGTCTAAAGCTTGAGAGAAATGTTCAGTACACTCTAGATTCTGAAAACCTTTGGGGTCTTTACTATCTTGCCAAAGGAAAAATAGAAGTCAGCTCTAAAAATGTTCATTCCATGCAAATAGATCAAAAGACCACTCTCTATTATGGTGGCGGATATTTATCCTTCAGATCACTGGAAAATTCAGTTCTTTATTTTCTTCCCAAGGATAATATTGCATTAATTCCTGAGCTCAAGTTACATCTTAGTCAATAGCGCTATTCATGAGTTGGAGCTGGAGGTTGTGCAATAGCTATGAGGATATTCTCTAAAAAGTGACTGCAATAGCAGAAAAGGCTCTTTAAAACAGTTCTTAGCCCGTATACTCTTTTCAATTTTCACAATTATTTTTTCTAAATTCGGAGTATTTTCTGAATCGAGAATTTCTTTCGCCAGGTAAAGAGTCAAATTAAAAACCCCCACCTGCAGACCTAATTCTTCTGTTTCGGAACGATGATCATATATATCCAGATTTATCAGATCAGGAAACAAAACACCGAGATCTTTCATCTGTTTGTTAGTTGTTAAAAAATGATCCTGAATACAATTAATCTCTTCTGAGCCCATCAAATACTTGAGGACTTGAAATTCATTTTTGGTCTTAATTTTTAAAAATTTAGAACTCAAGTTCATAGTGTGAAGAAGTGAATATAAAATGAGAGACCTACATTCATTTCTTGATTTCAAATCTACATTATTCAGGATGAAAAGAAGAAGAAACGACTGGACGGTAAACAAATTGGCCGGGTAGAGCTCAGTTGATTTTTTTAATTTCCATAAATCCTCATACCGTATTTTTTTTAAAATTTCTAGTGCGCTATCATCTGCTATTTCAATGATAAACTTAGACAAAGCCTGATTTGTTTTTTCAAGGGCAAAAAAATTCTGAATTTGTGAGTGCATCAGAAAAATTTTTTCATCAAGGGGCACCCCTTTTTTTTCAACAAGTCGATCAAATCCCGAGCGTATAGAATTGATTATCTGATGTTGATCTTCGTCGCACCATCTAACATAGAGCTTCTGAACTTTTTTATTTTGAAGCATCTTTTGGTCACGGGATTGAAAAATCTCACCTTTTCTCAAGTACATTAAAAACTTTTCTTGCGAGAGCTTGATATAGGCATCAACCGGCAGGCTACCTAAAACATGTAAGAATTCAACTTCTATTGCGAAACACTCTTCAAACATTATCGTCTTTTCCTTTTCTTTTTGTAGATCTCTCTAGAAAATCCATCTGGAAAATTAAAAAGGTATCAGACTAAAAAGGGAATCGATAAAGTTCATTGTGAAGGGTTTATTAAAAAAAAACAGATCATGAGTATTCATGAAAATGGAACCAGACAGGAAGCTCTGGTTCCATGTTTGTCCTGAAAATTCACCACAAATTTCCAACTTTCACGTGAAAAGCACTTTAACTGAAAGTTGGAAATAATTCTTTTGCAACTGAAATAAAAGCACCATTTTCAAAATGATTGATAAACACGCCGAAGAATATTTTCCATACTCTCGCCACATTCATTTTGTCCGGTTGTATTAAAGCCAGACGATTGCAAAGAATTCAATATTTCAAGTTTCGCATTCATAATTTGCTGGTCTCCTGTCCTTCTTTTCTCCACTGAAAATGCAGTAATATCCTTTGCCATTAGTGTGCTAAGAGTACTACCTTTGCTGCATTCTTCACTGAGTGGGTAACTGATGCCCACCTGATTGTAGGGATCAAAAGGGAGCTTGATCTCTGTATCGGTCAGACTTGCCGTTTTAATGCTTGTTTTTTCTGCCAAAAAGGCCAGCAATTCACTAGCTTCTTTGCTCTTGTTTGCATCTGTATAGCTTTTAGTCCTCAGGAAATAAAATAAGCTCGGCAAGAGAGTTGGTTCTTCGGAAATATTAACTCCCAGTCGTTCGAGTTCTTTTAAAACATTCAAACACCCACCGGCCACGCTGACATTAACCAGATTTGCACCACTTTCCAGAGAGAATGAATAAATATTGGCACCGTCTGCCACGGCTTGATTGAATTTTTTCACATAACAAAATAAGGCTGCATCAAATGCCCTGTTTGTTGCATCTTCATTCTTTTTATTTTCCATCAAGAATCTGCTAATCAGTTTTTCAGAAATTTCATAAGTGGAATCGTCAATAAACGCTAAATGCAAAAACTCATGGGCGACCAGTCTACTTTTCCCGACAAAAGATGTTTCATTGGCCCATTTTTGGCAATCAAGCTCAATACGCTGAGGTTTTTCGAAAGGATAATTAATCGCCCATTTCGTAACATTATCTAATTTTAAATTGGATTTACATTCTATTTGTACATTGATGACCGTTTGTTCAAATAATTCCTTATCTACTCCAGAGAGTAGTTCAAAATCTTGTGAAGAAAGACTATGCCCTAATTGCCGTCCCAGCGTCTTAAACTCAGCTACATGGTAATCTCCACCATAAGACTCTCTCCATCCTTTAGCGCTCCCCTTGCGGTTTCCGGCGGCGGCAAAGGCCATTGGTAAATTCAGCATTGAAAGAGAAAAAAATAAAACAATGAGAAGTTTCATAAACACCTCTTCAGTTAGTCACGTAATTAAAGCTTTTCTTCTGATGTGAATGGAAAACAGGATATTTGTATTTCGTAAACCTGACTCACTTTCTTACTGTTTTTTGCAATATAGTTTCCAAGAGTTCGCCTGAAATCACGGATCCTTTTCTTCACTTCAGGCAACAAGTCAGGATCCATCGAAATAGTTATCGAGCCGTGTTCCCGCTTCTCAATATCTATCTTGTCTATTTTCTCTGCACTCAATTTTAGGATTTGTTTTTGACGTTCCCGCATGGCAATTGAAGAAAAATTATATTCATCAATAATGGTATAGCTCTCCGTCAAAATCAGCTGTCCATTCTTGTCATACTCTAACAAGCGTACGGCCAACAAATTTTCTATCGCTTTGGAGGCATCTGCCTTTGTTATGGATAATCTTTTTGCCAGCCATTCTGGAGTCATCTTATAGTCGTCCATATTCATGATTTCTAGAATGACGTAGTGATACCATTCAGAGATAACCGCAAAAGTCTCCATATTAAGTGATTTTATATTCTGTTTATCGATATTCTTAATATGACGAGATTTTTTTTCCGTTTTTTGATTCTCAATCAGTTTCTTCAGTTCTTTGTCATCAAGATTTAACTTCGATCCGATAAGACTCAAAATTTTAGGTGTTAATGCCTTTTTCTGATTGATTAACTGAGAGAGAAGCGCAGGAGAAATTCCCAGATCTTTAGCAAACATTCGAAGCGAATAGCTTGTATTTAGCGTTTTCCGTTTTACAAATTCTCTTTCCAAAATCGCTGAAAAATATTCGGTATCCATAAAATCCTCAAAGCTCTCGTTTATGAACTGATCTTTCAAGAAGAAAAAGCAATCTACGGGCCAACAATGCAGATACCATTCTCACTAGTTGACAACTGAAAGTGTCCAAACATTTTTCGCAGTGAATTTTTTGTCTGCTCTTTTGACGTTTTTCTTTTTTTTCGTAAACGTTTCTAGCAGTCGTATAATTCAATAGAAAAGTTACACCCAAAAGTGCAAAGTGTAAGGTTTTGCGGCTGTATTTTTTTTGAATCGAACAGCTAAAAGGAGGACTCAAAGAAAAAAATCTTAACTGCTACTTTATTTTCATTTTTTTGTTTTAGTGCATTTTCAGCACCTGTCACTGTTCGATCAACTGATGAGGAATCTTTAAAAAGTGCAGCCAATGTAGACTTTGTCCATTTATAAAAGGACAGGCTCAGGACGTAAAATTTTTTCCAAAGTCTTCAAAAAAATTCTTTTCAACAGCAATAGGTATCCTCAGTTAAAATTAGATTTACCAAAATTTATAATAGCAAATGGATACCTTCATAATTTTAAAAACATAATCTAATGTATAAAAATCGATTAAAGTGTTTTTTCTTTTTCAGAAAAACACCTTATGCGCATACATCTGGAAAAAAAAATCTAATTCCTTACAATTTTAAGATGTAACAATCAAGAAGTGAGGCGCCGTGAGCTTAATATTACATTTCCAGATTTCATCTGATAAAAACTTATCCCTGGAACTGAAGAAAAAAATAACTATCGGAAGAAGTTCAAATTCAGATGTCGTACTTGTTGATCAAAAAATTAGCAGGTCACATGGCTATTTTGAATTAAGAAAAGATGGAAGAATCTATTATAAGGACTTGGGTTCTCGACTTGGGTCTTATATAAATGGAAGTAAAATTATGGAAGTATGCTTTACCCCTTACGACATCATTACAATCGGTGATATGGTGGCAACCATTGTTATAGAAATGTGTACGCCACAGGAGCTCGCTGTACTTGGTGAGAGCAGTTTTAAAATGTCGGAAAAAAGGTTGATTTTACCTCAATTAATTTGCAAAAAATAGGGCACCTTTGAGCATGATGAGCAGTATTGAATTATCACAATTTCGTTCTCGTTATGCTTCAAAGATTAAATTGATAAATTTCTTAAAGGGAAAATTGTCCATGCCCGTTCATTGACTTTACTGCTTCAGTAAAAAACTTAGCCTTAGGTATTATTGCCGGGGCATTTCGCCAACTGATGAAGTGCTACTTTTTTTCAGCGCTGATCCCCGACTGGAAAATTGAGACCTCCCCTTCAAAATAAAAAAAGGCCCGGATTTCTCCGGGCCTCATCACTATTAAACGATTAATTACGTGATAGCGTTATTACTTTCTTCTACAGTTAGTCAGTGCTTCTGTTTCAGAATCAGTTCCATCTCCAATAACCAGTTTCCCCGGTCCCGGAAAAACTTCCGGCAATACCACAGAGATTGGCATTTTGAATCCGCCGGCATTTGTTACACCATGAACAATTTGGCCAATGTATGTTTTTTGAGCATCTGTATAGCGAAAAGCTGCAATAACACCTTCACTCTGCCCTTCTTTTGACGAAGCTTCGCGCATAACGATGAGTCTTTTATCACCAGAACCTTCAAGTTGAACCAAGGCCTTAACATTTACCCCTTGCTCAGTATAGTTCAAGTCACATTTAAAAAAGGCATAAGAAGGGATAGAAGCTGTAGAGAGTAAAGCTAGCAAAATAAATTTTTTCATAAAGATTCCTCCTGGTGATTCAAAGCACACATGTATTTAATAAAATCACACTAGCAATTTAAAAAAAATACGCAACAAAACTTGAAATTTTTTCATAGAAAGAAATAATTTTTTATGCTGTAGTCACTTAACTTCATAATGAAAAGTGTCTTTTGATCCGATGAAAATCCTCACCAAAAACTTAATCTATCAAAAAATTAATTCCAATCCATTAATATTGACAGTCGAAAATGACAAGTGAACTATTATCTATAATTTTAAAATCCCTGGAGTCGTCAAATGAAAATGAAATATTCACTTTTATTGGTATTGTTCAGTATTGTCGGACCAACCTTTAGTGCAGAATTTGAAGGATTTTGGAAAATTGAAAACAAAAAATGTAGCTTTCAAGATTCACCTCACTTCCAAAAGTTCAGTGGAATGGCAACAATACCCAACATACGCTGTAGTGATGACTCTTCCTGGATATACATAACCAATACTCATTCTCCTGAGAATGTTGAAATTGATTTTTTTGATGACAATTCCCAATCCTACAACCATAGAACTTTTCACTGCCGAGAATCATCTACACTTAATTTTCCTGCAGGGCTTTGTGCTGGATATAATTACGGAAGAGAAGGTGTGTTGAAGTTGAACGAAGACAAGTCTCAAGTCTTTTATACTGAGTCAAAAACTAGTACGGTCCATGAATCAGTGGGCTCCTACGAGTATTCTTTCCAGCTGGAAAAGATTGATTCAAACAAATACAAAATCACGCGCCATTTAAAATTCTGGCTGAGACCTCCTCACTTGCAAAATACAACGCAAACTTTTTTTTTAACTCGATAGACTAATAAAACGTAAACTAATGCGATTATTGAAAGTATTTACGGAAAAGTTAGTGATGAATTTTTAAATCTACATTGGGATAAGAGATTAACTGCGGTGCGCCTCATTGTAGGCTTGGAGAAAATCGGGGCAGTTTGGCACAAAAAAGCCGAATCAAAATTCGGCTTTCGTTTTTTACTTTTAATTTTAGTTCCAGAAAAATGGTGGACCCGAACGGGATCGAACCGATGACCTCAACACTGCCAGCGT
>Ga0066408_1000010_pt1 | contig 50402 bp, 46 predicted proteins | sample LakWasMet10_HOW4_2_FD_59495 | JGI IMG/M metagenome (GOLD analysis project Ga0066408, IMG submission 59495) | Freshwater sediment methanotrophic microbial communities from Lake Washington under simulated oxygen tension - Sediment Metagenome 10_HOW4 | ecosystem: Environmental > Aquatic >... | reverse complement strand
TTTTGCCTTGTCGTTTATGATGTTTCCTGCCCAAAAAATATTTTTTCCAGCAATATCATCAATACTTACAACAGATTTTGCGCTTGCCGTTGCATTTTTTAGATATATCCAATAGGTATATGAAACAGAATCAAATTTTTCTTTGCTAATTGCACTTACGGGTTTCATTAATCCAAGGCTGTATAAATTAGCTGAATCAATTACAGAAACATGTTTTCCAGAATGTGCATTTGACGATTCTTTGATGTTGTACAATGGACCCCATTCCTCTGGTTCGGTAGAGTTTGTAAAACTAGCCTTAGGAGTTAATACTACTGGCTCTTGTTTTGGCTTTTCTTCTTCTTTGCAGGAATATAAAGATACCAATGCTAAACTAATAGCAAGGAGTTTGGAGATGTAATTAAATTGCATGATATGTTTTCTTTTTGTCGATGGAAGCTTTTATGTCTTCAAGTTGACCTTTTGGAATAGCTCCAATTAGTTTTTTAGTGTATTCTGTTTGAGGGTTATTATAGATTTCATCCGCATCACCCATTTCTTCAATCTTGCCTTTGTTCATTACAACCATACGGTCGCTCATAAATTTCACAACGGATAAATCATGTGAAATAAAGATATAGGTAAAATCGAATTCACGTTTCAATTCATTTAATAAATTAAGTACCTGTGCTTGAACAGAAACGTCAAGTGCAGAAACCGATTCATCGCAAATGATAAATTTAGGACGTAATGCCAATGCGCGGGCAATGCAAATACGTTGGCGCTGACCGCCAGAAAATTCATGTGGGTAACGGTAAAAATGACTTTCGTTCATGTTTACACGTTGCAATAGCTCGATTACTCTTTCTTTTCTGGCTTTATCATTTTCTAAAATACCATGTACTTGCATTGGTTCCATGATGGCTTGTCCAATGGTAATACGAGGATTTAGAGAAGAGTATGGATCTTGAAAAATAATTTGAATGTCTTTTCTTAGCTCGCGCATTTCAGTAGTACCAAGGGTAGTGATATTGCTTCCGTTAAAAAGGACTTCGCCAGCAGTGGGTTCAATTAATCGTAATACCGTTCTTCCCAAGGTTGTTTTACCACAGCCCGATTCACCTACTAAACCGAGTGTTTCTCCAGGATATACATCAAAGCTAACATCATCTACAGCTCTTACAAAATCTTTTGCTTTACCAAACATTCCTTTTTTAATAGGGAAATAGGTTTGTAAGTTTTTGATGCTTAGAATGGGTGCTTTTGAATAGAGTTTTTTATGAGCAGCTTTTCGTTCTTCTTTTGTAACAACTAGCTTTTCGGTAACATCAGCAACCGATTGTGTGCTTTCAATCATCTCTCCATTTTCATTCGTTTTCATAAAATCGGCTACAGTTGGTAACCAATGCAAACGTTTGTTCAATGGCGGTCGGCAAGCTAATAATCCCTTTGTATAAGGATGTTGAGGGTTTGAGAAAATTTCAAGAACTGTTCCTTGTTCAACAATTTTTCCTTTGTACATTACTACTACTTTATCAGCTAATTCAGCAATTACGCCCAAATCATGTGTAATAAACATGATGCCCATTTCATGTTCGCGTTGTAATTTCAACATCAAATCTAAAATAGTAGCTTGTACTGTAACATCTAATGCAGTAGTTGGCTCATCGGCAATCAATATATTGGGCTGGCAACTCATTGCCATTGCAATCATTACACGTTGTTTTTGTCCTCCCGAAATTTGATGCGGATAACTATCAAAAATTGCTTCTGGACGAGGTAGTTGAACTTCGTTGAAGAGTGCAATTGTTTTGTCTTTTGCTTCTTTTTTTGTGCATTTTTGGTGCAACAAAATAGCTTCCATTACTTGGTCACCACAAGTATAAACAGGATTCAAAGAGGTCATTGGTTCCTGAAAAATCATAGCAATTTCGTTTCCACGCAATTGTCGCATTTCTTTTTCAGATAATTGAATTAAATCTATAGGACCTTTGTTTTTAGAATGATAAATGATTTCTCCGCCCGTAATTTTTCCTGGAGGATTAGGGATTAATCGCATTACAGAAAGGGAAGTAACCGATTTTCCGGATCCAGATTCTCCAACAATACCAATGGTTTCTCCTTTTGATAGGGTAAAAGACACATCGTTTACTGCTTTTACCGTTTCTTCTTCGGTACGAAATTCAGTAACTAAATTTTTTATTTCTAAGAGAGTTTCCTTTGCCATCTTTGTTTATTGGTTTTTCAAAGAGTGCTAAAAGTACATTTTGTTAGGCAATTATGCAAGCATTTTGCCTGCTGAACGCTAAAATAGCATTCTCAAAAAAGAAGGGGGCTTAATTTTTATCTGGATAAATCCAGATGGATATTTTTCCAGGATTATTCTCTACAGTAAAATCGGCACTTTCATCACTTAAATTGATTCGAACATCACCATATTTTGCAGATTTAACAGTCCACACAGCAAAACCCATATGGTCTTCGCAAACACCATAATGCAAATCAAAATATTTTTTAAAGTTATTGTATACTTCTTCTGTTTTGCTCGAATTATTTATGAAAATGTCCGATTGAATTTCGTTTAGTGCCTTTTCTTCAAAGTTATACGCAACATTGTAAGTGCCTAAAGTATCGATGGAATATTCATAGTATAGATAATTTTCATCCGATTCTATCGGTGGGACTTTTTCGGTTTTTTGGATCGTATCAAATGCATCTCCCAATGAAAAACCACGGAAAGCACCTTCATCACTTTGCATTACATTTTCTAAAACAGGTCCATATTCAGCAAGTTTTGATTTTGGACTAGTGCAAGAAAAAATAGAAAGTAGCAAAAGGAAGCTGCTTACTGCAATTATTGATTTTGTTTTCATTTGATAGAATGTATTTAGCACTATTTTAAAAATGTTTTATGTAATTACAACTTGTTTTTCCTCAATCAACGGCTCTCCCATAAAGCGTAATAATAATCGCGCAACGGTTAATACATCTTTCTGACAATAGGTAACAATGCGTTGTATGTTTTTTTCTTCCCAGTATACTCTTGCTACATCACTTCCATCAATATCATCTTTTGGTGTTGGAATGTTGAAAATATGTGCTAGTAAATTTAATGATGTAAAATTTTTATAGTCGCCAAATTTCCAAAGTTCCATTGTATCAATGTGCTGAACTTCCCAAGGTTTTTTGCCCGCAAGGTTCAATGTTTTTGGGAGTTTTACTCCATTAATTAACATTCTACGGCATAAAAAAGGAAAATCAAATTCTTTTCCATTATGCGCACAAAGTAAATGATCTTTTCTGTTGAAATGTTTATTTAATAATCCAGCAAAATCTTTTAATAATTGTTTTTCATCTTCATGATAAAACGATTTTATTCGAAATTCTTTTTCATTAAAAAAACCAACCGAAATACAAATTACTTTTGCAAATTCAGCATAAACTCCAGCCTTTTTGTATTGACTTTCGGGGCTTTCGCTTGTTGAATACCTGAATTTTGAATCCCATAACTGGCGGATGTTTTCACTTAAATCATTGTATTTGTAAATGACGGGAGCAGTTTCTACATCTAAAAATAAAATGTTTGATAATTTATAATTTTCAAGCATATTATTTAGTTATAATTTTATAAAAATTCGTTTGCCAAGTTTGCAAGTTCAGAACGCTCGCCTCTTTCGAGTGTTATGTGTGCATACAACGCTTGGTCTTTCAATTTGTCTATTAAGTAAGATAATCCATTACTTTGTGTATCCAAGTAGGGCGTATCAATTTGATATATATCCCCTGTAAAAATAATTTTTGTGTTTTCACCTGCACGTGAAATTACAGTTTTCACTTCATGCGGTGTTAAATTTTGTGCTTCATCAACAATAAAAAACACATTTGACAAACTTCTTCCACGTATGTAAGCTAAAGGACAAACAACCAATTTTTCATGTTCTACCATTTCATTGATTTGTTTGTATTCTTTGTCTTTTTCGTTGAATAAATTTTTAATGTATTTTAAATTATCCCACAAAGGTTCCATGTAGGGATTTAATTTCGACTTAATATCTCCAGGCAAATAACCAATGTCTTTATTGCTTAATGGAACAATTGGTCGAGCCAAATATATTTGATGAAAGTTTCTTCGTTGCTCCAGTGCTCCAGCTAATGATAACAATGTTTTACCAGTACCGGCAACACCTTGAATCGATACCAATTTAATGTCCGGATTCATGATAGCATCCAACGCAAATGCTTGTTCGGCATTGCGTGGATTTACTCCAAATGCAGTTACTTTTTTAACACGTTCAATTACATCTTTGTTCGGACTGTAGGATGCAAGAACAGATTTAGAACCATTTTTAAGTGTGTAAAAGTGGTTGGATGGTGGCTTTTGCTTTTTTAATAATTTTGCTGGATCACAAAATCCTTTTTCATAAATCTCATTAATTACTTCTGTTGGCACTTTTTGGATTTCACTACGTCCAGTATAAAGTTGTTCGTTAACATCTTTAATTTTTCCCGTTTCATAATCCTCAGCAGTTAAGTTAAGCGATTTGGCTTTGATACGAAGGTTAATATCCTTCGTTACCATAATAACTTTTCGCTTTGGATTATTTTCTGCAACATACATTGCAGTATTTAAAATACGATGATCACCTTTACGTTCTCCAAAAACTTTTTCAGCATCAATTTTAGAATTTTGATGCATTTCAATTTTAATCATACCATGACCTTTGCCATTGATATTGATCCAATCTTGTAAGGTATGTCCGTTAGATATTTTGTCGATGTAGCGCGAAAACTCACGTGCAGAAAAATTCTTGGTATCATTGCCCTTCTTAAAATTATCGAGCTCTTCAAGAACTGTAATTGGAATTACGACATCGTGTTCTTTAAAATTTTTTACCGCCATGTGGTCGTAAATAATTACCGATGTATCAAGAACGAAAATCTTTTTCTCTATTTCTTTCGCCATAAACAGAACGTTGTTTAGAATTGTTTTGATAAAACTATAAAATTCAAAGGGTAATTTGTTATAAATACCAATAAAGTAATGAACATGATTTTGTTGAAACAGAAATCAAAAGGCGTATACTATATGTTTTGTAGGAGAAATGCTAATTCTAGAAGGCTATTAAGCGGCTATTTACTTTTTCTTTAGCACTCGTTCAATGTATTTTTCGGTAGGCAATAGAGACTCTTGTATTCTTTTTGCATAATGGATGCTATCAAGTATTTCTTTTTGCTTTTCCTCAACCAGTGTTTTTTGCATTTCTACTTCTTCCTTTTGCAAAGCAATAATTTCATTTGCTTTTTGTTTTTGCTTGTAACCTCGGTAGATATATACTGAAAACAGGAGTAGTAATGCAATTCCTAGGAGTAAATAATTTCTTTGTGTGGCTTGCTTTTCGGCTATTGTTGCTTGTTTTAAGATTTCGGCATCTTTTAAAATAATAGCCTTGTCTTTTTGTGCTGATTCAAATTTTTTGTCCATTTCAGCCAGTTGTTTGGATGTACTTTCATTCAAAAGACTGTCTTTGTATTTTGTGAATAAAAGGTAATTCTCGTACGCCAACTTATAATCGCCCTTTTTAGCATAGGTATTTGCAAGCAGTTCATAGGCATATTTAATATTATCTAAGCCCTTCACTTCCAAAGCCATGTTTAAGCTTTTTGTTTGCCATTCAATGGCTTTTGGATAATCGCCCAATTCGGTATACACACTTCCAATGTTGTCGTATGCATACATGAGTCCACCAGTATTGTTTAGCCTTTTATAAATGTCATGCGATTTCATAAAATACTCCAATGCCTTTCTTAAATCCTTTTCGTTATAGGCTGTAATGGCCATCCAGGTGTATAGGTTCGACAGTCCATTATCGTAGTTTTTGCTCAGGTATAGTCTTTCAGCTTCTGTATAACATTTCTTTGCTTCAGCAAAATTTTTATTTAAATCGTGTATAATACCAACAGCAGTTGTTAAGTTTGCAATGTCTATCGTTCTGTTTAGGCCTTTGTATATTTCTAGAGATTTTTGGTAACAGGCCATTGCTCTGTCAATTCTTCCCATGTCTTTATACATGGTTCCCATCGAATAATTAACACCCGCAATACCCTCTTCTGATTTTATTTGTTCGTAAATGCTGAGTGCTTTTTGGAAGTAAGTCAAGGCTTCTTTCAAATTTCCTTTGTATTTAAATGCTTCGCCAATAAGCTTGTTTTGCTCCGCAGCTCGTGAATTATCTCCTATTTTGACGAAGATATTGCAAGCTTTTGTATAACATGTAATTGCAGAGTCATACGCAGATACATCCTCTGCTAAATAGCCTAAATAAGTATACGATATTCCAAGTCCTTTTTGATAGTTTATTTTAAGACTTAAAGCATTTGCTTTTAATAAATAGTGAATGGAGGAGTCTTGATTAATAAATTCAAATTCCTTGCCAATTGAGTTATAACAATTAACAATAGTAGTGTCTGCTTTCGATGTAACAATTGACTTTTTAAGTGAATCAATTTTTTGATTCTGTGCAATAATTACCGATGTAAAAACGAGTGATAATAAAAGCGAAAAAAAATATTTTAGCATTTTCAAAGTAATGTTGGTTGAAATGCAATTGCTTGAATAAAAAAGTTGTGTGGCTACGTTGTTTAAAATCAAATTTTTATTCCAATTACAAGAATGTCATCAACTTGCTCCAAGTTTCCCATCCAGTTTTCAATGGTTGCGCTTAATAATTGCTTTTGCTCTTCCATTGATTTGTTGCAATTTTTCAGCAATAAATCTTGTAACTGTTTATACTTGAATTTTTTTCCTTTTTCACCTCCAAATTGATCGGCATAACCATCAGTGAAAATGTAAATGGTATCGCCCTTTTGAAGTTGAATGCTTTGTAGTGTATACGGTTCGTTTTCTTTTGGTGATTTACCAACAGGCATTTTATCGGGCTTGAATTCTATGACAGCGCCATCTCTAATCAACCAAAGTGGGTTATTAGCAGCAGCAAAATCTAGCTTCATCTCTTCAAAATCAAATGCACAAAGAACACAGTCCATTCCATCTTTACTTTCTTCCTCACTACCTTCTGGATTTAACGATGCAATGATCCCCTTTCTTACATTATCCAAAATGTCATTTGGTGCAATTAAGTTTTTTTCAATTATGGATTCATTAAGTTTCGAAACCGCCATCATACTCATTAAAGCACCTGGTACCCCATGGCCCGTACAATCAGCTGCGCTCATGTAAAAAATCTCTTTTTTGCTTCCCAAATGTTTATGCGACAAAGCATAATAAAAATCACCACTTACAATGTCTTTCGGTTTGTAAACGATAAAAAAAGGTTTGGTTTCTATTAATGTTTCCATGTGTCTAATTTATGCTTTTTTATTTAATCGTTTCATGTTTTTATGAATATAATTTTCATTTGGTAGTATCGACAGTTGTATTCGTTTTGCATATTCAATACTATCAATAATTTCTTTCTGCTTTTGCTCAAGTAATTGTTTTTGGAAGGTAATTAATTCGTTTGCCCTTTGTTTTTGTTTATATCCTCTAAAAAGAATGAAGGCAAAAATGGCGAGCAATGAAAAGCCGATTATAAAATAATTTCGTTCCTTTTCTTTTTGTTTGAGGGCCTCTTTTGCAATTATGTCTTTCTTATCCTGCTCTGCTTTTGCTACCGCTTCTTTTTTTTCAAATTCAAATGTCATTTCTTTTCGAACCAATTCATTGTTTTTTTCTTCATTGAATAAGCTGTCTTTTAGAATCATTGCATTTTTATAATGCTTTAATGCCAACTCAAATTTTCTACTTTGGGTATACAACTCAGAAAGATTTTCTTCGGCTTCCATTGTTTGTTTGGTTAGTCCTATTTCACTGCTTATTTGAAGCGCTTTTAATAGAAACGCTTCCCCTTCCTTGAATTGTTTTTGCTTTGTATATACAAAACCAATATTGGTTAAATTAATAACAATTCCATTTTTGTTGTCTAATTCTTCATACAGTTTTAGTGATGAAAGGTAGTTTTCAAGCGCCTTGTCGTATTCTACTGTTGATTTATAGATGTTGCCAATGCTGCCATAGTTAATTGCCATTCCTCTTTTGTTTTTTAGCTCTTGGTAAATCAAGAGTGCTTTTTGATGGTACTCGAGTGCTTTTGAATAATTTTTTAATGATTTGTAGGCTGTTCCAATGTTTCCCAAATCAGCAGCCATTCCTTTTTTGCTCCCGATTTCTTCATCTATTTTTAATGCTCTTTGATAATAGGTGATGGCTTTCTCATATTCGTCTTGATTTTTATAAACCAAACCAATGTTTGCTAAGTCAGATGCCATTCCTTTTTTGTTAATTATTTTTTCATCAACATTTAGTGCTTTCAAATAAAAGTCAAGTGCTTTTGGGTAATCAGCTTTAAGAAAATTGCAGGTCCCCAAATTGCGTAGTGTTTCTCCAAAGGCTTTTTCCCAGTTCAATTTTTTTGCTAATGCCAATGCTTCGTTAGCATAGGTAATGGCCGAATCAGGATTCGATTCCATTAGCTCCCAAGCAACATCGTTTAGGTGCTTAACTTTATTGGTGTCGGGCTTTTCGGTATTTACAATTGCTATGAGCGAATCAATAATATTTAATTGAGAAAAACTTTTTTGTGAAAAAGCGATTGTGAAAACTAGAAGGAGGTTGATATGGTATCGTGTGAATTTCATTATAACGTTTTTAAAGAATCTTTGTATACATATAATCACATCCTTCGAATATAGGGCATTTAAAATTAGTCTGTAATTCGTTTACGAATATAAAAAAATCATTTAAACGAGTTCCGAAACCTTATAATTAAAAGAATTTGATTTGTATTTTATGTTGTTCGATTTTACATTCGACAAAAAGTTTCTCAACTGATTCTAAATCTAAGATAAAAATTTGCTTTTGTTTTTAAAAAAAACTATATTCGTAACTCTCTAAACTAAAGTACAATGAAAAAAATTACATTTTTCTTAGGAACATTTGTTTCTATGCTATCTGTAAATTCATCTTCAGCTCAAACCAATTGGGCCGAAATGATGCAAGATCCTAGCATTAATTTTTATACTGTTCAGCAAGCTTTTGAACAATATTGGTCGGATCCTTCAAAAAAAGTAGATGTAGAAGTTCCGAATCCTTCTTATTCTGTAAAATGGTCGAATGTTGGCCAAAGCCCTACAATAATAAAAACAAAAAAGCCAGGCTGGAAAGCATTTAAACGTTGGGAAGATTTAATGAAACCTCGTTTGTATCCTTCGGGAGACAGAATGGTGATGATAAATGCTATGAATGATTATTATGCTAATTATTCTACTCAGGATGGAAATAGAGCTCCTATTGGTCCTGGCACACCAACTCCTCAAGCAGCTAACTGGTCAATCATTGGACCTACAACACAAATCCCAACTGGTGGTGGCGCGGGTCGTGTAAACTTTGTACGTTTTGATCCTTCAAATACAAATATTATTTATGTTGGTTCCCCAGATGGTGGTTGTTGGAAATCTACTACAGGTGGAACTGCTTGGAGTACAACAACAGATAATCTTCCACTAATTGGATGTTCCGATTTAGCGATTAATCCAACGAACACTCAAATATTGTATTTAGCAATGGGTGATGCCGATGCTTCAGATACCTATAGTATTGGTGTTTACAAATCAACAGATGGTGGTGCAACATGGGCCATAACTGGTTTAAATTGGGCCGTTACCAATGGTCGTGTAATCAGTCGCTTATTAATTAATCCACTAAAACCAAGTACTATTTATGCAGCTTCATCAAATGGTATCTATCGTACTTATAATTCAGGGACAACTTGGACGCAAGTTACAGGTACAAATGGTTTGAATATGAAAGATATTGAGTACAAGCCAGGTGATACTACAATTGTATATGCTTGTTCTACTACTCGTTTTTATAAATCAACAAATGGAGGAACTGCTTTTACAAACATTACAGCTGGATTGCCAGCAAACACAGCAGTTTCCCGATTGTCAATTGCAGTAACTGCAGCAAACGCTACCTATGTATATCTTTTAGCAGCTAACACAGGATTTGGTTACCAAGGTTTATATCGTTCAACAGATAATGGAACAACATTTACCACCCGCTCTACTACTCCTAATGTATTGGGTTGGGCGAGTGCAGGTAATGATACTGGCGGACAAGGTTGGTATGATTTAGCTTTAGCCGTTTCACCTTTGAATGCCGATCAAGTAATTGTTGGCGGTGTAAATGTTTGGCGTTCAACAAATGGAGGAACAAATTGGACAATCAATGCACATTGGACAGGATCTGGAGCGCCTTATGTACATGCAGATATTCATGCACTAGAATTTATTCCAGGAAGTGGCACAACCTATTTTGCTGGTTGTGATGGAGGTTTGTTTAAAACAGCAAACAGTGGTACTGCTTGGAGTGATTTAAGTAATGGATTGCAAATTGCACAAGCCTACAGAATAGGTCTTTCAAAAACAAATCAAAATTTATTACTCACAGGATGGCAAGATAATGGAACAAACCGTTGGAGTGGAACTGCAACATGGACACAACCACTTGGTGGAGATGGTATGGAAGCCATTATTGATCATACAACTGCAAATACCCAATACGGAGAATTGTATTATGGAGAAATTTATAGAACAACAACGGGCGGGAATTTAACAACGAATATTGTTCAGTCTGGTGGAACAGGCGTTAATGCCGATGGAGAATGGGTAACACCCTATATCATGAATCCATTAAAATCCTCAACATTATTAGTTGGGAAAGCACAAGTATACAAATCTGTAAACAGAGGAGGTGCTTGGACTCAAGTTGGAACAATTACAGGAGGAACAGGTAATCTAGTTGCAATGGCTTATTCTCCTACTGATAGTAATTACATTTATGTAGCTAAGCAGGATAAATTTTATGCTTCTACTAATGGAACAGCATTTACCGATAGAACAACAGGTTTGCCGGTAGCTTCTGCAGCTATTACCTATATAGCAGTTGCATCCAATAATCCTCAACATGTTTGGGTAACATTTTCTGGTTATTCAGCTGCAAATAAAGTATGGTACTCTGCAAATGCAGGAGCAACATGGACAAACTACACAACGGGTTTACCAAATATTCCTGCTAATTGTATTGTTTATCAAAATGCATCTACAAATGATGCACTTTATGTAGGGACAGATGTTGGTGTTTATTACCGTGATAATACTGCTGGCTCTTGGGCTGCATACAACACAGGCTTGCCAAATGTTATTATTAAAGAACTAGAAATTCAATACGCTGCAAATAAATTAAGAGCAGCTACATACGGAAGAGGTATTTGGCAAACGGATTTAAATTCACCTGGAACTTCAGCTCCAACAGCTGATTTTACTGCTAACAGAACAAACATCTGTGTTGGTGATTGTATCAATTTCACAGATCTTTCTACGGGAACACCTACTTCATGGGCATGGTCATTTCCTGGTGCCGCAACAACAACTTCTACGGTTCAAAACCCTACAAACATTTGTTACAATACAGCAGGGACTTATAATGTTACTTTAACTGCTACCAATGGAAATGGAAGCAGCCCGATTACAAAAACAGCATATATAACTGTTTCTGGTGTTTCTGCTCTACCACTTGTAGAAGGGTATGAAACTGCAACGTTTGTCCCTACTGGATGGTATCTTAACAATCCAGATGCGGATGCATATACATGGGTTCAAGCAACCAATGCGAATGGACCATCTGCAGCTGGAACATCTTCTGCAGCAATTGATAATGCAACTCCTCCTACCTCTACTGTAGGTTACATCGATGAGATGCAAACACCAAAATATAGTTTTGCAGGCTTATCTACAGCAACATTAACATTCGATGTTGCTTATGCGAGATACAATGCTACTTATTTTGATTCATTAATCGTATTAATTTCAACTAACTGTGGAAGTACTTGGTCAAGAGTGTATGCAAAAGGAAGCACTGCTTTAGCAACTGCTGCTGATAATAGCACTACAGTGTTTGTACCTGCTAGTGCTGCAGAATGGAGAACAGAGACCGTTAATTTGAACACTTATGTTGGTCAAGCAAATGTGATGTTGAGTTTCCAAAACAAATCGGGTTGGGGACAAGCATTGTACATCGATAATATCAATCTTTCTGGAACAAGCAATGTAGCTGGTGTATCCATCACATCAAACGATGTTGATAATACGATATGTGCTGGACAGAGTGTAACGTTTACTGCAACACCAACGAATGGCGGCACAACTCCAGCATACCAATGGAAAGTGAATGGTGCGAATGTTGGAACAAATAGTCCAACGTATACAACTACAACATTAACAAATGGTCAGATCGTAACCTGTGTTATGACTTCGAATTTGTCTGGTGTAACAGGAAACCCTGCAACTAGTAATGCAATTACGATGGTTGTAAATGCAATTCCTGCAACACCTACAGCAAGTAGTAATACGCCAGTGTGTAGCGGTAATACAATTAATTTAAGCACTCCAACCGTTTCGGGAGCAACATATTCATGGACAGGTCCGAGCGCATTTACAAGCACTACACAAAACCCAACACGTCCAACTTCAACTGCTGCTATGGCAGGAACGTACAGTGTAACAGTAACTACAAATGGTTGTACTAGTTTAGCAGGCACAACAGCAGTGGTGGTAAATGCTACACCCGCAACACCTACAGTAAATAGTAACACTCCTGTTTGTGCTGGATCAACCATAAATTTAACAACGGCAGCTGTAACAGGAGCAACATACGCATGGACTGGTCCTAGTGCATTTACAAGTGCAGTTCAAAACCCAACCCGTCCAACTTCAACAGTTGCGATGGCTGGAACATATAGCTTAACTGTAACAGTAGGTGGTTGTACAAGTGGTCCAGGAACAACGAATGTTGTTGTGAATGCTGTTCCAGCAACGCCAACAGCAAGTAGCAATACTCCTGTTTGTGCAGGTAGTACAATTAATTTAGCTACTCCAGCAGTGACAGGCGCAACGTATGCATGGACAGGTCCAAGTGCATTTACAAGCACCACTCAAAATCCAACTCGTCCAACATCTACAGTTGCAATGGCTGGAACATACAGTGTAACAGTTACAGTAGGTGGTTGTACAAGTTTAGCAGGTACAACAGCTGTAGCAGTAAATGCAACTCCATCAACTCCAACAGCAAGTAGCAATACTCCTGTTTGTGCTGGAAGTACAATTAATTTAACTACACCAGCAGTAACAGGCGCAACATACGCATGGACTGGCCCAAGCACATTTACAAGTGCTGTTCAAAATCCAACCCGTCCAACATCAACAGTTGCGATGGCTGGTACTTATAGTGTAACAGTAACAGTAGGTGGTTGTACAAGTTTAGCAGGAACAACTGCAGTAGTTGTAAATGCTGTTCCTGCAACACCAACAGCAAGTAGCAATACTCCTGTTTGTACTGGTAATACAATCAATTTAGCAACTCCTGCAGTAACGGGTGCAACGTATGCATGGACAGGTCCGAGCACATTCACAAGTTCATCTCAAAATGCTTCTCGTCCAACCTCAACACTTGCAATGGCTGGAACATACAGTGTAACAGTAACAGTGGGTGGTTGTACAAGTTTAGCAGGAACAACTGCTGTTGTTGTGAATACTACGCCAGCAACACCAACGGCTAGTAGCAATACTCCTGTTTGTTCTGGGAACACAATCAATTTGAGTACGCCAACTGTTGCGGGAGCAACGTATGCATGGACAGGTCCAAGTACTTTTTCTAGTACAACTCAAAATGCAACTCGTCCTTCTTCTACAACAGCAATGGCAGGAACATACAGCGTAACCGTTACTACGAATGGCTGTACAAGTTTAGCAGGTACAACTGCAGTAGTAGTAAATGCAACTCCTGCAACACCAACAGCTAGTAGTAATACTCCTGTTTGTACTGGTGGAACAATAAATTTAACCACTCCAACTGTTGCAGGTGCAACGTATGCATGGACAGGTCCAAGCTCGTTCTCGAGCACTTCTCAGAACCCAACACGCCCTTCTGCAACAAATGGAATGGCTGGCACTTACAGTGTTACTGTTACTGCTGGTGGTTGTACAAGTTTAGCAGGTACAACAGCAGTTCTTGTAAGCGGATCGGTAATCCCATCCGTAGCTACATCCATTGCTTCTGGTTCTAATTCAATTTGTTTAGGACAAACAGTTACATTCATGGCGACTCCAACAAATGGTGGAACTAGCCCTACGTATCAATGGCAAGTGAATGGAGGAAACGCTGGAACTGGTGCTGTATTTACATCTAGCACTTTGGCCGATGGCGATATTGTAACCTGTATCATGACAAGTAATTCACCTTGCGCAAGTCCAACAACAGGTACATCAACAGGAATTGCAATGACAGTTACCTCTTCTGTTGTTCCAAGTGTTGCAATAGCAGGCACAAGTACAATCTGTGTTGGTGATGCAACTACATTTACAGCAACGCCTACGAATGGCGGAACAACACCTACTTACCAATGGCAAGTGAATGGCTCAAATGCAGGAACAGGTGCAACATTCACATCTATTTCATTAGCAAATGGTGATGTGGTAACGTGTATCATGACCAGCAATTCATCATGTGCAAGTCCAACAACAGCAACATCATCAGGAACAACAATGGTTGTAACAGGAATTCCATCTACACCTACAATTTCACAAAATGTGAATGTGCTTACATCTAGTTCGGCTACAGGTAACCAATGGTATTTAAATGGTGCAATTATTCCAGGTGCTACTTCTCAAACATATACAGTAACACAAAGTGGTTTATACACTGTTGTTGTTACGGTGAATGGTTGTTCATCTGCTGCATCTGCAGGTTCTAACGTAACCGTTACGGGTGTTGAAGAGTCAACAAATAGCCTTGTGTTTGATGTGTTCCCGAATCCAAATGATGGAAACTTTAATTTAAGCTTTAACGCAATCGAAAAATCGAATTATAAAATCGAGATTTATAATACAATAGGTCAGCGAGTTTATAGCGAAGACTTGAACAGCTTCCAGGGATTATATAACAGCAAAATAAGTGTTACGGATTATGGAAGAGGTGTTTATACAATTAGTTTAATTAATTCCGATAGTCATATCACAGTTAAGAAAATGATTGTCTATTAATACTTTGTAGCTTAATCGAATAATTTTAGATAAAAAAAGAGCCTCCAATTATTTTGGAGGCTCTTTTATTATTAGTATGTTAATATTGTTATTTGTAATCGCCTGAAAATTAAGATTTTAATTGAAATGAATACAATTATTAATGAATAGTTAAAAGCTTTTAATGAATAGTTAAACAGTATTTAAATGATTAAATTTTGCAGTGATCTCTCCTTTTTTTAACATTAATTGAGTTCTGTTTATTGTCTTTTTATTCTTTTTTAAAATAGTCCTCAACCCAAGATGTTGATTTGTTTGTTTGCCAAAAACATACCTTAGTCTAAAAAACAAAAGAATCCAGACTTTGTATGCACAAAACAGTAAATTTGTCCTGAAAATTTGGGTTATTTAAAAAGAAATACCTAAAATTGAGGTCGAAAATAAAACTATAAAATTTTATGCCAACACAAAGTGCTCCAATCGATTTTCTTCCAATCGCATTAATGTTTGTAGTTGCTCTTGGATTTGTTGTAACAACAATGGTTGTAACCCACATGCTTGGGCCAAAACGCAAATCAAAAATTAAAAATGACACCTTTGAGTGTGGTATCGAGGTTCAAGGAAATGCTCGTATCCCCTTTTCTATTAAATATTTTCTTGTTGCAATTCTATTTGTTTTATTCGATGTGGAGGTAATCTTCATGTACCCATGGGCTGTAAATTTTAAAGAGCTAGGATTAGTTGGCTTTTTGGAAATGCTAACCTTTGTTGGCTTTTTATTAGTTGGGTTCTATTACATCCTTAAAAAAGGTGCATTAAAGTGGGAATAAGCAAACAGATACTATGAAGACTCTTTTAAAAATCACATTTTTATTTTTAATTATCAGCAACATCAGTTTTGCTCAGAAAGGAACACCCTTGTTTTCAATTTGTGGTAATACAGGTAATTGCACCATGACCTGGGAAGAGTTTTCGAAATGCAAAAAAGTCTTAGTTCCTACCGATAAAAAAATAACGATAGGAACTTTTCTTGTTACCGTACAAAAAGCTGAACGAAAAGATTCTACTTATATCGAATTTCAAGAAAAGGGTGGCCTTTTCAGTAAAAGCTCACTTGAAGTAATTGAAAAGCTTCACAAAGACAAAAAATTAGGAAATAAAATTGTTATTGAAGCAGTAGAAATATTGCAAAGTGGTCAGCCTGCCCGTAAAGGAGTAGGTATGGTTATTACATTAAATTAAATTATTGTTGCAAACACTTGTTTGCTCTAAACCCTAAGATAAATGAGTACAATACAAAAATCAAAAATCGAATTAGCTAAAGCGCCTGAAGGTATTGAAGGACCTGGTTTTTTTGCTACACAAATTGATAAAGTAGTTGGTATGGCTCGTGCAAATTCATTGTGGCCTTTACCTTTTGCAACCTCATGTTGTGGTATTGAATTTATGGCAACAATGGCATCTACCTACGATTTAGGTCGTTTTGGTGCGGAGCGCTTAAGCTTTTCACCTCGTCAAGCCGATTTGTTGATGGTAATGGGAACAATTTCTAAAAAAATGGCTCCTGTTCTTCGTCAAGTATACGAACAAATGGCAGAACCAAAATGGGTATTGTCAATGGGTGCATGTGCATCTAGTGGTGGTGTATTTGATACGTACAGTGTATTACAAGGGATTGATAGAATCATTCCTGTTGATGTTTATATTCCTGGTTGTCCTCCTCGCCCAGAACAAGTGTTGGATGGAATTCTTCAAATTCAAGAATTAGCAAAATCTGAATCAATTAGAAGAAGAGATACTGAAGAGTACAAAAACATGTTAGCTAAATATAATATTGAATAAACCACTCCCCGTCTTCCTTAAAGGAGAAGGTGAAGCGAGAACTTAACCATGAGCAACACATTATTAGATAACGTAAACGAAAAACTAAAAGCAAAATTCGGAGAAGGAATTCTTTCTGCTGAAATGCATTACGATTTTCCTGTATTTACAATCCGAAAAGACATCATTCATGATGTAATTAAATTTTTAAAAGAAGACGAAGAATTAGCATTTGGATTTTTAACTACTATGTGTGGTTTACATTATCCTGATAATGCTGGACATGAAATGGGTGTAATGTATCAACTACACAACATGCCTAAAAATTATCGCATTCGTTTAAAAACATTCTTCGCTATTGCTGATCCACAAATTCCTACAATCACCGATTTGTATGCAACTGCAAACTGGATGGAACGTCAAGAGTTTGATTTTTTCGGAATCATATTCAAAGGTCATCCAAACTTAAAACGTATTTTAAATATGGATGAAATGACGTATCATCCAATGCGTAAAGAATACCCAGTTGAGGATGGAACACGCGAAGATAAAGATGATAAAATGTTTGGACGATAAAACAGTATTACCATGAGCAAAGAAAAAAATACGAATACTGATATCATAGAAAAAGAGTATACCACTCTTAATCTTGGACCTACACATCCTGCAACACATGGAATTTTCCAGAACGTGTTAAAAATGGATGGTGAACTTATTGTTGAAGGTGAATCTACCGTTGGTTATATCCATCGTGCATTTGAAAAAATTGCTGAGCGTAGACCATACTATCAAATTACTGTTCTTACCGATCGTTTAAATTATTGTTCATCTCCAATCAATAATCTTGGTTGGCACATGACGGTTGAAAAACTTTTGAAAATTGAAATTCCTAAACGTGTTCAATACCTACGCGTTATCATCATGGAATTAGCTCGTATTTCCGATCATATTATTTGTAATAGCGTTATTGGTGTTGATACAGGTGCTATGACAGGTTTCTTGTACATCTTCCAACAAAGAGAAAGTATCTATGATATTTTCGAAGAATTGTGTGGTGCACGTTTAACAACAAACATCGGACGTATTGGTGGTTTAGAAAGAGATTTTTCTCCAAAAGCTTGGGCATTAATTGATAAGTTTTTAGCGGAATTTCCTGCTAAATTAAAAGAGTTTGAAAACCTATTAATGCGTAACCGTATTTTTATGGATCGTACTATTAAGTGTGGTCCTATCTCAGCAGAAATGGCTTTGGAATATGGTTTTACTGGTCCAAATTTACGTGCTGCTGGTGTTGATTACGATGTACGTGTAATGAATCCATATTGCTCTTACGAAGAATTTGAGTTTACTGTTCCAGTTGGAACACAAGGTGATACGTATGATCGTTTTATGGTGCGTGAAGAAGAAATGTGGCAAAGTTTAAGCATCATTAAACAAGCGATTGAAAAAGTGAAAAAAGAACCAGCTGGTGTTTATCATGCTGATGTTCCTGAATTTTTCTTGCCTCCTAAAGAAGAAGTTTACAACAACATGGAAGCTTTAATCTATCACTTCAAAATTGTGATGGGAGAAGCAGATGTTCCTGTTGGTGAAGTATATCATTGTGTTGAAGGTGGTAATGGCGAATTGGGTTATTATTTAATTAGTGATGGTGGTAGAGCTCCGTATCGTATGCACATTCGCAGACCATGCTTTATTTATTACCAAGCATATACCGAAATGATTAAAGGTGCTTTATTGTCGGATGCAATTCTTACAATGAGTAGTATGAATGTAATTGCAGGCGAGTTAGACGCTTAAAATAAAGTTTGAAAAATAGAATAATTTAAACTCAGCGGCCTTACCGCCACTGCGAGAAAAAATAAAGATGAGTAACGAAATAAAATTTAACGAAGAAGCGCTTGCAACAGTCAATAAGATTATTGCACGCTATCCAAAAGGCAAACACAAATCAGCATTGCTTCCAATTTTACATGTTGCACAAGCTGAATTTGGTGGTTGGTTAAGCCCAGAAACAATGGATTACGTTGCTTCTATTTTAAACATCAAACCAATTGAAGTATATGAAGTAGCATCGTTCTATTCCATGTACAACCTAAAACCTGTTGGAAAATGTTTGTTGGAAGTTTGTCGTACTTCATCGTGCTGGACACGTGGTGCTGAAGATGTAGTAAAACACATCGAAAAGCGTTTAAACATCAAAGAAGGTGAAACTACAAAAGATGGAATGTTTACCTTGAAAACTGTTGAGTGTTTAGGTAGCTGTGGTGGCGCTCCAATGTTACAAGTTGGTGCTTCGTTCCACGAAAATTTAACAATGGAAAAAGTAGATGCACTTATTGAAGAATACCGTGCTGCTAACAAACAAAGAAGTTATACTGATTTAGATTATAAAAACACATTATAAGAATGGGTAAGAAATTATTAATTCATAACGATAAAGTTCCAAACATCCATACACTTCAGGTGTATCGTGAGCATGGTGGATATGCTTCTGTTGAGAAAGCATTAAAATCAATGACTCCAAATGATGTTGTGGAAGAAGTAAAAAAATCAGGACTAAGAGGTCGTGGTGGTGCAGGTTTCCCTACAGGAATGAAATGGAGCTTTTTAGCAAAACCTGAAGGTGTTGAGCGTTACCTTGTTTGTAATGCCGATGAATCAGAACCAGGAACATTCAAAGATCGTTACTTGATGGAAAAAATTCCTCATGCATTAATTGAAGGAATGATTACTTCAAGTTATGCATTGGGTGCAAAAACATCTTACATCTATATCCGTGGTGAATATTTTTATGTTGCTCGTATTTTAGAAGCAGCAATTGAAGAAGCATACGCTGCAGGATTATTAGGAAAAAATATTTTAGGAACCGATTTCTCTCACGATTGCTACGTACAAGTTGGTGGTGGTGCTTATATCTGTGGTGAAGAAACAGCTTTATTAGAATCATTAGAAGGTAAACGTGGTAATCCACGTATCAAACCTCCATTCCCTGCTATCGCTGGTTTGTATGGTTGTCCTACGGTTGTAAATAACGTAGAAACAATTGCTGCTGTTTGTCCAATCATTATGATGGGTGGCGATGAGTATGCAAAAATTGGTGTGGGTAGAAGTACTGGAACAAAATTAATTTCTGCATCTGGACACATTAATAAACCTGGTGTTTACGAAATTGAATTAGGATTACCTGTTGAAGAATTTATTTATTCAGATGAATATTGTGGTGGTATCATTAATGGAAGAAAACTAAAAGCAGTAATTGCAGGAGGTTCTTCTGTACCGGTATTGCCAGCTGAATTGATATTAAAAAATGATAAAGGCGAACCTCGTTTAATGACCTACGAATCGTTAAGTGAAGGGGGATTTGCTACAGGAACGATGTTAGGTTCTGGTGGATTTATGGTATACGATGAAACAACAAGCATCGTAAAAAATCTATATACACTTGCTCGTTTTTATCATCACGAAAGTTGTGGACAATGTTCTCCTTGCCGTGAAGGTACAGGTTGGATGGAAAAAATTCTTCACCGTATTGTGGAAGGACATGGTAAGCCAAGTGATATTGATTTGTTATGGGATATTCAACGCAAAATTGAAGGAAATACCATTTGCCCATTAGGTGATGCTGCTGCATGGCCTGTTGCAAGTGCTATTCGTCACTTCCGTGCTGAGTTCGAAGAATACATTAACAATCCAAGTAAAATAAAAGATGTTAAACATTATTACAGTGTGAACCAGTTAGCAGGTGCATAATTGTAAATTGTAAAAGATATAAAGATGGCAAAAGTAACAATTGACGGACATAGCATTGAAGTAGCAGATGGAACAACCATTTTGCAAGCTGCACGTATGATTGGTGGAGACATTGTTCCTCCAACAATGTGCTACTATTCCAAACTAAAAACAAGTGGTGGCTACTGCCGTACTTGTATTGTAAAAGTAACCAAAGGTTCTGAAAAAGATCCTCGTCCAATGCCTAAGCCTGTTGCTTCTTGTAGAACAACAGTAATGGATGGAATGGAAGTGGTGAACATTACTTCTCCTGAAGTATTAGAAGCTAGAAGAGGTGTTGTTGAATTTTTATTAATCAACCATCCTTTGGATTGCCCTATTTGCGACCAAGCTGGTGAGTGCCACTTACAAGATTTAGGTTACGAACATGGTCTTGCAAAAACACGTTACGATTTCCCACGCAGAACATTCAACACCATTGATATTGGTCCTTACATTAAAATGCACATGACACGTTGTATCATGTGTTTCCGTTGTGTAAAAACAGCTGATCAAATTACCGATTACCGTGTGCATGGAATGTTGAACCGTGGCGATGCTTCTGAGATTAGCACCTACATTCAAAAAGCAATTGACAATGATTTCTCTGGTAACATCATCGATGTTTGTCCAGTAGGAGCATTAACCGATAGAACCTTCCGTTTCAAAAGCCGTGTTTGGTTTACGAAGCCAATGGATGCACACCGTAACTGTACAAAATGTTCTGGTAAAGTGGCATTGTGGTTAAAAGGAAACGATGTGTTGCGTGTTACTGGTCGTAAAGATAAATGGGGTGAAGTAGAAGAATTCATTTGTAACGAATGTCGTTTCGAGAAAAAAGATGTAAAAGATTGGACAATTGAAGGTCCTCGTCACATCGATCGTCATTCGGTTATTTCTGCTAATCACTACGAAAGTTTAGCGAAATTAAAATTGGATATTGGTAAACAACAAAAAGCATTGTCGAATAAAAAATAGAATGAAAAAGTTTTTCAAATATTTAGTTTTAACAATCATCATTGCAATCATCGGCTTTGTGGCTTATGTGAAGTTCGCTTTGCCTAACATTGACCCTGCTCCGCAAATGACTGTTAATGCAACTCCCGAAAACATTGCTCGTGGAGAATATTTGGCAAACCATGTTGCCGTTTGTATCGATTGTCATTCTACTCGTGATTGGTCCCGATTTAGCGGACCACCATTGGAAGGAACATTTGGTAAGGGCGGAGATTTATTTGATCAAAAATTTGGCTTTCCTGGTGCTTATACATCCAAAAACATTACACCTGCAGGTATTGGAAACTGGACAGATGGTGAGTTATTCAGAACTATTACAACGGGTGTGAATAAAGATGGTAAAGCATTGTTTCCTGTAATGCCTTTCCATTATTATGGACAAATGGATGAGGAAGATATCAAATGCATCATTGCTTATATTCGTACATTAAAACCAATTGAAAATAAACCAGCAGAATCTGTTTCGGATTTCCCAATGAGTTTATTAATTAACACCATTCCACACAAAGCAAATTTTCAAAAACGACCAGCTGAAACAGATGTACTGGGAACAGGAAAATACATTGCAAATGCAGCATCTTGCATTGAGTGTCACACACAATTTGATAAAGGAAAATTAGTGGAAGGAACTGAATTTGGTGGTGGACGAGAGTTCCCATTCCCAGATGGTTCTATTATTCGTTCTTCTAATATCACCTCTGATAAAGAAACAGGAATTGGTAATTGGACAAAAGAACAATTTGTTACTATGTTTAAGTCGCGTTCCGACTCAACTACTCTTCATACAAAATTAACGCCTGGCGCATTTAATTCTATCATGCCTTGGACGATGTATGGTAATATGACAGATAAAGATTTAGAAGCACTTTATACTTATTTAAAGACAATAAAACCAATAAAAAATTCAGTAGTAAAATACACAGCGGCAAAATAAACATATGGTATTCTCAACGTATATAATTTATAAAGCAATCCTTGTTCTTGCAGTTTTTGCAGTTACATTGTTAGTTGCAACTTACAGCACCTATGCTGAACGTAAAATCGCAGCATTCCTTCAGGATCGTATTGGTCCCGACAGAGCAGGCCCTTTTGGTATTTTACAACCATTAGCCGATGCGGTGAAAATGTTTATGAAAGAAGAGATGATTCCATCTGTTTCAAACAAATGGTTATTCATCCTTGGTCCTTCATTAGCAATGTTAACAGCTTGTTTAACAGGTGTTGTTATTCCTTGGGGGAAATCATTGTTCATCGATGGTCAAGAATTTTCATTACAAATCACCGACTTAAACATTGGTGTATTGTATTTATTCAGTGTGGTTTCAATGGGTGTATATGGTATCATGATTGGTGGCTGGGCATCCAACAATAAATATTCATTGTTAGGTGGTATTCGTGCTTCTTCTCAAATGATTAGTTATGAAGTTGCAATGGGATTATCCATCATTGCATTGGTAATGACAACTGGAACATTGAGTATGAAAGAAATTGCAGCGCAACAACATGGCTGGCATTGGAACGTATTAATTCAACCACTTGGTTGTTTAATATTTATCATCTGTGCATTTGCTGAAACAAACCGTGCTCCTTTCGATTTACCTGAGTGTGAAACCGAATTGGTTGGTGGTTACCACACCGAGTACAGTTCTATGAAATTAGGATTCTTCTTATTTGCTGAATACATCAATATGTTTATTTCTTCAGCAGTTATTTCTACATTCTATTTTGGTGGATACAACATGCCATTCGTTGGTCGTTGGATTCATGATCCAAATATGTTAGCGATTTTAGGAGTTGTATTTTTATTTGTAAAAATTTCCTTCTTTATATTCTTCTTTATGTGGGTTCGTTGGACATTGCCTCGTTTCCGCTACGATCAATTAATGAATTTAGGTTGGAAAATTTTAATTCCATTATCAATTTTAAATATTGTAATTACTGGCGCATGGATGATGCGTGGTGAGATTATTCAATTATTTACTAAGTAAGAGAAAAGACAATGCAAGCATTAACCAATAGATCAAAAGTAGTTTCTAAAAAAGAAATGACATTCATGGAAAGAATGTACTTACCTGCCATTTTTGGTGGTATGATGATTACATTCAGTCACTTCTTCAGACGTAAACCAACGATTAAATATCCAGAACAAAAACGCGAATTCAGCGGTGTGTATCGTGGACAACATGTTTTGAAACGTGATGAAAAAGGTGCAGAACGTTGTACTGCATGTGGACTATGTGCTGTGGCTTGTCCTGCCGAAGCCATCACCATGGTTTCTGCTGAACGTAAACCAGGCGAAGAAAATTTATACCGCGAAGAAAAATATGCTGCTAAATATGAAATCAACATGTTGCGTTGTATTTTCTGTGGCGATTGCGAAGAAGCTTGTCCAAAAGAAGCAATCTTCTTAACCGATCGTCAAGTAAGTGTTTACGGTCAACGTAAAAGTTTTATCTATGGTAAAGATGTGTTGGTTGAATCAAAAGACAGTCCAATTGATTTAGCAAAACGTCAAACATCATCCGTTAAAGAATTTAAATTGCACAAAGAGTTTGGTCATAACCAAACGTATGATAAAAATAAAAAAGTAAACGCTGGTGGTCACCACTAACAAATAGATAAAAGAATTATGATTACACAATACGTATTTTATTTTCTATCCTTCTTAGCCATCATGTTTGGCTTAATGGTAGTACTTTCTAAAAATCCAATTCATAGTGTACTTTATTTAGTACTTACGTTTTTTGCTATTGCAGGACACTATGTGTTGTTGAACGCACAATTCCTTGCAGCTGTTCATATCATTGTTTACGCTGGAGCAATCATGGTATTGTTCTTATTCGTAATCATGTTGTTGAACTTAAACAAAGAAACAGAACCGCATAAAAATGTTTGGTTAAAACTTTCTGCGGCTGTAGCTTCCGGATTGTTATTAGTAGTTTTAGTAGGCTCATTAAAAAATGCCGAAATGATTGCAGCAACAAACACATTTGATCCAAATGTTGGTTTGATTGAAAACTTAGGTAAAACATTATTCAAAGAATTTTTATTGCCATTTGAAGTTGCTTCTTTATTGTTGTTAGGAGCAATGGTTGGCGCAGTATTATTAGGTAAAAAAAGTATTAAATAAAAGATATGTCAGCAATTCAAATTATTCCAATTAACTGGTACATTTTATTAAGCGCAGTGCTTTTCACAATAGGTGTGTTAGGTGTGCTTTTTAGACGTAATGCCATTATTATTTTTATGTCGGTTGAATTAATGCTTAATGCAGTTAATTTACTGTTGGTCGCATTTTCAACGTATTTGTCGGATAGTGCCGGACAAGTTTTTGTGTTCTTCATTATGGCGGTAGCTGCTGCTGAGGTGGCTGTTGGTTTAGCTATTTTGATGAGCGTTTACCGCAATACGAAGTCGACAGATATTTATATGTTAAACAAGTTAAAAGGATAAAAAGTATAAAGTACTTCGTCTTTAGTATTCAGCTAATAACGAATGACTAAAATCTAAACACAATATAAGTTATGATAAAATTAGTTTGGTTAGTTCCGCTTCTTCCTCTAATCGGTTTTATGATTATTGGATTTTTTGGAAAAAAATTATCGAAAGGATTGGTTGGAACAATTGCAAGTGGTGCTGTTCTTGGAGCATTTGCTGTTTCGTTAGGAATATTTTTTGAATTGGGTGGTCAAACCGAAAAATCAGTAACCATTGATTTATTCTCTTGGATTACTGCAGGTAAACTTTCCATTCCTTTTTCATTTTTAGTGGATCCTCTTTCTTCTTTGTTCTTATTAATCATAACTGGAATTGGATTTTTGATTCATTTGTATTCAATCGGATACATGCACGATGATGAAGGGTTTTCAAGATTCTTCGCATACTTAAATCTATTCGTATTCTTCATGTTGTTGTTAGTATTAGGCTCTAACTACTTAATCATGTTTGTTGGTTGGGAAGGCGTTGGATTGTGTTCATATTTATTAATTGGATTCTGGTTTAAAAATACTGCTTACAACAATGCTGCTAAAAAAGCATTCATCATGAACCGCATTGGTGACTTAGGTTTCTTATTAGGTATCATCTTAATTTTTGTAACATTTGGTAGCATCTCTTACAACGAAGTATTCGAACAAGCAAAACATTTTATTGGTGATAATTCAGTAATTACTGCAATTGCATTATTGTTATTTATTGGTGCAATGGGTAAAAGTGCACAGCTTCCGTTGTACACGTGGTTGCCTGATGCGATGGCTGGTCCAACTCCAGTATCTGCATTAATCCATGCTGCAACAATGGTAACTGCAGGTATTTACATGGTGTCTCGTTCAAACATATTATACACACTTTCTCCATTTGCAATGGAAGTAGTTGCTGTGGTTGGTGTTTGCACAGCCTTGTTTGCTGCAACAATTGGCTTGGCACAAAACGATATTAAAAAAGTATTGGCTTACTCAACTGTATCTCAATTAGGATACATGTTCCTTGCGCTTGGTGTTGGTGCTTATACAGGTGCTGTATTCCATGTAATGACACATGCATTCTTTAAGGCATTGTTATTCTTAGGTGCAGGTTCTGTTATTCACGCAATGAGTGGCGAACAAGATATCCGTAAAATGGGTGGATTGAAAAAATACATTCCTATCACACATTTAACATTCTTATTAGGAACATTAGCCATTGTTGGTTTCCCTGGTTTCTCTGGTTTCTTCTCTAAAGATGAAATTTTAGCGCATGCTTGGGAACACAATAAATTACTTTGGTTCTTAGGTGTATTAGGTGCAGCTATGACAACCTTCTACATGTTCCGTTTGTATTTCTTAACCTTTAAAGGTTCATTCCGTGGAACACACGATCAAGAACATCATTTACACGAATCACCAAAATCAATGACCATTCCATTGATTGTTTTAGCTGTGTTATCTGTTGTTGGTGGTTTAATCGGAATTCCTGAAGTATTAGGTGGTCACCATTATTTAGAGGCATACTTAAAGCCAGTGTTCGAAGATTCTTCTTTGCGTTTGGTACATCATTTATCACATGAAACAGAATACATTTTAATGGGCGTTGCTATTTCAGTAATGGCACTTGCAATGTATTTCGCTTACAATAAATATGTAAAAAATAAAACATTGCCTGCGAATGAAGGCGAGACTTTAAATCCAATTCACAACTTGGTATACAAAAAATATTTAATCGATGAATTGTACGAAAATGTAATCATGAAACCAATCAACTTTATTGGTGAAGCATTGCATAAAGTAGTCGACAATCAAATTGTAGATGGTATTGTAAATGGATTTGGTTCAATGGTAACAGGTGTGAGTGGCGTTATTCGCAAAGCACAATCAGGAAACATTGGATTCTATGTATTTGTAATGGTTATCAGTATTGTATTGATATTGTTTACACAGTTGTTTTAAGTTAGAAATTAAGATTTAGAATTTTATATAAAGGATATGATCACATTATTATTAATATTTTTCCCTTTAGTAGCAGCATTAATGTTGTTATTGGTAAAAGGTGAACAGGTTAAAAAAATTGCACTAGGTGCAGCCATTGTAGAATTTGCAATATCCATGTTTGCGGTATTTCAATTTCAAAAAAATGCTGATACGCAATTTGAACTAAATTATGCATGGATTAAATCAATGGGCATCAACTTCCATGTTGGAATGGACGGTATCTCTTTATTGTTGGTTATTCTTACAACATTCCTAGTTCCAATCATTATCCTTACTTCATTCAATAAACAATACAAAAACCCTTCTGCATTTTATTCATTGATTCTTGCAATGCAATTTGCATTAATCGGAGTGTTTGTTTCATTGGATGGTTTCTTATTCTACATTTTCTGGGAGTTAGCATTGATTCCAATTTACTTCATCTGCTTACTTTGGGGTGGCGATGATAGAGCACGTATTACGTTCAAGTTCTTTGTTTACACATTGGCGGGTTCATTATTAATGTTGGCTGGTTTAATCTACTTGTATCAGTTTACACCAAACCATACATTTGACATTAAAGCATTGTATGCTGCCGGACAAAGTTTAGATGTTGTTCACCAAGGATATGTTTTCTGGGCAATGTTTATGGCCTTTGCTATTAAAATGCCTGTATTCCCTTTCCATACTTGGCAGCCAGATACCTACACCACAGCACCTACACAAGGTACAATGTTGTTATCGGGTATCATGTTAAAAATGGGAACTTATGGAGTTATTCGTTGGTTGTTACCAATTGCTCCATTAGGTGTTGAGCATTATGCGCACTTAGCAATTACCTTAGCCGTGATTGGTATTTTATATGCTTCTACCATTGCCATCGTACAAAAAGATTTTAAACGCTTAATCGCTTATTCTTCTATTGCTCACGTTGGTTTAATTGCTGCTGGTATTTTAGCAGGAAACGTACAAGGTGTTCAAGGTTCAATGATTCAAATGGTAAGTCATGGTGTAAACGTTGTTGGATTATTCTTTATCGTTGATTTAATTCAAACACGTACCAACACACGCGACTTACATTCATTGGGTGGAATCAGAAATGTAAATCCTCAGTTTGCTGTATTGTTTTTAATTGTGTTGTTAGGCAGTGTTGCATTACCATTAACAAATGGTTTTATCGGGGAGTTTTTATTGTTGAATGGTGTGTATCAATACAGCGCTTGGATGGCAGCTTTTGCTGGTATCTCAGTTATTCTTGGTGCAGTGTACATGTTACGCAGTTACCAATCAATTATGTTGGGCGAAACAAATGCATTAACAAGTTCATTTGCTCCATTAACAGGAAACGAAAAAGCAGTATTGGTAATTATTTGTGCAGCAATCATTGCATTTGGAGTGTTTCCAAAACCATTATTAGACATAGTAGAACCATCTGTTATAAAATTGGTAGATGGATTTAATTTAGCAATCGGAAAATAAAATATAGATGTGGCTAGTGTCACATTCTTAAAGAAATAGATATAGAACTATGAAAGCATTAATATTACTTTCTTCATTAGGTGTAATTGCATTGTTAGCTGAAATTTTCAGCTTCAAAAAATTGGTTTATCCTTTAGTAATTATTGGTTTAATTACCACATTAATTTTTAATGCCTTCGATTGGGGAACCGACATCACCTATTTTAACATGATGCGTTACGATGATTTTGCTGTTGCATTTTCAACCGTATTAATTGGTGTTTCTATTCTTTGGTTTGTGATGGCCGATGGTTTCTTTAAAGAAGAATCCAACATGACCGATTATTTTTCATTGGTGATATTTTCATTGGCAGGTGCTGTAATCATGGTATCCTATAGCAACATGGCTATGTTGTTTTTAGGAATCGAAATTTTATCTATCCCAATGTATGTTTTAGCAGGTAGTAAAAAAGACGATGTACTTTCAAACGAAGCTGGATTCAAATATTTAATCATGGGTGCTTTTGCAACAGGATTCTTGTTGTTTGGTATTGCATTAATTTATGGTGCTACTGCATCGTTTGATATTGTTGAAATTGCACAAGTGGTTTCTACAGGTGGTGCATCTTCTATTTTCTATGTTGGTTTATTACTAATGTTGGTTGGCTTATCATTTAAAGTTTCTGCAGTTCCATTTCACTTTTGGGCTCCCGATGTTTATCAAGGTGCACCAACTCCAGTTACTGCTTACATGGCAACCATTGTTAAAACAGCTGCATTTGCTGCATTTTTACGTTTGTTCTATACCTGCTTCCAAGGTTCGGCTGGTACATGGACAAGCATTGTAGTGGTAATGGCAGGCTTAACATTATTAGTAGGTAACATCACAGCAGTATTGCAAACAAGCACCAAACGTATGTTGGCTTACTCAAGTATTGCACATGCTGGTTATATGTTATTAGGTTTAGTAGCATTGAATGGGTATTCTCAAAGTTCTATTTTAATGTACACTTTGGCTTATTCAGTTGGTTCTATCACTTCGTTCGGAGTGTTGGGTTATGTTGCAAAAGCAAGAGGTGGCGACAGCATCGATTCATTCAATGGATTAGCAAAAACAAATCCCTTCTTAGCATTTGTAATGACTGTTGCATTGCTTTCATTAGCAGGTATTCCTCCAACAGCAGGTTTCTTTGCAAAATATTACATCTTCACAGCAGCATTCCAAGCAGGTCATGCATGGTTGGTATTGGTAGCTATTTTAGCATCATTAATTGGTGTTTACTACTATTTCAAAATCATTATTGCAATGTACTTTAAACACAACAATAATGAGTCTGCAATTGAACTAAGCTTCAACCACAAATTGTTATTTGTAATTACAGTTTTACTTACCATCGCATTAGGCTTAATGCCTGACTTTGTGATTGGCTTGTTGTAATAGTAAATTGTACACAAACATAGATTTATAATAGAACTAGATGCTGTTAAAAAGCATAATGGTTCCGATAGTTTATCTATTAAACAAAACTGAATAATACAATTTAGTGTTTTGAGAAATTCGTTTTGCCACTCTTGTTGCATCATGCAATAGATAACCTTTGATTTGATTGATTTTGTTTGATTCTTTTTCATATTCATATTCATATTTTTTATTTTTATTATTGATAGCTCTTTATATATAGAGTTGCTTTATAGCTTTTTGTACCATTTATACGTGGTTTTTTTATTTAATTATATTTTCAATTGTAAATTTCGTTCTATTATAAATTATATTTCTAATAGTGTTACACTTGTTTTTAGTAATGAGCCTGAACCATTTTATTTGACCTTATATTATAAAGTATAAAAAGAGCCACTTTGTACAACTTGAAATCAAATTATTTTCAATAAAATTTCGAATTCGGTTAATATCCTTACAAACACTATATTTGTTTCACAAAAATCCTCAAGCGTCTTTGCGCCTCTGCGGTGAGAAAAAATGAAATTCAAAAAGCCATCATTAATAGTTCAAATATTTGTCGGAATGTTTTTAGGGATAATCGTAGGTTATTTCTGGAAAGATTTTGCACCATCACTGCACATTCTTAGCGATATTTTTATGCGCTTAATCAAAATGATTATTGCACCATTGGTATTCTCGGTGTTGGTAGTTGGTGTTGCCAAGGTGGGCGATTTTAAATCGGTTGGGCGTATTGGAATTAAAACACTCTTGTATTTTACTACAGCTGCTATAGTTTCATTGTTACTTGGATTAATGTTGGTCAACTTTTTTGAGCCCGGCAAAACAATGACCTTGGAATTGCCTCCTGTTGATGCACAAGTAGGTATTGAAGCAACAAAAGGGTTTGATGCAAAAAACTTTATAGAGCATGTTATTCCTTCCAGCGTTGTAGATGCAATGGCTAGCAACGAAATTTTACCCATCGTTATTTTTGCATTGTTCTTTGGTATTGCTGCTGCATCCATTGGTAGCAAAGGGAAAGTAGTGGTTGATTTTTTCGATTCGGTTTCGCACATCATGTTTAAAATCACCAATTACGTTATGGCATTTGCACCCATGGGTGTGTTTGGTGCATTGGCAGCGGTGGTTGCAAAGCAAGGATTGGGTGTGCTTACAGGCTATCTCTATTTAATCAGCACCTTCTATTTGGGATTATTATTGTTTGTTTTTGGTGTATTGTTTTTGGTGTGCACCGTTATGAAAATCAAATTCTTTAAATTATTAAGTTATATCAAAGAGCCAATTCTATTGGCTTTTAGCACTGCTAGTTCAGAAGCAGCGATGCCCAAAACCATCGAATCATTAGAACGTTTTGGTTGTGGGAATAGAATCATCTCTTTTGTATTACCATTGGGTTATTCATTTAACCTCGATGGTTCCATGATGTACATGACCTTTGCAACCGTGTTCATTGCACAAGCCTATGGCATTGAAATGACGACCTCTCAACAGATCACCATGCTATTAATATTGCTGGTGACCAGCAAAGGTGTGGCAGGTATTCCAAGAGCATCTTTGGTAGTAATTGCCGGAACATTAGCGCATTTTAACATTCCTGTTGCTGGATTATTGTTGTTATTGGGCATTGACCAGATTTTAGACATGGGTCGCTCAGCTACCAATGTGGTTGGTAATGCTGTAGCAACAGCTGTGGTGAGTAAATGGGAAGGAGAGTTGCACATGCATCGAAACGATCCTGATATCGATAAGCTCAAATTGTAGTAATCGAGTTTTATCTTTCGTACCTTCGTAAAGATTCAGAATTACTGCTACTATGCTAGAATTTTTCAAACAATTAACCGACCCACAATCCATAATTCACTATGGCGGCTTGGCTTTGCTATTGTTTGTTGTTTTTGCCGAAACCGGTTTATTAGTGGGTTTTTTCCTTCCAGGCGATTCATTAATCTTTATTTCTGGCTTATTATGCGTTTCCAAACCCGAATTGCTGGGCGTAAATCTAATTACGCTAATTGCTTCATTAGCAGCAGCTGCCATTTTAGGAAATGTAGTGGGTTATTGGTTTGGTTATAAAGTAGGTTTGCCGCTTTTTGAACGCAAAGATTCCCTCATTTTTAAGAAAAAGTATTTATTGGCAACCAAGGCATTTTATGATAAAAACGGGGGAAAAACACTCGTTTTGGGTCGTTTTTTGCCAATAATTCGCACTTTTGCCCCAATTTTGGCTGGAGTTATCAAATTGGATTTTAAGCAATTTATGCTTTTTAATGTGCTAGGTGCCATCGCCTGGATTGGATTGTTGGCAAGCATCGGTTATTACCTAGGTTCCTATGTTTGGGTGCAACAAAATGTAGGCTATATTGTTATTGGACTAATCATTATTACAGCAATTCCTGTAATAACAACCTATTTAAAAGAAAAAAAGAAAAACTAACAATGCCATTTACCTCCAAAACCTACCAATTATCCTGTAAATACCACCACTAAATAACTGGTGCTCAGACGGAACAATATATTAGCTTATTTCGTGGTTAGAAACAAGCCAATTCGGCAAGTAAAAAAATAATTAACTTATGATGATAAATTTTTACATTCAAAATAGATTTAGTATGTTTGGAACCCTGTTTTGGAGGAAACTATCCGAAACATTATCAAAAATAAGTATGTATTAACATTAACAATTAACAAATAATAAAAACCAAAAATCAAAATCAATATGAGTAACACAAACAAAACATCGGGCGGATTTAACTTTATGACCGCATTATTAGCGATCTTAATTTCAGTTGGTATTGGAATTATGATTTACATGTTCGTATTAGGAAACCCTGACAACTTTGATGCAGAAGGACATCCGAAACAAGGTAATTATTTAGGTATGATGTATTCTGGTGGATTTATCGTACCAATTTTGATGGCGATTTTAATTATTGTTATCACATTTACATTAGAGCGTTTTATTACAATTTCTAAAGCAAAAGGTAGCGGAAAAGCTGATGTGTTTTTACGTAACATTAAAGCATCTTTAGCTGCTGGTAACTACGATGAAGCAATTGCTGCTTGTGATCAACAAAAAGGATCATTAGGAAATGTAGTTCGTCAAGGAGTTGAAAAATTACAAACCGTACAAAATGATTCTTCATTAAATACTGAAGAAAAAATTGAAGCAGTTCAAAAAGAATTAGAAGAAGCTACTTCCTTAGAATTGCCAATGTTATCTAAAAACTTAACAATCATTACTACTTGTGCTACTATCGCAACTCTTTGGGGTTTGATCGGAACAGTATTGGGTATGATTCGTTCATTTGCTGCGATGTCTGCTGCAGGTTCTCCTGATACAGCTGCACTTGCAACAGGTATCTCTGAGGCACTTATCAATACAGCTTTAGGTATCGGTGGTTCTGTACTTGGTATCATGGCTTACAATTATTTCACTACACGTGTTGATGCAATCACACACAGTATGGACGAAGCTGGTTACAGCATTTTACATACATTAAAATTCTCTAAATAATTTTAGAGAATTGGATTGTAATTAACATTGAATTAATTTAAAAAAGATAAGAAATGGCTGAAGTAAATACAGGTAAAGGTAGCCCTTCGTTGGATATGACTCCAATGGTGGATTTGGCCTTCCTTTTGGTTACTTTCTTTATGCTTACTGCTACTTCAAGGGTTACTGAACCTGTTGTTGTTGATACACCTTCATCTACCGCGGATAAATTATTACCTGAAAATGTAATATTGGTTTCCATCGATGAACAAGGTCGTCCTTTCTTCAACATCAACAATACAGAGGTTCGTAAAAAAACCTTGGAGAAAATGGGACAACAATACAAAATCACTTTTTCGGAAGAAGAGAAAAAAACTTTCGGAGGTATGACCAGTATCGGTGTTCCAATTGCACAGCTAAAAGAGTACATCAATTTGGAAGACCCAGAGAGAATGAAAGTAAAAAGCAAAGGGATTCCTCATGACTCACTTGACAACCAATTAGCAAACTGGATTCAATTCGGTAGAATTGAAGCAGCAAAACAAGCGAAGGCTGAAAAAGAAAGAGCTGAAACACTAGGAAGAGATTTTAAATACGAACCGTTACGTTTTGCTATCAAAGCAGATGGTAAAACCAATTACATTGCAGTAAAAGATATAATTAAAGTGTTTACAGATATGGAAATATATCGGTTCAATTTAATTACTGATCTTGAGCAAGGTCCGGCTGAAGTTCCTCCTGGAGAATAAAGAATTAATTATTAACGTATAACGAAATAAAATGGCTGAAGTAAATACAGATGGTGGCGGTGGCGGAAAACATGAAAAAAAACGCGCCAAAAAATCATCTACCAAAATAGATATGACGCCAATGGTGGATTTGGCGTTCTTGCTCCTTACGTTTTTCGTACTTACTTCTACTTTTAGTAAGCCTAAAACAATGGAGATTAACTTCCCGGCTCCGATTGATGATAAAACAAAACAAATGAAAGTAAACAATGCATTAACTTTTATTATGACAAAAGATGATGGCATTTTTTATTACGCTGGTGAGTTTTATGCAGATGGAAACGACAAAGGGATGCCACCAACACAGTTAACAAAAACCGATTTCTCATCTGAAGGTTTACATAAATTACTTTTAGAAAAAAACAAACCAACTGTTGATGCCATTAAAAAATTGGAAGAACAATTGGTGAAAAAAGAAATAGCTGATACTACTTACAAACGTTTAGCTGTTGGAGAAAAAGGGAAAAAAGAAGCATTAACTGTACTTATTAAGGCAGACGATAAAGCTGTATACAAAAACATTATTGATGTTATTGACGAATTAAACGTTTGCAACATTGGTAAATATGCAGTAGTTGATATGATGCCGAAAGAATTAGAATTAATTAACGCAGCAACAAAATAATAGCAGCATGGCAGATTCATTATTTAATAATTGGGATAGCGTAGTTGCTCCAGTGCGTAATGACATTGTTTTTGAAGACAGAAACAAATCATATGGTGCTTACGACTTACGCAAAAACCACAATAAATCAGTAGCATTGGCTTTGCTAATTACAGGTGCATCGTTTGTATTTGCAGTTAGCTTACCAGCAATTATTGATTGGTTAAACAATAAAATGGATGAAGTGGAAGTTCCTGTGGACATCACTCCAGTTGATTTGTCGGCACCACCGCCAATCGATGAAACAGAACCACCACCACCACCACCACCGCCACCACCAGTGATGGAAACTGTAAAGTTTACCCCTCCTGTGGTTACAGATGAAGAGGTTGTGGATGATCCACCACCAGTTCAAACAGAGGAAACTCCTCAAATTAGTACTGTAACACAAGAAGGTACTGGCGGAGATGATATCATCATTCCTGACGAAGGAACCGGTTCTGGTGTTGTTGAACCAGTTGTTGAAGCTCCTTTAACAATTGTTGAGCAAATGCCAACTTTCCCTGGTGGAGATCTTGAAATGATGAAGTACATTCAAAAAAACATTTCATACCCACAAGTTGAAAAAGAAGCAGGTATCTCTGGAACATGTTATGTAACATTCGTTGTTGAGAAAGATGGAAACATTACTGATGTAAAAGTATTAAGAGGTGTTTCTGGCGGACCAGGTTGCGATAAAGAAGCAATGCGTGTTGTTAAATCAATGCCAAACTGGAAAGCAGGTAAACAAAACGGTCGCGAAGTTCGTGTACAGTTTAACTTACCAATTAAGTTTACTTTAAAATAAGTAAGTGATATACAGCAGTAACCCATCGGTAAATAAAATACGCCACTATATTGCATTTGTAATGGTAGCGCTTTATTTAGCCCTCGGGTTACTGTTTTTATTTACTGATATTGCTACCGATTCTTTTCCTGTTTACAGAAAGGAAGTAGGCATTGTTTTTTTGCTCTATGCTTCGTTTAGAACATACAGCACCATTAAAAAAATTAGAAAAGAAAATGAGCACTAAACTTAAAATAAGACGTTTCTTAAACAGAACTCGCTTTTATTTTAGTTTCCTTCTCCTTGCTTTTTATCTGGTAGTTGGATTCTTATTCTTATTTACCGAAATCTGGTCCGACCTATTACCCAAAGCACGCTTTACCATCGGAATTATTCTTGTATTGTTTGGTATTTTGCGATTTTATGTTGCCTATCGAAGATTTGCAAGTAAAAAAAATAGAATAGAACTCTTAAAACAAAAAATAGAAGATGCTAAAACAGCTCAATAAATATACAGTTGTTGCAATAATTGCTGCGGCTGTCTTTTTTGCTTGTGGAGGTCCTGGCGGAAAATCGGAACCTACCGATACACCAACTTCTGGTGAAGTAAACATTGTTGTTGACGAATCATTCGCTCGTTTGTTCGATACACAACTTTACACCTTTCATTCCATCTATCCAAATGCGAAAGTGCATGCCGATTATCTTGCAGAAGCAGAAGCATTGGATAAAATGATTAATGATTCATGCAAAGTGGTGGTGATGTGCCGAGATTTAACTAAAGCAGAACGTAAACAATTTGAATCAAAAAACATTTTCCCTATTTCTACTAAAATTGCCGAAGATGCCATTGCAATTATTGTCAATCCCGAAAATCCAGATTCACTTTTAACAGTGGATAAAATAAAATCGATTTTGATGGGCAACGACACGCTTTGGAGCCAATTGAATAAATCCTCTCAATTGGGTAAAATAAACGCTGTATTCGATAATAAAGGCTCAGCAAATGCACGTTATATGCAAGATTCGCTGCTAGCTGGAAAAGCTTTTGGTAGCAATGTGTTTGCGGTGAATTCAAACCCTGAAGTGATTGAATATGTTAGCAAAAATAAAAATGCAATTGGATTTTTAAGCGTAAATTGGATCAGTGATTTGGACGACCCAAGAGTACAAAATTTTTTGAAAACAATTAAGGTCTTAGAAATAGCAAAAGACAGTAATAACGAAGGTTATAAACCGTATCAGGCCTACATCAAAACAAGAGAATATCCGTTTAGCAGAGATGTATACATGATTAATCGTCAAACACGCGCAGGACTTGGCATGGGCTTTGTTTCATTCGTAGCTGGCGATAAAGGTCAATTAATGATTTTAAAGGCAGGATTAATCCCCGCAATTGCTCCTGTTCGCTTAGTACAAGTAAATGTGGAATAGTATTTGAATAGATAGTAAAAAACAAACAATTATGAACAGAATTAAATTATCGATTGTAGCATTGGTTTTAACGTCTTCAGGGATGTTTGCACAAACAATAGGCGATGCTATTAAATTAACAACAAACGAACAGTTCGAAAAAGCGGATGCAATGTTTACAACATTAATTCAAGGACAACCGAACAATGGAGAATATCATTTTTATGCAGGTGAAAACCAGTTTAAAAACGAACAGTTTGAAAAAGCAAAGCAGCACTATCAAAAAGCTGTTGAGGTGAATCCAACAAATGCTTTTGGTTATGTTGGTTTAGGTAAAATAGAGTGGTTTAGTGGTAAACAAACCGAAGCTAAAGCAAACTTTTTTAAAGCACAAACATTGGCTGCTGGTAAAAATGCAACGGTATTGATGAAAATTGCTGAAGTTTATACACAAGCAGAAACAAAAAATTTAGCTGATGCAACTACATTATTAGGACAAGCTGCTAAGTTGGAGCCTAAAAATCCAGAAGTATACATTCTAACAGGTGATGTTTATTTGGAGCAAAACGATGGTACAAATGCCGTTAACAACTACGAAAAAGCAGGTGCTTTAGATCCTAAATCAGTAAGAGCAATCTTGCGTCAAGGTCAGGTTTGGAACCGTGCAAAAAACTATACATTGGCAATTGAAACGTATAAAAAAGCAAAAAATGTAGATTCAACATTTGCTCCTGCTTACCGCGAAATGGCTGAAATTTATTTACGTGCTGGTCAGTTCGGAAATGCAGCTTACAATGCAAAACGTTATTTGGATTTAAACAATGATTGTGTTGCTCGTGGTCGTTATGCAGGTATTTTATACGAAGCAAAAAATTACAAAGAATCGATTGTTGCTGCGCAAGAAGCACAAAAATGTGATGCTAACAATGTTTATTTATTACGTTACTTAGCCTTTTCACAATTCGAAACTTCAGACTTTGTAAGTGGTTTAGCGAATAGTGATGCATTTTTTGCAAAAGCTACTCCTGATACTAAAATTGTTCCGAAGGATTATGAATACAGAGCAAAATTATTGTCTAAAAACAATAAGGATTCATTGGCAATCATTGAATACAAAAAAGCAATGGAATTGCAACCTGACAAAGTTGAATTGAATGGTGATATTGCAAATGCTTACATTAAATTGAAAAAATACAATGAAGCAATTGAAGCTTACAAAGTAAAAATGGCGAAAGTGAAACCAAATGCAAATGATTATTTTGGTATTGGTCGTGCGTATTACTACAACAAAGATTTTATAAATGCGGATTCTGCATTTGCAAAAATCATTTTGGTTCAACCTGACCTTCCTTTGGGTCATTTGTGGAGAGCAAAAGCAAACACGCAATTAGATCCTAAAAATGAAAAATGGTCAGCGAAAGCATTTTACGAAGCCTACATCTCTAAAATAAAACCTGAAGAGGTAGAGAAAAACAAAAAAGATTTAATTGATGCTTATACATACTTAGGTGTTTATTACATGAATAATAAAGATGTTTGTACTGCAAAAACGTATTTCAAAAAAGTAGCTGAATTGGATGCTGCTAACAAAAATGCAAAAGCATTTTTAGACAGCGCAGAAGCGAAGAAATGTCCATAAGCATAAAGAAAATTGATTAAAAGAAAAGGCTCGAATTAATTTCGAGCCTTTTTTGTTTTAGTATCTATGTTTCTATAAAAAGAGTTCTTTTTTGAGATTCAACCATTCCAGTGCCGAACCATGTAATAGTAATTCTTTTACATCCTTTTCGTAAGGCATTTCTTTAATAAGTTTACCTGGTTCTAATTCCCCTAAAGGGAATGGATAATCGCTTCCTAAAGCAACACGATTAGCTCCAAACATACCCACAACAAAGTCGAGCATTTGATCATCGTGTACCAAGCTATCAATCCAAAACTTACCTAAATATTCTTTTGGATTAATTGGATTGTCGATGGCAACTAAATCTGGTCGGCAATTAAACCCATGTTCAATTCTTCCAATAGTAGAAGGGAAGGAGCCTCCTCCATGAGCAAATGCAATTCGTAAATTTGGTAAACGTTCCATTACGCCACCAAAAATAAGTGAACAGGCCGCACGTGAAGTTTCTGCTGGCATCCCTACTAGCCAAGGCAACCAATATTTTTGCATGTTTTGCTCACCCATCATTTCCCAAGGATGAATAAACACGGCCATTCCTAATTCTTCACATGCTTTAAAAATGTCAAAGTATTTTTCTTCATTTAAATTTTCTTGGTTGATGTTTGTACCAATTTGAACACCCACTAAACCTATTTTTTTGCAACGTTCCAGTTCTTTAATTGCCAGTTGAGGTGCTTGCATGGGAATTGTTCCAAGTCCAATAAAACGTTTTGGATAGCGATGAACAATGTCTGCAATGTGGTCATTCAAAAACATGGAAAGGTTTAAGCAATCATCTGGTTTTGCCCAGTAGCTAAACATTACAGGAACAGTAGATAGTACTTGAACATCTACATGGTGATGATCACATTCATGAATACGTTTTTCTGCACTCCAACAATTGTCTTCAATTTCTCTGAAAAATTTCCCATCATCACGAATCATTTTTGCGCAACACGGTTTGTGGTGATCCAATTGAATGAATCCACCATATCCAAACTTTTCTTTCCAGTGTGGAATATTTTCCGGAAGGATGTGCGTATGAATATCGATTGTAAGTATTTTGCTCATTTTTTCCTAGTTTAAAAAGTCTTCAACAATTCGTTCTGCTTCTTCAAATGCATGTTCGAGCTTATCGTTTAAAATAATTTTATCAAACTGATTTGCTGTTTTTAATTCTTGTTCTGCTTTTCCCATTCTGCGAGAAATGCTTTCAGGGGTTTCTGTTTCTCTTGATTTTAAACGATTTTCGAGGTGCTCGATGCTTGGTGGCATTACAAAAACAGAAAGTGCATTGCTACCGAATTGTTTTTTTAAGTTAATGCCTCCAATTACATCCACATCAAAAATTACATGCTTGCCTTTTTTCCAAATGCGTTCTACTTCAGAACGTAGCGTTCCATAAAAATTATCTTTATACACTTGCTCCCATTCAACAAATTCTCCTCTTTCAATTTTATCTTTGAATTCATCCACAGATAAAAAATAATAATCAACACCATATTGTTCCCCTTTTCTCATCTCTCTGCTACAAGCAGAAACGGAGAATTCTAAGTCGGGAAATACTTTTAATAAATGGTGTACAATGGTTGTTTTACCTGCTCCAGATGGCGCTGAAAATATGATTAATTTACCTTCCATTTTAGTGTTTATCGTCATTGCGATGGAGGAATGACAGAAGCAATCTCTAAATGAAGCTGTCTGACAAATCCTTCCAAGTCGGATTTAGTTCTTTTATTAATAATTCTTTTTTCTTTCTTGATCCCGCTTTTATTTGTTTTTCTCTTGCTATTGCATCCGTTGCAGTCCCAAAAAATTCATAGTATACCAATTTAGTAATTTTGTATTTACTTGTGAAGGTCGAACCTTTCTTTTCTTTATGTTCGAACGTTCTTCTTTCTAAATTGTTCGTTACTCCAGTATAAAGGACAGTATTGTTAGCATTTGTCATTATGTATATAAAATACCTTAATCTCATATTTTGTAGGGTTGTTGGATTGCTTCGTTCCTCGCAATGACAACAACTTAATTAAAGCACATTCAACAATTGCTCTTTTATTTTTTCTAATTCATCTTTCATTTGAACCACCATTTTTTGCATACCAGCATCATTTGCTTTTGATCCAATGGTGTTTATTTCACGACCGATTTCTTGTGAAATGAAACCAAGTTTTCGTCCACTACCAGGCTCTTTCATGGTTTCGTTGAAATAATCCAAATGTGTTTTTAAACGTAATTTTTCTTCGGTAATATCTAATTTCTCGATGTAATAAATCAATTCTTGTTCGAATCTGTTTTGATCAATTTTGTTTGTATCTATTACTTCTTCTAAATTATTTTTGATTCTATTTTTTATGTTTGTTACACGTGCATCATCTAGTTTCAGTACTTCATTCAAAAGTTTAGCAATAATACCAATGCGATTATTGAATTCATTTTCTAAGGTTTTACCTTCATCATCTCTGAATTTTTGAAAAGCTTCTATGGCTCTATTTACAGTTGCTTTAACTTCATTCCATTCTTTCTCATCCAACTCCACGGTTTCTCTTTCTGCTTTTAATACATCAGGCATTTTAACAACAATGGAAAGTAAATTTTCAGTTCCTTCGTTCAGCTCTTCTGATAAACTTTTTAGCTCATTAAAATAGGCTTTAGCTAATGTTTTATTTAAGCTAGTAGGTGTCGATTCTTGTGTTGTTTCTGTAAATACAGTTACATCCACCTTTCCACGTTCTAGTTGTTTTCCAATTTCTGTTCGTAACTCTAATTCTTTTTCCTTGTACAAATAGGGTATACGTAAATTCAAGTCGAGTTGTTTACTATTCAGCGAACGTATTTCAACAGTAATTTTTTTTCCGGGAATTTCGTGTGTAGCTTTCCCAAAGCCTGTCATGGATTTAAAACTCATGGGTTGTTTTATTTATAAAACAAATGTACTATTTTTTGTGAGGCTATTCTTGAGGAGGAATACTTTTATTCGCACGTTTTTTAAATGGCATACTTACCAGATAAACGCCAAAAATGATTAATACGCCAGCTGTTAATTTTCGCAGGTCCAATTCATCATTTTTGTAATATAAAATAGCTATCAAGGATGCTAAAAAAGGTTGCAAATAAATGTAAATACTGACAACCGAAGGACTTAGTGCTCTTAATGCATAAGTGTTTAACACATAAGCTAAAAAGGTGGTAGCAAGGACTACAAATAATATATCTCTCCAAATTTGTGGAGGTAGTTGCTGCCAGTTAACGTCCTGAATTTCGGTTAAACCGAATGGAAGAACATAAACAAATCCAAATAAAAACACCCATTTTACTACGGTAAATGTGTTGTATTTTTTCATCAAGGGCTTCACCAAAACAACAAAAAGCGCCCATGATACCGAGTTAATCAGAATCAACATATCGCCAAAAATGGTTTCGGAGCCTAATGAAAAGTCTTTGCCATAGATCAGCATAATTAGAGCGCCAATTATTCCAATTCCAATCCCCGTAATTTTTTGAAAGGAAATCTTTTCTTTTAAAAACACTGCAGCAATTATCATAACGATAATTGGGTTTGATGTCATGATAATTGCTCCATTAATAGGCTGTGTTAAACTGAGCCCTTTTAGGAAAAGAAGTTGATTGAGTGCTACACCAAAAACAGCAAGCAATGCCATCCGTGGCAAATCTTTTTTATCAACTTTTTCTTTAATAAAAAACGTTCCAACAATCCAGAACAACACCAAGGCGCCACCAACACGCATGAGTACAAATGCGAATGGTTGAACATAAGCAGGCATTACTTCTTTTGCAATCGAGAAGTTTGCAGCATAAATAATGTTTACAATGATTAAAGCTAAATGTGCTTGGAGGACTTTATTTTTCAATTAGAGTTCAGCTTTTACGGTTGCTATGGTATTTTTAGAATTACCAATAAAAATTTTGTTGCCAATGATAATTACAGGGCGTTTCAAAAAAGTGTATTCCTCTAAAATGTAATTTTTATAATCATCTTCGCTTAACGTTTTTTTGTCGAGTCCCAATGCTCTGTATTTCATGGCAACACGAGAAAACAAGGCTTCATAGCTACCAGCCATTTTTTTCATTTCGGCAAGCTGAGTAGCAGTAATTTTTTCTGTTTTAATATCTTGAAACTCGAATTTTTTTTCTTTGAGTTCTAATTCATTGATGATTCGAACACATGTGGAGCAAGAACTTAGTTGGTATATCTTTTTCATTTTTCTTTTATTTAAAGCTCCAATCAAATTTGTCCAAATCCAATAAACAGTTTTTAAGTAAATCAATACTTGCTCTGATATCCGATTTGTCGGCCATTTCAATTACTTGATGTATATGACGTGTCGGGATAGAGATAGCACCGGAAATTGCTCCACCTGGATTCATACGTTGCAAGGCAGCTGTATCGGTTCCACCAGCAGGTAAAATTTCTGTTTGGTGTTTTATTTTATGTTTTACAGCTGTTTGTTTCATGTACTTTACCATTCGGTAATCACATATGGTAGAGGCATCCATAATTTTAATTGCTGTTCCATCACCTAGTCGAGTGACTACTTCATAGGGTTTTGCACCTGGTACATCAAATGCAATGGTGGTATCCAAACCAAATCCAAAATCAGGCTCAATTTGTAATGCAGATGCATTTGCGCCACGAATTCCAACTTCTTCTTGAACAGTAAATACTGCATATACATCGTACGGTGATGATTTAAGTTCGCGCAAAGTTTCAATTAAAATAAAAACGGATACGCGGTTATCAATCGACTTACAATTCACACAATTGCCCATTTCAATTAATTCACGTTGACGTGTTACGGTATCACCAACACTTACAACTTTGTCAACTTCTTTTTTACTCAAACCTAAATCGATAAAGTAATCAGAGATTGGAACAATTTTTTCGCGTTCTCCTGCACTCATCATGTGTATTGGTTTTGAGCCCATCACGCCAATCACATCTTTTTTCCCATGAACAATAACACGTTGAGCAGTCAATGTTTTTGGATCGAATCCTCCTAATGGAATAAATCGTAAAAATCCATTTTCATCAATGTGTGTAACAATAAATCCAATCTCATCCATATGAGCAGCAATCATTACTTTTTTGTCTTTTTTACCTTTTTTAAAAGCAGTAACATTGCCCATATTGTCAATACTAACTTTATCTGCAAGTTTTTTTACTTCACGTAATACCACTTCACGTATGCGTTGTTCATGTCCGGGTGCTCCAGCCACTTCGCATATTTCCTTTAATAGTTTAATGTTGATTGCCATAGGGATTATTTTAAGTTTATAGTTTTAATTAAATACGAAAATCTTCTCTGATTAAAAAGAAGACTTACGTATTGATAAAACAGAGATGTTCATTAATTGTTTATTCAACAGCCGAAAGTTTAATCATGTTTGATTTCCCTTTTTCGCTTAATGGAATACTTGCAATGTTGATTACTAAATCGTTTGGTTTTACCATGCCATTTTTCTTCAATATAAATTTAATGTCCGCAATGGTATGATCGGTACTAATATTTTTGTCGTAATAAAATCCTTTAACACCCCAAACTAAATTGAGTGTAGTTAGGATATCGTAATTGTCGGTAAAAACAAAGATGTTTGCTTTTGGTCGGTGACTCGCCAATTTAAGAGCGGTGTATCCCGAGTGTGTCATTGTTACAATAGCAGCTGCACTGGTACGTTGAGCCATTTTTGCAGCAGTATAACAAATAGAGTCGGATAAGAAACGATCGTTGTGAATATTCACTTCAGGTGCAGCATTTTCACGGTTATAAATATCATCCGATTCTTGTTCAACATGTTGAATAATTTTTGTCATTGCAGCAACCACTTTTGCTGGATGATTTCCAACAGATGTTTCGCCACTAAGCATTACTGCATCAGCGCCATCCATTACACTGTTTGCAACATCGTTTACTTCGGCACGGGAAGGGCTGATGTTTGTAATCATGCTTTCCATCATTTGGGTTGCAATGATTACTGGTTTAGATTGTTCCAAACATTTGCGAACCAGCATTTTTTGAATGATAGGAACTTGTTGCATAGGAACTTCAACACCCAAGTCGCCACGAGCAACCATCAAGGCATCTGTTTCTTTAATGATATTATCAATCTCTAAAATTGCTTCTGGTTTTTCAATTTTAGCAACAACACGTGTTCTGATTTTTTGATTGAAGTTTGCAATTAAATGTTTCAATTCGATAATGTCTGCAGCCGAACGAACGAATGATAATCCAACCCAATCCACATGATTCGTTAATGCAAAATCTAAATCTTTTAAATCTTTTTCGGTTAAGCAAGGCAATGAAACTTTTGTGTTTGGAAGGTTAACGCCTTTTTTAGAAGATAAAATTCCACCGTGACGAATAACTGCTTTTACTTCATCAACACCATTGGTTGAAACTGTTTCTAGCAATAACTTACCATCATCAATCAAAATGTTTTCACCAACTTTTACATCCTTTGGAAATTGAGGATAAGTAATGTAAACACGTTCTGCGGTTCCAGTACACTCCTTGGTCGTGATAATAATTTCTTTACCAGCAACCAACTCTACTCCATTGTTTTCTACAACACCAATACGAAGTTTTGGTCCTTGTAAATCGGCAAGGATTGCAGTATGTGTTCCTAGCTTTTTGTTTAACTCTCTAATTGTATTTATTTGTTGTAATACATTTTCATAAGAGCCATGCGAAAAATTAATACGGCAAACATCTGCTCCAGCTAAAATCATTTGCTCGATTACTTCGGCTGATGAAGATGCAGGGCCCAGTGTTGCTACAATTTTTGTTCTTTTCATAAATTCTATAATTAATTAAATCTTTTAAAATATTAAGTTCTGCTTTGAGCGTAAACTTTTTACATCAATTCGAACAGCAGTTTGAACATTTTCAATTTCTTTTATTTGCTGAATGATTTCGTTTACTTCTTCGTTTTCAATTTCACCTCTAATTAAAAAAAAGTAATTCATTTGTTTTTGCTCAGGAATAAGGTACTCATTGTCACTTTCATCCAAGGCATCAAATAAGGTGCTGGTTGTTTGCTCAACCGTTTTCGATTCGCTTAAATTGGCGATTATAGCATAGTCGATAAAATCGTCTTGTTTTTCGAATAAGAAAAAAGAAAAAAACGAAGGTGTTGTTTGTTTCTTCCCTTTGATTTCTAGCGATTCTTGTTTGGTAAGTTGTAGGTTCAACGCATTGTTAATCGTCCAACACAAACGATAATCTTTTTCGTGAGATGAAATTCCTATCAGCACAAAATCGTAATCAAATTCTATTTCAAGTGTATGCTTTGCCAACGAGCGAATATTAAAACACTGTAAAGTTAAAAATCTATTGCAAATATAGGGTTTAAAAGAGGTTAATTTTCTGCTTTTTATAGCACAAATAAATCCTTACATTTGTGATATGTTAAAAGTAAAAGTAAACAATAAGGACGAACATCAAATTGTGTTCGAAAACGAAACTTCTGGAACCATTGATTCTAAGAAGTTTTCATGGGATGTTATCGAAATTAAAAATGGAACATTTCATATTCTAAAAAATAACAAATCGTATACGGTTGAAGTGTTAAAAGCGGAGCCAAAAGAAAAATCTTTTTTGGTGAAAGTGAATGGCAATAAATATCAACTAAGCGTAAAAGATAAATACGATGAGTTATTGAAGAGCTTGGGTATGGATAGTTTAAACTCCAGCAAGGTAAATGAAGTAAAAGCGCCAATGCCTGGATTGGTATTGGATATTCGTGTTTCAGAAGGTGATGACGTGAAAAAGGGAGATCCAATTTTGGTGTTAGAAGCCATGAAAATGGAAAATATTATAAAGTCGCCAACAGATGGTGTTATTAAGAAAATCAATGTAAAGAAAGGACTTGCAGTTGAAAAAAATCAAGTTTTGATCAATTTTGCATAGTCAACAAATTAAGTAAAAATTCAAAATGGAAAATTCACGAAGAGATTTTTTTAAGAAAGCAGCAGCACTTACAATGGGTGCCATTGCAACTTCTACGGTTGTAAAATCGACTACTGCAGCGACTGAATTTTTAGAAAAAGAGATATTGCCTGTTGATGGTGGTAAATTTACATTGCCTGCTTTGCCTTATGCATATGATGCTTTGGAGCCACACATTGATAAATTAACGATGGAAATTCATCACAGTAAGCATCATCAAGCGTATGTGAATAATTTAAACAAAGCTTTGGAAACAGTTGATGGGAATGTATTGGGAAGTCCGCAAACATTAGAAAATATATTTAGTAAAATGCTATTGATGCCAACAGCCGTTCGTAACAATGCGGGTGGGCACTATAATCATAGTTTATTTTGGATGTTGATGAGTCCAAAAGGAGGAGGAGAGCCAAAAGGCAAATTAGCAGAGGCAATCAAAGCTCAGTTTGGTTCATTTGATGAATTCAAAAAACAGTTTGCGGATGCTGGAATGAAGCGTTTTGGTTCGGGTTGGGCATGGTTGGTAAAAACCAAAGAAGGGAAATTAGTAATTAGCTCAACAGCAAATCAAGATAATCCATTGATGGTATTGCCAGATGTTGAAGTAAAAGGAACACCAGTATTGGCCTTGGATGTATGGGAACATGCTTATTATTTAAAGAATCAAAATAAACGTACCGATTACATAACTTCTTGGTGGAATGTAGTGAATTGGGAAGTGGCAGAGGGGTTGTTTAATTCGTAAAAAGACTTTAATAACAAAAAAGCCTGCAAATATTGCAGGCTTTTTTTATAATCGAATTCCAATCACACACACATCATCTATTTGATCGAGCTTTCCTTTCCAGTTTTCAAATGCTTCTTCTAGCATTCTTTTTTGCTCTTCTACTTTTTTGTCTTTGAGTGATAGGATTAATTTTTTTAAGCGGTAGGTTTTAAATTTTTTACCTCTTTTGTATTTTTCTATTAATTGTGAATCGCCACCAAATTGGTCTTTGTAGCCATCTGTAAACAGGTACAGCATGTCACCTTTTTCAAGTGTTAGCTGGTGTTTTTTAAATGGTTTAAATCCATCGAATGCGCCAATTGGTTGTTTGTCGCCACTCACCACTTCAAGCTCATTTGAATTTTTTCGGACAATCCATAGTGGGTTATTTGCGCCTGCAAAATCTAATGTAACATTGTTGTTTGAATAGGAAAAAGAGATTAACGCCAGGTCCATTCCATCATTCACATTCTCTTCACTTTTTTCGAATTCTTGAATAACAATTTCTCGTGTTTTATTTAAAATTTCATCGGGTGAAGTAATGTTGTGCTCACGAACACTTCGGTTCAATCCATTATTGCAAACCACACTTACCATGGCTCCTGGAACACCATGTCCAGTGCAATCGCAAGCAGCAACTAATATTTTATCATTTTTATTTTCTAACCAATAGAAGTCGCCTGCAACAATGTCCTTTGGTTTGTAAATTATAAAGCTGTCGGGAAGAAAACTTTTGAAAACAGCAGGAGCAGGAAGTACAGCAGCTTGTATTCGTTTGGCATATTTGATAGAATCAAGAATTTCTTTGTTCTTTTCCATCACCAGTTCTTTTTGCTGCGCAATTAAATGCTTTTGTTTATTTGTAATTCTAAATCGATTGTACAAAAAGATAGAGAATACAAGAAAGATAAGAAGGCCAATCGTAACTGCAGTTATGATAATTTTTTGTTGTTTCTTTTCTTGAACAGCAATTGCTTTTTGTGTATTGAGTTCTAGTTCATGACGCGATTCTTGGATAGCTTGTTCTTTATCAAAATCATATTGTGATTCCATTTTGCCAATAGCCTTCAAGTTTTCGCTATTGTTTAGACTATCTTTAACAGCAATCATCTGTTTCAAATAATTTAAGGCATTTTTGTGATCTCCTTTTTGTTCTAAATAACTGGAAAGGTATCGGTTGGTGACTAATAAGGAACTTGGTTTAGAGTGTTTAACTGCAAGTGCATGTGCTTTTTGCCAATAGTTAATGCTTTCGGTTGCCTTGTTCATCTTTTTGAATACAGCACCTAAATTAATGAGTGAATTAATTTGAAAATCGATGCTGTTGCATTGTACACTATTTTCGTAACCTTCTTGGAAGTATTTATTTGCTAACTCTAATTTTTGTCCATCATTATAGATGTTTCCTATAATGTTGTTCACCCAAGCTTGTCCATCCAAAGAATTCACTTTTTTATATAGTTCGAGCGATCTATTGAGTGATAAAAGTGCGTAATCGGTATTCCCTCTTTTGTTTTGCAACATTCCTACATTCGCCAAGGTATTTGCAATTCCGTATTCATCATTTACTTTTCGGAAGGATTCTAATGCTTCATTATAAAGTCTTTCGGCTTCATCGTATTTTTCATTACTATAATAACAGCCAGCCCATTCAATTCCGATCCATCCCAAACGAGAGTATTCATTGGGATTATTTTTCATGATTTCTTTGGCTTCGGCAACATGTTTTTCAAAGTTTTTCAACTCTCCAATTTCACAATAGAGTCTGGAAATAAAAATCAGGTTGTCGGTTATTCCATGTAACCCTAACGATTTCTCATTCACATTTTTTGAATGACTCATTTGTTTATATACAGCCATTGATTTAAACCAATATTCTAGCGCCTCTTTTTGCTTCCCCATATCATAATAAATCTCTCCTGTATTGATTAGTGAAAGTGCTTCTCCATGAAGGAAGTGTATTTTTTTACTTAGGGCTGTAGCCTCCTGAAGGTGTAGAATTGCCTTGTTAGGAGAAATGCTTTTTTCATCTCTTCCTAAATTGCATAATGCAAAAACACGGGTAGTGTCAGGTGTTTGTTTATTACTAATTAATGTTTCAAGTGAATCGTTGAGTGGTACTTGAGCAATAAGGTTAAATTGATGTATAAATAAAAATACAACAAGTAGCAAAAAGGGTTTGAAGAGTAGTGTATTCAGTTTGGCTTGCTGCATAGTAGTTGATTCAGGTTAAATTTAATTAAAAATTAATGAAATGCTAGTAGGTTTAGATAATTTGGGAAATGCTTTAGGTAAGAAGGAGTTTTGAAGCGATAGAATTTTTCAGAATAAAAAAAGCCACTCGTATGAGTGGCTTTCATTTTTTTGGCTCCCTCTCCTGCCCCGATAGCTATCGGGGTCGAACCAGCTATGAATAATTTTCTTTTATTTTTTCAGAAAGTTCTGGATATGCAATCAAATTTTGGATGTACTTTTTTGATTTCATTTTTTTCAAATGTTTTTCAATTAAATAAGCTTGTTTGCTATTTAGATCCTCAAATAAGTAAGTTTTTTCCCAAGGAATACCTCTTTTAGTAAATGCATCCTGATAAAATGCATTGTTATGTTCCTGTATTCTCAAATTAAAATTATCAGTACTTCCAATGTAATATCGATCTAGCTTAGGAGAATAAATAATATAAACACAAAACATAGAGTTATAATAAAAAAAGCCACTCGTATGAGTGGCTTTCATTTTTTTGGCTCCCTCTCCTGGGCTCGAACCAGGGACCCCATGATTAACAGTCATGTGCTCTAACCAG
>Ga0066408_1000001_pt1 | contig 96141 bp, 86 predicted proteins | sample LakWasMet10_HOW4_2_FD_59495 | JGI IMG/M metagenome (GOLD analysis project Ga0066408, IMG submission 59495) | Freshwater sediment methanotrophic microbial communities from Lake Washington under simulated oxygen tension - Sediment Metagenome 10_HOW4 | ecosystem: Environmental > Aquatic >... | reverse complement strand
CAGTAACAGTAGGAACAAATACATACACAACTACTGGAACTTACAATGATTTATATGTAGCTGGTGCAGCAAATGGTTGCGATAGTACTTATGTAACTAACTTAACTGTTTTAGGTGCATTGGATCTTACAACTTCAGTTGTAGGTAATGTAATTACTGCTACATCTTCTACTGCTACGTATCAATGGTTAGATTGCGATAATGCAAATGCAATCATTGCTGGTGAAACATCACAATCGTTTACAGCTTCTGCAAGTGGTAATTACTCAGTAATTATAACTGAAGGTGGAACTTGTTCTGATACTTCAGCTTGTGTGAATGTAATTGTAACTGATATAGCATCTAATTCTACTCAAGTTGTTTCAATTTATCCAAATCCATCTAATGGAGTGTTTACATTGAACATTAACAATGCAGTAAGCAACCAGGTTGTTATTTCAATCTTAGATTTACAAGGAAAAGTTGTTTATAGCGAATCAGATAAAAATGTATCTGCTCAATACAACAAACAAATTAATTTAACCGATTTAGCAAAAGGAATTTACTATGTGAAATTGAACATAGGTTCTGAAGTTCAAATCCAAAAATTAATTGTTCAATAAAAAGTAAAAATTAAAAAAGCTCCAAACATTTGTTTGGAGCTTTTTTGTCTTTAATAAAAACTAAATTGTTTCTCATGAAAAAAAATTACAACCTTTTTAGTGGCGCTTTTATGCTAATAATAGCAATGTTCTTTTCATTCGCAAAGATCAGCGCTCAAACGGTTACACTCAATGCAGTGTTATCAGGAAAAGTTACATCAACAGATGTACTAACTAACGGTGATGAAACGAATATTTGCTCTTCTTGCGATAGAGGATATTTGAAATTTGATCTTAGTTCGATTCCTGTTGGTGCTACCATCTCATCGGCATCTTTAAAATTGGTTGCTATTACGCCTTCAACTAGTAGTACTAGTACAGCAAATAAAATTACAAGTACTACATTAGATGCAGCAACAGCAGGTGCTGGATTTTATGCTGCAATTAATACTGCTACTACTGTTTTTACAGGAAATTGGGCATTTGCTTCCCTTCCTAATACATACAATATGACAATCAATGCAGCAGGAATTACTGCATTGAATACAGCATTAGCAGGTGGACAGATTACCTATGGTGTTGTAAGAGGAAGTACAAACGTTTATACGTTTGGTGGATATAATAATGCTACTTCTACTAATCAGCCTCAATTAACTGTAACATACGCTTTCCCATGTACTGGAACTCCTAATCCGGGTACAGCTTTGATATCTAATGCTACTGGATGTTCTGGTAACGCAACTAATTTGTCTGCTTCAGGTCTTACAGGTGGGCCAGGAATTACTTACCAATGGGAATCTTCTCCTGATAATTTAGCATGGACACCAATCGTTGGTGCTACAAGTGACAATTATACAACCACGCCTCCTGCAGGAATTACTTATTATAGAATTGTTACAACTTGTTCAAATGGTGGTGCAACAAATAATTCTAGTTCAGTTTCCTTTACAGGGATTGCTTGTACCCCTACAAACATTCCTGCAACAGGATCATCTATCATTGCTTGTGGAACGAACACTAACTTATACGATGATGGCGGACCTTCTGCTAGTTATGCAGTTAGCGCATCTGGTTATACTGTTTTACAAAATTCAGGAACAGGAGTAATCACTTTAAGTGGTACTTATTCTGGTGTTGAAACGTGTTGTGATAACATCCGAATTTATGATGGTTCCGGAACAGGTGGAACATTACTATTTACATATGGTGCAGCAGGTGCTGGTACCATTACAACTTTTGTATCAGCTCCTGGTCAATCAATAACAGTTCAATTAAATTCTGATGGTTCTGTTCAAGGTGCAGGGTTTGCTTTCCAAGTAATTTATTCTGGTGCTTGTGCAGTTTGTTTAGGTACACCTACAGCGGGTGCAACAGCTTCTGTACCTGCAAGCGTTAATATTGGTCAATCGTTTACATTATCATTAGCTGGCGCTGGTGTTGAATCAGGTTTAACCTACCAGTGGCAATCTTCTCCTGATGGTATTACTTATACGAACATTGGTGGTGCTACAGCATCCACTTATACTGGTACCGAAACAGCATCTACTTATTACCAATGTATTGTAACTTGTACATCATCTGGTTTTTCTGCTACTTCTACTCCTTTGCAAGTTCCATTTAATAATGTGCTTACCATGACAAATGGTTCGGTAACAGTTTGTAACTTGAATTTTTATGATAGTGGTGGAGCAACTGGTGACTATAGTAATAGTGAAACCTATACACTTACTGTATATCCTTCAACACCTGGTTCTTCTATTCAAGCAATATTCAATGCTTTTTCAGTTGAAACGTGCTGCGATGATTTAACAATTTATGATGGAAATAGCACTGCAGCTCCATTAATTGGTACGTACACGGCATCGCCTGGAACAATATTATCAACTGCACTTGATGGAAGTTTAACGTTTGTGTTTTCATCAGATGGTTCAGTTGTTAATCCAGGTTGGGATGCTACTCTTAATTGTGTTACAGCTTGTGCAGGAACTCCTGTAGCAGGAGCAACTGCATCAACAGATAGTACAGTTTGTTCTGGTGCTGATTTTACATTGAGTTTAGTAGGTGCATCAATAGCATCAGGATTAACTTATCAATGGCAATCATCTGCTGATGGAATTACATATGTAGATATAACTGGTGCTACCAATTCTACTTATACAGGAAACCAAGCTAGCGTAACATATTACCAATGTATTGTTACATGTACAAATGGAGGAGCTGCTGATACATCATCTGCTTTACAAATTATTATGAATTCATACGTAAATTGTTATTGCCCAAGTAACGCAACTACGCCTGATGACGAAGAAATTTTGAATGTTACACTTGGCACAATTAATAATTCATCTACTTGTACCTCAACAGGTGGTCCAGGTTCTGTATTAAATCAATATTCTGATTATACCACTTTGGTTACAGCTCCAAATTTAGCAATCAGTGCAGCTTACCCAGTATCGTTGCAAATTGGAACTTGTGGTGGAACCTTTACAAATTCTACCCGCATTTTTATTGATTTTAATCAAAATGGCTTGTTTACAGATCCAGGTGAAACAGTTTATACTTCTGCAGTAGGAACAGCAGGTGCACATACGGAGTCGGGAACAATTACAATTCCTTTAACAGCGCTTACAGGTGCTACACGCATGCGTGTTGTAAATGTAGAAACAGGAACGCCAACAAGTATTACTCCATGTGGAACGTATGGTTTTGGTGAAACAGAAGACTATTTAGTAAATATAGTTCCGTTGCCAGCAAATCCACCAACACCAGTTCAGGATTTAACTCCTCCAACTTGTGCTGCAGGAACAGCATTAACAGTTCCTGGTTCTCCAGCTATTGGTGATGCATGGTATTGGCAAACTGCTGCTAATGGAACAAGTACAACTAATCCAGTTAGCGGTCCATACACTGTATTTTTAAATGGAACTTATTATGTTAGAACATATAATGCAACATACAATGTATGGTCTGCAAATTCAGATTCGGTTGTAGTTACCAATATGCCTTTAGCGGCATTGCCTCCTGCTCCAACTGCAGCTGCAAGTCCAGCATGTTTGAATACTGCAATATCTATTGCTAGCCCAGCTCCAGGAATAGCTTATTTCTGGCAAGGAACAACTGTAAATGGAACTAGTATAACTCAAAATGCAAGTACACCATATATAGCAAATGCAACTGGAACATATTATGTTTCTGCATACGACTCAACAACTTCTTGTTGGTCGAATACAAATGGTGTAGCTGTTATAATTGATACTTTTATTCCACAAGCACCAGTTGCATCGGCAGATGTTTCAATTTGTGCAGGATCATCTTCTGCGATTGTTTCTGCAACAACCGCTGGTTCGGGATCACAAATTGTTACTTTTGGAACTAGTTTAGTTTCTTCAGGAACAGGTACAACTACTTTCACAGCAACTATTCCTGCTTTACCACTTGGAGCAACTATTACTGGTACACAATTAGAAATAATGGGTGCAACAGCAAATGGTGGTTCTTTTAGAAGTGAAATTAGAGTTGCTTTATCTGGTGCAATTGCATTAGCTCCTACTCAAATTTCAACATTGGCATCTGCAGGATTAATAACTCCTGATCCGATTCTTACAGTTGCTAACCCTTTAATTGCTGGTGGTGCTGTAAATCTTTTATTAACAGAAACATTTGATGATGCAGGAAACGATGCAACATTCACTGAAATTCGATTGATCATTAATTATACATTACCTGTTACAACTATTTCTTGGTTTAATGCTGCAACAGCAGGAACATCATTAGGAACTGTTAGTCCTTTAGAAACGGTTGGAACATCTGTATTGCCTAATACAACAACTGCTGGTACTTATACATTCTATGTTGCTGCAATTTCTGGATCTTGTTCAAGCACATCAAGAGATTCTGTTGCAGTAATCGTAAATGCATTACCTGTATTAACATTAAACGACACAGCAGTGTGTACTGGTTCCTCGTATACTATCAACGCACAAAATGCAGGTAGTACTTATGTATGGAATACAATAGCAACAACACAATCTATTCCTGTAACATTGGGTGGTTTGTATTATGTTGATATAACTACAGCTGCTGGTTGTGTTGCAAGAGATAGCATGAATTTAATTTTAAATTCATTGCCTATTGTGAATTTAGGTGCTGATGTTGCTTTTTGTGCTGGCGATTCAATTACATTGGATGCAGGCAATACAGGAATGAACTACTTATGGAATAATGTAAGTGCTTCTACTACCCAAACAATTAACGCATCGCAAACAGGCAATTATATTGCAATTGTTACAAATCCTACTACGTTGTGTTCAAATGCAGATACAATCTTAGTTACAGTGAATGCAAATCCTGTTCAAAATTTGGGTCCTGATACAACACAATGTGCTGGCACAATTACACTAAACGCAGGCGCAGGTAACAATGATTACTTATGGAATGATAATTCTACTGCACAAACGTTAATTGCAAGTGTAAATGGTACATATTCAGTTTTAGTTACAGATTCAATTACAGGTTGTTTTTCAAACGACACGGTTGTAGTTACCATCAATCCATTACCAATTGTTGATTTAGGGCTAGATTCTGTACAATGTGGTGGCTCAATTGCATTGGATGCCGGAAATGTAGGAGCAACATATTTGTGGAGCGACTCAACAACAGCACAAATATTAACGGCAACTACAACAGCCCAATATTATGTTACTGTAACAAACACGTTTGCTTGTTCTTCAACTGATAGTGTTAGTATTGTTATTCTTAATCTTCCTGTAGTTAATTTAGGTAGCGATTCAACACAATGTGGTGGTGGAATTGTACTTGATGCAGGTGCTGGAAACAATGATTATTTATGGAGTGATAATACAACAGCACAAACATTAACGGTATTCGTAACAGGTCAATATGCGGTTACAGTATCTGATACAGTATCTGGTTGTATTGCAACTGATACAATTAATGTTTCATTGAACCAGTACCCAATTGTAAATTTAGGTAGCGATACAACGCAATGTGCAGGAACAATTGTTTTAGACGCTGATAATACTGGTGCTTCATTCTTATGGAGTAATACTGCATCAACTCAAACAATTACAGTTACTTCATCTGGTCAATACAGTGTAGCTGTTACATCTTCTGGTTGTACAACAAATGATACAATTAACGTCACAATTAACTTGTTGCCTTTAGTTGGATTAAGTCCGTTTACTACACCAATTTGTAACGACTTAACTGCTTATACATTAACAAATGGAAATCCAGTTGGAGGTGTATATTCAGGTTCAAATGTTACAGGTAATACATTTAATTCAGTTGCTGCTGGAGTTGGATCTCATCCAATAACTTATACTGTAACTGATACAAATGGTTGTTCAAACTCTTCAACTCAAAACATTACTGTACAAAGTTGTACTGGTATCGAAGAATTGAATGCATACGAAGTTGTTGTGTATCCAAATCCTACAAGTGGAGTATTTACAATTGCAATCAAAAATGCAAACATTGATGAGCTAATTATCAGTGTAGTAGATATCCAAGGTAAAGAAGTATTTGGTTCAAGAGAAAGCAATATTACTGCCGACTACAACAAACAAATCAATTTAGAAGGCTTATCTAAAGGAATGTATTACATTAAATTGAGTACAGGTGCTGATGTTAAGATTCAAAAACTGATTGTTCAATAATACTAGAACAAGCTTAAAATAAAAATCGCCCGACAAAATTTGTCGGGCGATTTTGTTTTATAAAAAAATTTATAAAAAAGTTACTCAAATACTTCTAATGTTTTGCCATCGTAACTAGCAAATACCATGCTTGGGTGCGAATCTTGGTGATAGATATTCCCTTTATGATCAATGGCTATTGCTCCTGCAAATCCATCAATTTCTTTCAACTCCCCAAATGTTTTTTCAAATGCTTTTTCGATTGTAAATCCATCGCTTACACGTGTAACAATTTTGGTTGCAACAGCAGTACTCACAATGTCTTCTCCAATTCCCGTGCAACTTACACCGCAGTGCATAGTTGCATAATTTCCAGCTGTTGTTGCAGAGTCTGAAATTCTTCCTGGGACTTCAAACCCCTTTCCACCAGTAGAGGTCGCAGCAGCAATATTTCCTTGCGCATCCAATGCAACACAACCAACTGTTCCCATCGATTTTGTTCCTAATTTCGCTTCGTATTCTTTTCTGCGTTGTGGGATTTCAGGATTAAACACTTCGAATTTATTAGAATGCGCATATCTTGTTGCACCCTCTCCACCCAATACTCTATCAACTGTTCCAAATAATTTTTCAGCAACTCGAATTGGATTTTTTACATTTTCAATATTCACAACACCACTAAACTTTGTGCTCTTCCCATCCATCATCGATGCACTCATTCTTATTTTGCCATCGCTCTGAATTTGAGAACCAATTCCTGCATTAAATAATTCATCATTTTCTAATTGTTCTACAGCGAATACAATCGTTTCCAATGCTGTATGCGTTTTAAGAAACTCATACGAATTGCTTACAATCTGCTTCAACGCATTTTGTTTTGCAATTTTTGTTTCTAAACTCTGTGACGATTCACTAAAAAATCCTCCGTGTATAATTACTTTCATTTGCTTTTATTTTAGGGCATGTTGCTCATCATGAATCGTCATTTCGTGCTTTTCCAAATCGTAATGATCGTATTTACTCATTACATGCACCACTAAATTTTTAATGGAAATAGGTGTTCCCATTTCAACTTGTGTTAAGTTAGTGTCTTTAATATGTCGGCCATCAACTAAAATTACAAGACCAGAACCAATTGCTTCCATGTAGTTTCCATTGGTAATTAAAAAGCCTGTATCCTCTCCTAAACCAATTCCCAAAGTGCGAGGATTGTTTACCACAGCTTGGAATAAACGGCCAATTCTACCTCTGTGTACAAAGTGCGTATCAATAATTACATTATCAATCAAACCTAAACCACTTGTAATTTTCACTTCTCCTTTTAACAATGCTTCACTACTCGATCCTTGATAAATCATGCTGTTCGAAGCTGCTGCAGCACCTGCAGAAGTACCTGCAAAAATAAATTCTTCGTTCGCGTATTTTTCTAAAATTAAATTATGAATGGGCGTACCACCTAAAATAGATGTTAATCGTAATTGATCCCCTCCTGTAAACATTACCACATCCGCTTTTCTGATGCGTTCAATGTTTTCTTGGTCAAGCGCTTCTTCACGTTTTTCGATGTGTAATACGTGTACATTACTTGCACCTAAATATTCAAATGCTTTTGCATATTCAGGACCAACTTCTTTTGGAATTTTTGATGCTGTAGTGATGATTTCAATTCGGGAATGTTCTTTCAGTTTTGATTCCATAATCAAACGTTTTAAAATTCCTGTTTCGAAAAAATTTAAATTCTTCTCAACTTGTTTGTCAAAGTTTTTCTCTGTAAAACTGCCTTTGTCAACAGCTCCGCCAATTACTATTAATTTCCCTTTTGGATTCATTATTTTATTATTATGTTTTTGTTGCGAAATGCTGTGCAAGATTATCTTTTACAACCTAAAACGAGTAGCTATTTCAGTGCATAAAAATATCTGAAAAACCAATAAGTAGGCATATTAATTCTCCTTAGTTATTAAAAGTGAATTGTGCATTAGTCTCATTTCCAATTATTTTTCTTTGATTTAAAAAAAAATCCCTTTATCTTACCTCAGTTTGCAAGCCTTTGTGGATAAGCACTGTTCTACTCACTACGAAAAATCATTTCATTTTTTAGAATGAAATGCCCCTTTTTCTTCCATGAAAAGAAGAATGCCAACAACAGGATTGCACATTACGGAGATCTAAAAACAAATTTTACCTATGAAAATATTAAGCATTCAGGCACTACGTGGTCCAAATATTTGGAGTGTAAGAAGAAAAAAATTAATCCAGATGCGATTGGATTTGGAAGATTTAGAAGCGCTACCAACTAATAAGATTGAAGGGTTTAGACAACGTTTAGAAGCCATGTTCCCAACAATGATTGAACACCGTTGTTCCGAAGAAGTTCGCGGGGGTTTTTTTCAACGCATCGAACGTGGCACCTGGATGGGACATGTAATTGAACACATTGCCCTTGAAACCCAATCTTTGGCTGGGATGGAAACTGGATTTGGACGTACTCGTGAAACAAAAACACCTGGTGTATACAATGTTGTTTTTAGCTATGTTGAAGAGAAAGTGGGGATATTTGCTGCTGAATCAGCCGTAAACATTGCACAAGCATTGGTAAATAATGAAGCATATGATTTGCAAGCCGATTTAAAAAAGATGCGTGAAATTCGCGAAGATGTTCGTCTTGGACCAAGCACAGGAAGTATTGTGGACGAGGCTGTAGCACGCGATATTCCATGGATACGTTTAGGAACTAATTCACTTGTTCAGTTAGGTTATGGTGTTAATCAAATGCGTTTTCAAGCTACTATTACGTGTAAAACAAGTAGCATTGCCGTTGATATTGCTTGTAATAAAGAACAAACCAAACAAATGTTGGATGCAGCATCCATCCCAGTTGCAAAAGGAGATATCTGTGTGGATGAGGAAGATTTGGACAATACCATCAGACGAATTGGTTATCCAATAGTATTAAAACCATTGGATGGAAATCATGGTAAAGGTGTTTCAATTAATGTAAATACAAGAGAAGAAGCGGTTGCAGGATTGGCATTTGCACAAAAATATTCACGTAAAGTAATTGTCGAAAAATACATTACTGGTTTCGATTTCCGTGTATTGGTTATCGATAATAAAATGGTGGCTGCTGCACAACGTGTGCCTGCAAACGTTGTTGGGGATGGAAAACAAACCATTCAAAAATTGATTGATGAAACCAACAAGGATCCACGCAGAGGCTATGGTCACGAAAATGTATTGACCGAAATTACTGTTGATAGAGATACTATGGATTTGCTCGAGAAGAAGAATTATACCTTGGAAACAGTTCCTCCTGCAAATGAAGTAGTGTATTTGAAATCAACTGCAAACCTTAGTACTGGCGGAACATCCATCGATGTTACAGATATGGTGCATCCGGAGAATATATTTTTAGCAGAGCGTATTTCACGTGTTATTGGATTGGATGTATGTGGTATTGATATCATGGCAAAAAATTTAACACAATCATTAAAAGAAAATGGTGGTGTTATTTTGGAAGTAAATGCAGCACCAGGGTTTAGAATGCATTTAGCACCATCCGAAGGTTTACCTCGCAATGTGGCCGCGCCAGTTATTGATATGCTGTATCCATTAGGAAAACCTTCACGTATTCCAATTATTGCGGTAACAGGTACAAATGGAAAAACTACAACAACACGATTGATTGCACACATTGTAAAAAACAATGGTTATAAAGTTGGTTTTACTACATCGGATGGAATTTATGTTCAAAACCACATGCTTGAAAAGGGCGATACAACAGGTCCATTGAGCACTGAGTTTATCTTAAAAGATCCTACTGTTGAATTTGCTGTGTTGGAAACTGCACGTGGCGGAATTCTGCGTTCTGGTTTAGGATTTAGTAGATGTGATATTGGAATCATTACAAATATTCAAGAAGATCATTTAGGCATAAGTGATATTCATGATTTAAAAGATTTATCGCGTGTAAAAGCAGTAGTGGTGAACAGCGTTAAGAAAGATGGTTGGGCAGTATTGAATGCCGAAGATGTAAATTGTGTGGAGATAGCAAAAGACTTGGATTGTAAAGTAGCTTATTTCAGCATGAATGAACATTGCGATGTAATTGTTAATCATTGCAGAAAAGGTGGTATTGCTGCTATTTACGAAAATGGCTACATCACCATTAAAAAAGGAGATTGGAAAATGCGTGTGGAGAAAGCAACACATGTTCCATTAACATTAAATGGCAAAGCCAAATTTATGATTGCCAATGTACTTGCTGCAACCTTAGCAAGTTATTTATGGGGTTTCAAAACGGAAGACATTAAATTATCATTGGCTACATTTATTCCAAGTGCAGCACAAACACCAGGTAGAATGAACATTTTCGACTTTAAGAAATTTAAAGTGATGATCGATTTTGCACACAATCCTTCTGGATATTTAGGTGTTGAAGATTTTTTACAAAGCATTAAATCGCCTCATAAGGTTGGTATTATTGCGGGTGTAGGCGATAGACGTGATAGCGATATTAAGGATTGTGCTGTAATTGCAGCTCGTATGTTTGATCATATCATTATCCGTCAAGAAAAACATTTACGTGGAAGAACAGAAGAAGAAATCATCAATTTAATTATTGATGGGATAAAGTCGGTTGACAAAGCTGTTACTTACGAAATTATTCCAAAAGAAACAGATGCCATCAAACATGCTATCAATATTGCCAAAGAAGGAACATTCATAACCGCATTGAGTGATGTTATTACCAATGCAATTGAAGTAGTTCAACAGCATTTGGATAAAGAAGTGGAAGAAGCATAAAATTTAATGGTGTAAAAAAAGCCTCTTGAAATTCAAGAGGCTTTTTTTATTCTTTTGCTTTTTTATAAAGTGGAACGGTGGAGCAGGGCTCACCATACATGATGCTTTTTGCAACTGGTCGTAAAATGCGTGTTAGCTCCACATACGCTGCAATAGGAACAGGTAGCTTTCCACATCCTTTAATTACAATACGTGCATCAGCATAATCGTTAGGGTTTAATTTTGAAAGTACTTCATCAAATAAAACCGTTTCCAATACTTCTAAATTTCCAAAAACTACTTTTTTAGCAAACGGTTCTAGTTGTGTTGCCAATAACATGTAGGCCCAAGTTGGAACAATTGCATCGGCAGAGCAAACAATGGCAACGTATTTATCTTTGTATGCAGCCCAATTTTCGTTTTTAATAAATTCACGAAAATCTTTTTCTTTCAATATCAATCCTTGAAATAACAAATCTTTAATATCAAATAAAACACGCTCTCCTGCAGGATAAAACTCTTCCAAGTCAATGCTGACAATCCCGCTTTGCGCTACTTTATTTATTAATTGATCTTCCATTTTACTAATTACATAAATCCTAATTCCAACTGCGCTACTTCGCTCATCATTTCTTTTTCCCAAGGTGGCTCAAAGGTTAATTCAATTTTTGCCGATTTAATTCCTTCAATTTCACGAAGCTTTTGTTCAACTTCTGGTGGTAAGGTTTCAGCTACCGGACAGCTTGGTGATGTTAATGTCATCTTTACGTTTAGGTTATCTCCTTCATCAATATTGATTTCGTAGATTAATCCCAACTCCCAAATGTCTACAGGTATTTCAGGGTCATAACACGTTTTAATGGTATCAATAACACGTTGTGTTAATTCGGTATTGTATGTATTAATTATTGCAGGCATATTTTAAAGTTCAAAGTTTTAAAGTTCAAAAGTCCAAAGTCTTAGTTCTCGATTCTTTTTCTGCGTAACGCAAATTTTGAACTTTGAACTTCCCAACTTTGAACTAGCTTATATTTTTATAAGCCAAAGCATCTAATTTCATTTGTTTTATCATGCTTAACAAACCATTGCTACGAGTGGGTGATAAGTGTTGCGTTAATCCTATTTTTTCTACAAACTCAAGTTTTGCAGTCATAATATTATCAGGTGTTTGGTTCGATAATACACGTATCATCAATGCAACCATTCCTTTGGTAATTATTGCATCACTGTCGGCAGTAAAAACAACTTTCCCTTCAATAAGTTCAGAATGCAACCAAACTCTACTTTGGCAACCTTTAATTATTTTATCTTCTGTTTTGTGTTTTTCATCAATCATCGGAAGTGATTTCCCTAAATCAATGATGTGTTCGTACTTTTGCATCCAATCGTCAAACATCTCAAACTCTTCAACTATTTCATTTTCAATTTCTGCTATTGTCATTATTTCAACATATTAATCGTACGTTCCAATCCCTTTATAAATTCATCTATTTCTTGTTTAGTGTTGTAGAAAGCAAAGGAGGCACGAATGGTTCCGGGCACTCCATAAAATTGCATAAGCGGTTGTGTGCAATGATGTCCTGTTCTAACAGCAATTCCTAATTGATCCAAAATAGTTCCTATATCAAATGGATGTAATCCTTCAACACTAAAAGAGATAACACTTGCTTTGTTTTTTGCAGTACCAATAATTTTAACACCAGCAATTTTTTCTAAAGCTTCAGTTGCATAAACTAATAACTCATGTTCGTATGCAGCAATTTTTTCTAATCCAATGTTATTTATGTAATCAATAGCTGCTGCTAAGCCTATGCCTCCTGCAATATGAGGTGTTCCTGCTTCAAATTTTAAAGGTAAATCAGCATACTCCGTTTTTTCGAATGTTACGGTTTTTATAGTTCCACCTCCAACTTGATAGGGTGGTAATTCATTCAACCATTTTTCTTTTCCGTATAAAATCCCAACACCAGTTGGACCAAATAATTTATGTCCACTAAACACATAAAAATCACAATCCAACGCTTGCACATCAACTCCTGTATGCGGAACGGCTTGCGCTCCATCAATCATCACCGGAATGTTTTTTGAATGTGCAATTGCAATTATTTCTTTAATTGGATTGATTGTTCCAAGTGTATTTGATATGTGTGTAACAGCAATAATTTTTGTTTTAGTGCTGATTAATTTTTCAAATTCATTAATAAGTAATTCCCCTTCTTTGTTGATTGGGATTACTTTTAGCAAAGCCCCTTTTTCCTCACAAACCTGTTGCCATGGAAGGATATTCGAGTGATGCTCCATTGCAGAAATGATGATTTCGTCACCAGCTTGAATGTATTTTTTTGCAAATGAACTGGCCAATAAATTAATGGATGCTGTAGTGCCCGAAGTAAATATTATCTCATGCGCATGTGCTGCATTCAAATGTTTTTGAATGGTTGCGCGAGCATTTTCGTAGGCAACAGTGATTTCCTGACTAAGTGTATGCACCCCACGATGAATGTTTGCATTTTGATTTTTGTAATACAAATCAATTGCATCAATTACTGTTTGTGGTTTTTGCGCAGTTGCTCCGTTATCGAAGTAAATAAGTGGTTTTCCATTTACTTTACGAGAAAGAATAGGGAAATCGGCACGAATGGCTTCAATGTTCAACAAAGCAGGACTAATTTTAGGAGCTGTCATAATTCTACTGCAAAATTAAGAATAATTCTAAATAGCGAGCTTTTTCATTGAAAATAAAGTCCTTTAAAGCCATTAATTTTTTAATTTAGTGACGTGAAAAACATGATTTACCTCGATTATAACGCTACAACACCTGTAGATAAGCGTGTTTTAGAAGCCATGTTGCCTTATTTTACCGAAAAATTTGGAAATGCTGCAAGCAGAACGCACTCTTTTGGTTGGGTGGCGGAGGATGCTGTAAAAACAGCTCGTTTGCAAGTTGCAGATTTGATCAATTGTTTGGATCAAGAAATTATATTTACCTCTGGTGCAACTGAAGCGATTAACCTAGCAATAAAAGGTGTTTGGGAAAATTATCAAGTAAAAGGAAAACATATTATCACAGTTCAAACCGAACACAAAGCTGTTTTAGATACTTGTACTGCACTTGAAAAGAAAGGTGCTCGCATTACTTATTTGTCGGTTGATAGAGAGGGACGAATTGATTTAGAGGAATTGAAAAAAGAAATCAGCGATGAAACAATACTTGTTGCTGTAATGTATGCAAATAATGAAACAGGGGTTATTCAACCCATTAAAGAAATTGCTGCAATAACACATCAGCACAATGCAATTTTCTTTTGTGATGCAACGCAAGTTGTAGGCAAAATAAACGTTGATGTGGAAGATGAGCACATCGATTTGATGTGCATGAGTGCACATAAGTTCTATGGACCAAAAGGAATTGGTGCTTTGTATGTCCGTAGAAAAAATCCGCGGGTAACATTGTTCCCACAACTAGATGGAGGAGGCCACGAACGTGGTTTGCGATCGGGCACGTTAAACGTTACTGGAATTGTAGGATTTGGAAAAGCGTGTGAAATTGCAAAAGAAGAGATGTGGTTAGATGCAACTCGAATATCACAATTAAGAATTCAATTAGAACAGTCGCTTTGTAATTTTCCAGATGTATTTATCAATGGCAGTACAAAAGATCGTTTGTTTAATACCACTAACATTTGTTTTCGTGGAAAACGCTCCGAATCAGTTATAAATAAAATTCCCAACATCGCTGTCGCAATGGGTTCAGCTTGTACATCAGCCACTGCAGCGCCCTCACATGTTTTAAAAGCAATGGGTTTAACCGATGAAGAATCGTATGCATCTATTCGATTTAGCTTAGGAAAATACACTACCCATGAAGAAATAGTGAGCGCACTTGAAGCTTTTGAATCGCTGAAATAAGCTACAAGCCAATTATTCTCGATTTTTCAGACGTCTTCCAGTTCCATTAATCCTCTAATTCTCTTTTAAAAGGCTTTATTTTAATTAAATAGCATTTAAACAATGGATAAACAATTATATTTAGATTGTTTATTAGTTTTTATATAATGTTAAAAACCTATTTAATTGATTCAAATAGAGCTTTATATGTTAAAAATGATTAGTTTTGAAAAGTTTTTAACGTTTAAACGAGCAAAATGAAAAAATTGAATGCCGAAGAGTTTGAAAATTTGCCTTTAAAAGGTAAAGGACGTAGTTCTCATGTATTTAATTCCATTGTAAATTTAAAAATTGGCGAAGCCATTCTAATTGAAAAAAAAGATTGGAGTCGTAAAGTTAGCCCCAGTTCATTGGTTCGCTACATCGAAAAAAACCACAACATGAAATTTACATGTGGTGCCGTTGCTGGTGGTGCTGGTTGGGCTGTAAAACGAATTGATTCAGCTACAAAACATAAAGCTTCTGAGCCAGTAAAAACTTCGAGTAAAATGAATGTAACTGTTCCTATTAACGAACACAGCGAAGCAAGATTGCATCTAAAATCAGAAATCGTTGTTTTTTATTTAGGTAGAATGGCTTTTCATAAAATAGAACGAATAGAAGATTCTATAAAAGCATGTATGAGCCACTTTTGGAAGCAAGAAAGCGAAGTGGTAAAAGAACTTTTTTTCGAAATCACAAAAGCTTTGGCGGAGCAAGGACATATTGTTATTGAAAACGAAAAAACATACATCCCTCTGAGAAGAAGTTAAATGAAAAAAATTGGGTATGCATTATCGGGTGGTGGTGTGCGCGGACTTGCGCATTTAGGTGTTATTCAAGCCCTACAGGAATATGAGATTAAACCCCATATAATTTCTGGGACAAGTGCAGGTTCATTAATGGGCGCTTTTTTTGCAGCCGATTATTCACCTAAGGAGATTCTTTCAATTGCAAAAAGCTCGGGCATTTTTAGTTTTTCAAATATCTTGTTTCGCAAGCAAGGTTTGTTTGCGATGAAATCGTTTGAAACACTATTTTTAAAATACATTCCTCATAATTCATTCGAACAATTATCACTACCATTAATCGTAACTGCAACGGATATTGTGAAAGGAGAATCGGTATACTTTAATTCGGGTGAATTAGCTAAGCCCTTAATGGCTTCTTCGTGCGTTCCATTAGTGTTTGAACCTATTTCTTATAATGAGATGCTCTTGTTAGATGGCGGGATTCTTAATAATTTACCAATTGAGCCCTTGCAAGGGAATTGTGATAAATTGATAGGCATTCATGTAAACTCCATAAGCAAACAATTGAAAAATTTGCACATGAAAGACATTGCAGACAGAAGCTTTCATTTGGCTTTGAGTAGTGCCGTTCGTATAAAAGCAAAGCAATGCGATTTATTTATTGAGCCACCAGAAATGACAAAATTTGGAATTTTTGATATGGAGAAAATGCAGGAAGTAGTTGATTATGCTTACAAGTACACACTGAGCTTGAAAAATGAAATTGAAAAATTTAAACAATCAATCTAATTATTTTCAGCCCACGCTTTTGTAAGTGTTTCTATAAAAACCTCTGTTGGCTGTGCTCCCGACACACCATACTTTCTATCAAAAACAAAAAAAGGAACACCTCTAACGCCAATCTGTTGTGCTTCAAGTATATCTTTATTTACATCGTCAGCAAATTGGTCGCTTGCCAATACTTGTTTCACTTCTAATTCATTTAATCCAATTGAAACACCTATTTCTATGAGTATCGAGTGGTCGTCAGTGTTCTTTCCTTCTGTAAAATAGGCTTTAAATAAGAGCTCTTCTGCTTCATCACCTTTGCCGTATTTTTTTGCAAGTTGAATTAATCGGTGTGCATCAAATGAGTTCGCAATAATTGCCTTATCAAAATCATAGTGCAATCCAACTTCTTTAGCCATGTTTGTAACATGGGTATTCATTTCTTTTGCTTGTTGTATCGACCAGCCTTTTATTTCAGCAAGGTATTCTGTTATGTTTTTACCTGGATCCGTTTTCATGTTAGGATTCAATTGAAAACTTTTCCATACAACTTCCACATTTGCCTTGTTATCAAATTGCTCCAATGCCGCTTCAAATTTACGTTTGCCGATATAACAAAATGGACACATTACGTCCGACCAGATTTCTATTTTCATTTTTATACTATTAAAAAAAGCCTCGCAGATGCAAGGCTTTTCATTTGGTGGGCCCACTTGGAATCGAACCAAGCACCCACAGATTATGAGTCTGTTGCTCTAACCGAATGAGCTATAGGCCCAATTACTTATAAATAAGTAATTTTGGACTGCAAAGCTATATATTTGCAGCAAATTAACAAACCTATATCTGTTTTTTTATGGAAATTGATTTAAACCGCTATAAAAATATCATATTCGACCTGGGTGGTGTCATTCTTAATATCGATTACAATCTTTCTGTTGAAGCGTTTAAAAAACTTGGTCTTCCTAATTTTCAAGAACACTTTTCTCAAGCATCCCAAAATCATTTATTTGATTTGTACGAAAAAGGAATTATTTCTTCAGATGAATTTAGGATGGAATTAAAAAAACATTTTAATGATTCTATTACAGTTAAAGACATTGACTTTGCTTGGAATGCTCTGTTATTAGACCTTCCTGCTCAACGCCTGGTTGTTTTAGAAAATCTAAAAGAAACACATCGTACATTTTTATTGAGTAATACAAATGATATTCACATTCAGGAATTTAATAGGTACTTAGCTAAAACTACTGGAGTAAAGGACTTATCACGTTATTTCGAAAAGCTTTATCTCTCCTACGAAATAGGTATGCGAAAGCCAGATAAAGAAATTTTCGAGTTTGTATTAACCCAAAATGATTTGAATCCAGCTGAAACGCTTTTTATTGATGACAGTAAGCAACACATAGAAAGTGCTAGTAATTTGGGTATACATACTTATTGGCTAACAAAAGGAGAGACAATTTTGGATTTGTTTCCATTGCAAAATGCCTAATTTTATTTACCTTTAAACGCAAATGAGACAGTTAATAAAAATTCTTTTTATTTTTTCGATAGCAAATTCGACTTTATTGAATGCTCAGAATGTTGAAGAAACGCTTCAAAAAAAAATAAAAGAGCGTAAAGATCGAATTGTTGTTGATTTTAGCTATGACGGTTGGTTGAATATGCCAAAAGGTATTCAGCAAAAACCCTATTCACTCGGAGGAAATGCTTATTTAATGTGGGATTATCCTGTGGGTTATGGTCCATTAAGCTTGGCATTTGGAGTAGGAATAAGTACACACAATGTTCATAGTAATGGACAAATTACGTATTCACTTGATGGCAAATACACTTCACTTCAGGCAATTACGGCTCCTTATCGTAGAAATAAATTGTCGTGTAACTATTTTGAAATTCCTATTGAGTTAAGAATGCGTAGTGGCGAAAATGGACATGGATTCAAATTATCTATCGGGGGAAGAATTGGATATATGTACAATGCACACACAAAAGTGATTGATGATGATGGTAAACGAAAAGTGTATTGGATAAAAAATATTAATCCTTGGAGATATGGGATATCCTTTCGGATAGGTTACGATAAGTTTACCTTACAAGGTTTTTATGCTTTATCAACGCTTTTTGATAAAGGAAGAGGTGAGCCCAAAATGGTTCCATATTCAGTAGGTATAGGTTTATTATTGTATTAATTATATGGTAAGAATAGCTTTATTTGTTTCTGCATTTTTTATTTTTTCATGCGGAAATTCTCAAAAAACAGAAGTCGTTTCAACAAACGATACTACTCAAGTTCCCAACGCTGAAAGTGTTAGAATTCCTGATAATGGCGACTATATAAAACGCTATGAAAATGGGGTTATAGAAATTCAGGGTCAGATGAAAGATGGCAAACGAGAAGGTATTTGGAAAAGTTTTTATCAGAATGGAACACCTTGGAGTGAAACAACTTTTAATGCTGGCATAAGGGAAGGAGCCACTAGTTCCTTTTACGAAAATGGACAAAAACGCTATGCGGGCTTTTTTACAAATGACAAAGAAAGTGGAAAATGGATCTTTTGGGATGAACAAGGAAGTGTTGCAAAGGAAGTAGATTACGATAAAAAATAGTTTTATTCAATTCCCTTATCTATCGCATCCAATAAAGCACTCATCAAATTATATGTATATACTTGTAATTTTCAAATTAAAACCTTAGGTTTGATTTCATTATAAACATAGTACTACATGAAAAAAAGAATAGTTTTAGTTGCAGCAGTTATTACAGGTTTTTGTTCAATGGCATTTGATGTGATGGATGATAATGGGAGGGCCGGTGCAACTGGTTCTCCGGGGGAATCAGCTTGTAATAAAACCGGTTGCCACGTTGGTAACACATTAAATGCTGCTGGTGGATCAATTTCAATTTCTGCTCCTACATTAACCAATTGGGAATATACTCCAGGGCAAACGTATTCAATAAGCGTTATTGTTGCTAGATCGGGTGTTAACCTGTTTGGGTTTGGGTTTGAAGCCTTAACTGCTGCAGGTGCAAATGCTGGAAATTTAACCATTTCAAATGCTGCTCAAACCCAATTAAAAAGCGCAACAATTTTAGGCAATTCAAGAAAAAGTGTAGTGCATCAATTGAATGGTGGTGCCTCTGCTAACTCACATACATTTACATTTAATTGGACAGCTCCATCCACTAACATTGGTCCAATTACATTTTATACTGCTGGTAACTGTACAAATGCAAATGGTTTGACTTCAGGAGATTTTATTTATACCACCTCCCAAGTTGTAAACCCTATTCCAACAAGCATTAATGAATTATCTTCCTCTATTAATTTAAATGTTTTTCCAAATCCTGTGGTGGATCAGATCCATTTTTCATATGATTTAAAAAACAATGCACATGTTTCCGCACAATTAGTCTCACTTACAGGTCAAGTTGTTGCTTCCTTTTATGATGAAATGCAAAGTGAAGGAGAACAAACAAAAACGGTAAATTTGTTACCTAGTATTTCAAAAGGAATTTACATGCTTTCTATAAAAATTGATGAAAAAATAACCTACAAAAAAGTGTATGTAAAATAATTGTTGTATTTTTTCATTTCAAAAATTAACGATAAAAAAAATGATGAAAAAAATAGCTTTATTGTTTTCCATTTCTGCAGTATTTTCTGCTTGTACATTCGATAAGGTGGAACCACTGACATTAGGTTGCGATAGAACAATTTCTTATACAGCAGATATTTTACCAATTGTAACAGCTAATTGCGTAGTCTGCCATAACGCAAGTACTCCTAATCGTAATTACCTTACTTACGAAGGACTTAAGCAAAAAGCAGATACTGGAACATTGTATAACAGAATAGTGGTTTTAAAAGACATGCCAGCTGCTGGTTCTATATCTGATAAAGAAAGGAATATGATTAAATGTTGGATTGATCAAGGAGCACCGAATAATTAATAGGCATAATAATTGACTTATAATTTATAAAAAATCAAAATCCATGAAAAAAATATTCCTTTCCGCTTTCGCTTTAGCATCTGCAACAATTGCAAGTGCTCAAATTTATATTGCTAAATCTTGTGAGATTTCGTTCTTTTCGTCTTCACCACTCGAAAATATTGAGGCAATAAACAAAAATACAAAGCCAATTATCAATACTGCAACGGGTGATGTTCAAATGAAAATAGCTATTACTGGTTTTGTTTTTGAAAAACCATTGATGCAAGAACACTTTAATGAAAATTATTTGGAATCAGATAAGTTTCCAAGTGCTATTTTTAAAGGAAAAATCAATGAAAAAATTGATTGGACAAAAGATGGTGAGCACAAAGTTACAATTACTGGAACATTTGAAATTCATGGTGTAAAAAAAGAAAGAACATTTGACGGTGTCGTGAAAATTAAAGGTCAAGAAATTACTATTTCTTCTAAGTTTAATATTCATATTGCAGATTACAACATCAAAGTACCTAGTTTATATATCAAGAATATTGCAGAAGATGTTGAAGTAAAAATCACATCTGTACTAGAGCCTTATAAAAAGAATTAACTTATAACATATGAAATTTAATTTCAAACACTCAATTGCACTAGTTGCTTTTGCTTCAATTGCTCAATTTGCGAATGCGCAAGATGATTTATTAAGTTTAGCCGAAGATCCTTCTGCAAAAGCAAAACATGAAAAAGTTTTTGCAACATTTAAAGGAGCGAAGGTTATCAATGCACAAACAACAGAAACGGTTAAAAAGAAAACCTTGGATTTTTGCATTACGCATCGTTTTGGCAATATAGGTGATGCTAGTGGTGGAGGTGCACATACCCTTTACGGTTTAGATAATATTTCGGATGTTCGAATTGGCTTTAGCTATGGAATTACTGATAACCTAACATTGGGATGGGGAAGAAGTAAATCTAAAGAGCTAATAGATGTTATGGCGAAGTTTCGTTTTTTAACCCAAACACAGGATAATCACATTCCTTTGTCTGTAGCGTTCTATGGAGATGCAAGTTATAATCCACAAGTGTCAGGGCAGTTCTACAATGGAGCCGTTTTTCCAGCAGACTTTAAGAAGAATGATTTACACCGCTTATCTTATGTTGGACAATTAATTATTGCACGTAAATTCGGATCTCGTTTTTCTATTGAAATTTTACCAACCTACCAGCACCGTAATTTTATTGTTGCTAATATTAATCCAGATAATGGTGCTGTTGAAAGTAATGATTTGTTTGCGGTTGGTGCTGCAGCTCGATTAAAGCTGACCAAACGTATTTGTCTGGTAGCTGATTATTTTTACACTTTTTCAAAATTTAGGACTGGAAATTCAACTACTCCTTATTACAATGCCTTAGCAGTTGGTATTGAAATTGAAACTGGCGGTCACGTATTTCATTTAAACTTTACAAATGCTACAGGCATTATTGAAAACAATTTTATCCCTAATACCAATGATAGTTGGTCAAAAGGAGGAGTGAAATTTGGTTTCAATATATCACGTGTATTCAATATAGGTAAACGATAAGTTAGTTAACATTATTTAAAAAGAGCTTGTTCATAAAACGTTCAAGCTCTTTTTTTATGCAACTATAAATGCTGTATTTTTGTATAGATGCCACAAACCATTACCTCTGCTTTTGCTCCAAACGATTCCATGCTTCATGCAAAAGCGGAGCCATTGTTTGCTCCCTCAATTTTTAAAACACACTTGCTCGAAAAGGTAAATCAAAAGCCAATTATTCACTATACCAATTACGATTATTTGATAGCTGGAGTGCTTTTTATTGTGTATTTGCTATTTGTGCTGTTGTATGTTAAAAATCGGAAACGCTTAAATCAAGTCATCAAAGCATTTTATATTAATCGATTTGCAAGTCAGCTAGCGCGCGAAGAAGTGTCTATTGTTAACAGGGTATCCGTTATACTGTCCATCATATTCCTTTTTTCGATGACACTGTTTGTTTGGCAAGTAATTGAGTTTTATGGTTGGGCGAGTTCGGTAGAAGATTCATTATTGTTTTTTAGTATACTTGCTTCGGTTATTGCAATTTATGCAATCAAGTTTTCACTCATCAAATTTTTTGGCTTCTTATTTAAAACTACGAAGGAAGCAGATGAATATGCTTTAACTGTATTGCTTTTTATTAATTCATTAGGTCTTTTTTTGTTGCCAATCGTTGTCTGTATTGCTTTTGCTCAAAATGTTTCCATTGGCGTTTTTATAAATGTTGGCTTGGGTACCTTGGGGCTGTTTCTATTGACCCGAATTGTTCGAGGGCTAATAATTGGGATTAATAGCATTAGAGTTTCCAAATTGTATTTATTTTTATATCTTTGCAGCCTTGAAATACTGCCCTTCGTTATTATGGTAAAGTTTTTTATTGAAACAATATCATAAGCAAGGTCAGAGGTTTTGTTTAACTAAAAAGTCGCTAGGAAATTGAAAGTTAAAACAATATTGGTTTCTCAACCAAAACCAGAAGGTGATAAGTCACCTTATTTTGACCTTGCAAAAAAATGCAATGTAAAAATTGATTTCCGTCCTTTTATTAAAGTAGAAGGAATTCCTGCTCAAGAATTTCGTAAACAAAAAATCAATATACTTGATCATACTGCGGTTATTATGACTAGTCGTAATGCTGTTGATCACTACTTTCGTATGTGTCAAGAAATGCGTATCACTGTTCCGGAAACAATGAAGTATTTCTGTATATCAGAATCAACTGCTTATTATTTACAGAAGTATGTATTGTATCGTAAACGTAAAATTTTCCATGGGAAACAAACGGTTACGGATTTAATGGAAGTTATTAAAAAGCATAAAACAGAAAACTTTTTGGTTCCTTGCTCCGATATAGCAAAAGAGGAAGTAGTTGAAAAATTTGAAGCATTGAAGCTCAAGCATTCAAAAGCAACTATGTTTCGTACGGTTGCTAGTGATTTAAGTGATTTGGCGAATGTTAATTACGATATGTTAGTGTTTTTTAGTCCTGCAGGGATTAAATCATTATTTAAAAATTTTCCAAAGTTTAAACAAAACAAAACACGAATTGCTTGTTTTGGTCCAACTACAGCAAAAGCAGTTGAAGAAGCTGGTTTGCGATTAGATGTGCACGCCCCAAATCCAAAATCGCCATCCATGACAATGGCACTGGAACAATACATTGTGGCTGCAAATAAAGCAGCAAAATAAATCTCTTGCCGCTTATAATTCCCATTTTGCATCCCATCACAATTTAATTGTGTTTTAGTATTAATAATTTTTACCTTTATGCATCTAATGCAAACATTTACTAAAACCGAACGTTTAACTAGTAAATTATTGATTGATAAGCTTGTTGAAAAAGGAAAATCATTTAATAATTCGCCATTTAAATTGGTATGGATTGAGCTTCAAGAAGCAAGCACTTCGGCTCAAGTAGTAATTACAGTGCCTAAACGAAATTTTAAAAAGGCGGTAGATAGAAATAAATTAAAACGAAGAATAAGAGAAGCATATCGTAAATGTAAACAAGAGCTTTTATATGATAAGCTGGGGGATAAAAAACTATGCTTGATGTTTGTTTACATTGCGAAAGAAAAATTAGAGTACAGTACAATAGAGTTAAAAGTAAAGGAGAGTTTAAACCGATTAACAACCACTATTAATTCTTGAATTTTGAAAGTACTACTAGCTCCTTTTAAGTATTTGTTCATTGGATTAATAAAAATTTATCAATATTCAATTTCTCCATTGCTTGGACCATCGTGTAGATTTAATCCTTCCTGCTCACAATATGGCTTGGAAGCAATTCAAAAACATGGTCCATTTAAAGGAGGATATTTAACAATAAAACGATTTTTACGTTGTCATCCTTGGGGAGGACACGGACATGATCCTGTACCATAAATAAAACACATGAAAAAAATTAAATTAGTTGTAATTGCGCTATTAATTGGTGCCTCTGCTTTTTTAACAACTGGATTTGTTGATAGCTATTTTGAAGTGTCTAAAAACTTAGACATTTTCGCGACATTATTCAGAGAGTTGAATATTTATTATGTAGACGAAACGAATCCCGGGGATTTAATGAAAAAGGGCATTGATAAGATGCTTGAATCGCTGGATCCTTACACGAATTTTATTCCAGAATCGGAAATTGAAGATTATCGCTACATGACAACCGGACAATACGGTGGAATTGGTGCACTTATCCGTCAGCAAGGTGGTTATGTTTACATTTCTGAACCATACGAAGGATTCCCTGCTCAAAAAGCAGATTTACGCGCAGGAGATAAAATTTTAAAGCTGAATGATATTGATGTAAAAGGAAAAACAACAGATGATATTAGCAAGTTATTAAAAGGGCAACCTAGCACTACAATTAAATTATTGGTGGAGCGCGAAGGGGAAAGTAAACCATTGGAAAAAATTGTTAACCGCGAAGAAATAAAAATAAAAAGTGTTTCTTATTACGGAATGGTTAACAAAGAAATTGGCTATATAAAGCTTACTGGGTTTACAGAGAATGCCTCGGGTGAAGTAAAGGCAGCATTGGTAGAATTGAAAAAAAATGCAGAATTAAAATCGGTTGTATTTGACCTGCGTGGAAATCCAGGGGGATTGCTGAAAGAAGCAATTGATATTGTAAATATTTTTGCAGATAAAGGGACAGAAATTGTGAGCACAAAAGGGAAAGTAAAAGAATGGGATAAAGTTCACAAGGCCGTTAATAATCCAGTTGATGTAAACATTCCAATTGCTGTATTGATTGATAGAGGATCCGCTTCTGCTGCTGAAATTGTTTCTGGTGCAATTCAAGATTTAGATAGAGGTGTTGTTGTTGGTCAGCGTTCCTATGGTAAAGGATTGGTTCAGCAAACTCGTCCATTGAGTTACAATTCACAATTAAAAGTAACAGTAGCTAAATATTATATTCCAAGTGGTCGTTGTATTCAAGCTTTGGATTATTCTCATCGAAATGATGATGGAAGTGTAGATAAAGTTCCCGATTCATTAATCTCGGCATTTAAAACCAAGAACGGAAGAATTGTATATGATGGTGGAGGTGTTACACCCGATATCGCTCTTGAGCCTCAGAAATACAGCAATATTCTTGGAAGCTTGGTTACTAAAAATTTAATATTTGATTATGCTACTAAGTACCGTATTGCTCATCCTACTATTGTAGCAGCAAAAGATTTTAAGCTAACAGATGCTGAATACAATGATTTTGTAGCTTTTTTGAATGGTAAAGAATACGATTATACAACAAAGACAGAAAAAAAGCTGGAAGAGCTTAAAAAAAGTGCTACAGATGATAAAGTAACTGAAGAAGTAAATGCACAGATAGAGGCTTTAAATGCTAAAATTAAACATAGTAAAAGCGAAGATTTAGAAAATTTTAAATCGGAAATAAAACAATTTTTAGAAGAAGAAATTGCTTCGAGGTATTATTTTCAAAATGGACGACTAGAAGCATCATTAAAAGATGATACAGAGTTAAAAGAGGCAATTGCACTATTGAATGATATGGATAAGTACAAAAAAGTACTTACTACAATTACAAAGGCCGATAAGCCATTCTATAATGACAAACCCAAAAAATAATGCTAGTTTCAGCTGTAAAAAGGGAGCCGATTGGTTCCCTTTTTTTATTTGTCAAAATAGCCTGCAAATACAATTATTTTAACACCTTTGCGTTACAGAAATCTCTATGAAGCAACTGTTACCTCAAAAGTACCATAATTACATTTATATTTTTGCGCTAATCATTTTGGTGATCGGTTTGCCTGTATCCAAATTTTTGATGAGCTTGTCTCAAATTATATTAGCATGTAACTGGATTTTAGAAGGGAATTTAAAAAACAAGTTTGTCGCATTTTTTAAAAATAAACCAGCACTTGTTTTAAGCTCTATTCTTTTACTGCATTTTTTTGGTATGTTTTTTACTTCTGATTTTTCTTATGCAAGTAACGATATTCGAATTAAAATTCCTTTGTTTGCTTTACCAGTAATACTTTCTACTTCGGTTCCACTTTCAAAAAAAATCACCTCCGTTATACTTCAATTTTTTATTGCTGCCGTTGTTTTCAGTACAATTATAAGCACACTTGTTTTGTTAGGCATTATTGAGCGCACAATAGTAGATATAAGAGACATTTCGATATTCATATCCCATATCCGTTTTGCGCTGCTTATTTGTTTTGGATTTTTTGTCTCCCTTTATTTTGTAAAAGAAAGCACTACAACTAAATTGAAGTTGTTTTATGTTTTTATTGCAATATGGTTTGTCGTCTTTTTGTTTTTGATGGAATCACTTACAGGTGTGTCTATTTTAATAATTACATCCGCATTGCTTCTTTTATTAAAATTAGTACAATCAAAAAAAATTCAGTTTAAAATAATTGGTTATACCGTAGTACTTGTTTCTATCGTTGGTGCAGTTCTTGTTTTTAATAAAATACAATCACTTCAATCTATTCAGCAGAAACCACAATCGAGTTTGCTTTTAACAACTACACCACGAGGAAATTTATACCAGCACGATTTACAAGGGACACTTACCGAAAACGGTAATTTTATTTGGATAAATGTATGTGATAAGGAACTAAAAGAGGCTTGGAACAAAAGAAGTGAAATGAATTATGATGGGAATGATTCAAAAGGAAACCCATTGCGTTATACCTTAATTCGTTTTCTTGCGTCTAAAAATTTGAATAAAGATTTGGATGGAGTTTTTGCGCTTAGTACTTCAGAAATTAAAGCAATAGAAAGAGGTGTTTCAAATGTGAATCACCAAAACATTTCAAATATACAATCTCGTATTCAACAAACATTTTGGGAGATTGATGTTTATAAAAACACGGGAGATGCCAATGGACACTCACTTACCCAGCGTTTTGAATATTGGAAAGCTTCTTGGTTTATCATAATTGAGAATAAGTGGTTGGGTGTGGGTACTGGCGATTTAGAACAGGAGCTCTTTAAACAATACGATCAAATGCATTCGAAGCTTTCAATAGAATACCGCTTGCATCCGCACAATCAATTTTTATCAATTGCACTTTGTTTTGGTATTGTTGGATTACTTTGGTTTTTAGTAGCACTCTTTTATCCTATGATAAAGCTTGGAAAGCATTTTGATTACTTATACCTTGCTTTTTTTATAATATTGATATGTTCTTTTTTTACAGAAGACACCTTGGAAACTCAGGCAGGAGTTACTTTTTATGCTTTTCTGAATTCTTTTTTATTGTTCGTGTTTCGTAATAAAGAAGAGCATTAGTGAAGTAATTTTTGTCCTCTTCGTCTTTTTAATTCATTTGTAATATGGAATAACTCTCTTCCCATTTGATTGGATATAGAGGAATTTTCCTCGGCCCTTCTGATTAAATAGGGAATCACAGATTTAACAGGGCCATAGGGCAGATACTTGGTTACATTATAACCAGCAGCAGCCAAGTTGTAACTGATATTATCACTCATTCCGTAGAGTTGAGAAAAATAGATATGTGGATGGTTGTTCGATATATTTAAGCGTTTCATCTCATTAATTAGGAACTGAGTGCTATCTTCATTGTGTGTGCCAGCACAAAGTTTAACAATATCAATATTCTCTAAACAAATAGTGATAGCTTTATCAAAATCAATATCTGTATTGTTTTTTGTTTTCTGTATCGGTGATGGATATCCTATTTTTGCAGCTCTTATATTTTCTTTTTCGAGATATGCTCCTCTGACCAATTTTATACCAATCAAATTTTTTTCTTTACGAGCAATATCAATAAGTTTTTTTAAGTAGCCCAAACGATCCCAGCGATACATCTGTAAGGTTGTAAGAATAATAGCATTTTCTTTATTGTACTTGCGCATCATTTTTTCGGCTAATCGGTCGATTGTTTCCTGAATCCAACTTTCTTCAGCATCAAAATAAATTGGTACTTTATTTATAAACGCATTATGAGCAATTACATTTATTCGTTCTTCTAATACATTCATCTCCTCCTGATCTCTCTCAGTAACAGCTTCTCCAGAATTAAATTTTTCAAGAATACTTGATGAGGCTACACCTGTTATTTTTAAACTTGTATATGGAATAGCAGAATTGTTTTTTGCAAATTGAATTATTTTAATCACCTCTTTTTTCGTGTTCTCAAAATCTTCGGTGGTCTCTTTCCCTTCAACGGAATAGTCAAGAATAGAACTTATTTTTAATTCATTTAATTTTTTGACGATTTCATTGCTTTCATCGATGGTCTCTCCAGCACAAAATTGTTTATAGATGGTTTTTTTTATTAGGCCATCTATCGGAAATTTTAATTTAATTAAAAGCAATATGATTTTTGAAAAAAAATTAACCAATCTGCTTTTTTCAAAAATTTTAAATAACCATTTCGATTGTTTTAACTGGCGATCACTTTTGTTAGAAAAAGCAATAGCGGTATTATTAAATGAAACTTTTTTTGTGATAAAATTCATGTTATTCGATTGTTTACAAGAAAGGGGAAAAGCAATTAGTATATTTCACTAGCAATAACGGACAGTTCATTGCAGTTAATGATTTTTATTTTTTTACCTTCAACTTCTACCAATTTACTCTTAATAAAATTGTTTATAATTTTGCAAATATAATTTTGTGTTGTGCCAATGAGTTTAGAGATGTCGAGAGTGCTTAGTTTCACAACCGCATTATTGTTGTTTTCAATATCCGAAAAAGCTAGCAGTATTTCTGCTAATTGACTTTTTATTTTTTTATTTAAGATGGATGTAATTCTGTTTTCAAGTTTATCGATATCTGCGCATAATTCTTTTATAAATTCATTACGTAGTGGTTTGTATGTTTCGAATAAATATGAAATTTCTTTCGCATTCAGATGGTATACCTCTATATCATTCAAGGCTTTTATAGAATGTGGATACGGACTATTTGAGATAACAGAATCGATGCCAACGACCCCCCCCTTTTTTCCTAAGCCAATAATAAACTCCTGCTGATTAGATTTGGTTCGATAGATTTTTAATAATCCAGAACGTATAAAGTAAACACCTTTAAATGCTTCATTTTCATTTATAAGCACTCCTCCTTTTTTTAAATTCAAAGATTTTTTTGCATTTAAAAATGAAATTACTGCAGTATCAGTTTGTAATTTGAAAACAGAAAAATCACATAATGAATTTATTTGCGTAGTTTCCATTGAACGTATTTACGTTATTAGTACTGCAAATTTATTTTATTAATAATATACAAACAATGATATGAGTCATTCAAAATACTGTTACTTGTTAAATAAGAAGCGAATTGATTTTTTTAATGGAGGAATCAAAATCATCAATAAACTTAGAAATAGCAGAATCCCTGAAACAGAAAAAACAATCATTACAGGCTGAATATTGTGCATGACTTCTTGAAAGCCCTTCCCATTCTTTACTATACCTATGCCCTTTATTATTCCTGCTATAATGAGACTAGACCAAAAAATCAATAAAGAAATATTGAACGCATAATAACCTATTTTAATAAGTTTAAGTTCAATTTTACTGTATTTGCTTTGAATATAATTATCTATTAAAAACAAACAAGAAGCAAGAAGTATCATTGTATTGATGCCTATTGTGCTTCCCATTGCATGAGCAACTGTAATGTGCGTGCCATGAGTGTATACATTAATCATTGGTACAGATAACATTAGTGCTAATGTTAAATTTAAAAAAATCCAAGCATCAGAGGCAACTAAAAACTTAAATGGCAATACATGAAAATCTTTTAAACTTTCCTGCACAGATTTTTTCCAATTATATATTATTTTGGCTAAAAGTATTAATTCTGTCATGCTTATTATATAAGCAACATATCTTATCCATTGTGCTGTTGGTACATTGTAAATATGGTGAGCCCAGCCAAACATCAAATTCGTTAAACCTAAAAAGTAGGCTAAAAAAGCAATTTTGCTTTTGCCAATAGATTTATCGTTTTTAATTTTTTCCATCAAAAAAATAGCTGTACCATATACCAACATGTTCCAAGATCCAACAAGCGCACCATATGCTTTCCATTGCATTGCAATCTCCTTGATAACATTTTCTTTTATCTTTGGTAGCATCCATACATAAGCCTCTGAGAATGTGAAAAGAAAAAACAGAATGCCAGTAGCCCACATCCACATATATACAGGCCATTCCGAAGTGATTTTGAATGCAGTTTTAAAATAATTCCATCCAAATAATAACCAAGAAATTATAATAGGAATGGCTAAAATTGGAGGGAATTCCCAATATTCCCTTCCTCCAAATTTTCCCATCAGATATGCAATGATTATAACGATACCTGTTATTAAAAAGATAACAAAATGAAGCAAACTCATTGTTTTCGAGTATAGTTTTATACCAAATTGCGATGGGATATAATAATAAATTCCACCAATTGAAGCGAGGAATATCCATGCTACAACTAATGAAACATGCAAAGGACGAGTTTTATAGAAAGGGATTGATTGTAGAAAGTCGGGGAAAACAAATTGCATGCTAGCTACTACGCCAAAAAACAATCCCCCTAGCAGTGACAATAATCCTAATGTAATAAATAATAATTCAAATTTATTTTTCATATTTAATCTTTTATTTGAATACTTCCATCTACATTTACTTCAAACTTAATAATAGGAGAAATTCCGGATTTGCTAATGTCTGTCAAATATGACAGCAACAGCTCTATTTCATCATTTGGAATATGAAAATTGGGCATTTTTTGAGTTCCAGAAATAATAAAAACTTTGGCATACTCGACTCCTTTGCCTTGAGTATTTATAACATTCGTCAGGTCAGGTCCCATATACCCTCCTAATCCATAAATCTGATGGCAAGAGATACAGTTATACTTTTGAAAAATCAACTTTCCTTGTTGTGCTTTTTGAGATAAATAACCCACCTTGTTAATCGGTTCAGCGTTAAAAACAAAAACTGTATAGATTAGAAAGATTATTATTAGTGTAAAAAAAATTGACCGTTTAATATTAATAGGCATGAATGAAATGTTAAATTATTATTCTGAACTAGAAATTAATTCGAGTTGTTTCTTATCGATAATCTTAATGCTACGGTTAATCAGATCGATAATACCTTTGCTTTTTAATTCAGATAACATTCGAATACATGATTCAGTAGAAACACTGGCTATGCAGGAAATGTCATATCTAGAAAATGATGTGTTTAACATTTTTGTTTCTTCATTTAGTCCAAAGATATCGGCAATGTTTAAAAGTGCTTTCGCTATCCTTTTAATTGCCGTTTTATGTGTTAAATGAACAAGCAATGCATCTGTATGTTTCAAGTCATTTGCGACCAACTGTAGCATTTTGTCTGTTAGTGCTATGTTGTAGTTTAGTTCGTCAAGAAATAAGTTTTTCGGGAATGAGCAAACTGTTGTATCTGTTAGTGGAATTGCGGATGTTGAGTGGACATCATGTGTAATCAGCGATCTATAACCGATGGGATCGCCAGCCTTGGCAAATCGTAATATTTGACAATTATTGGATTCGTTTCGCACCAATTTTACTATTCCTTTTTTAATTGTAAGAAAAGATTCTGAATTCAATCCTTCATAAAAAATGGCTTTCCCTTTTTTGTACTTGTAATTGGTCATATACTTCATTGCATTTTCTTGTTCGTTTTTATTGAACAAGGCGATAATGCAAGAAGTTGAATTTTGACAAGCCTTACAATCCATTTATATGATAATTAATTGTTAATGTAAATTACATTACAAAGCTATTGCAAGTAGAGTTCAAGATAATATGATATAAATCATATTGTAAAAAAACATTTACTGAGTAATTTTGTATCATGATATCTGTATTAGAGGCACATAAAATTATTTCGGAAAATAGTACTCCATTAAGTTCTATAAGTGTTCTTACTGAAGATGCATTGGGCTATGTAGTTGCAGAAAATATTTATTCCGCTGTTGACTTACCTCTATTTGACCAAGCAGCAATGGATGGATACGGATTTATTTATAATGATTTTGAAAATGGGATAGCGATTTCTATACAGGACGAAATTCCAGCTGGAGTTGATTCTCCAGCAGAAATTATGAGTGGGTTTGGAGTCCGAATATTTACTGGTGCAAAAATTCCAAATGGTGTTAATACAATTGTAATTCAGGAGGAGGCTAAATTGGTTGATAACAAATTACAAATTGAAAATAAAAATCTTTCCATTCGAAGTAATGTCAGAATGATGGGTTCGCAGATTAAAAAGGGTGATTGTGCTATACCGAAAGGAACTAAACTAACGCCTCCACTTATTGGTTTTCTTGCATCTATGGCTATTTCGGAAGTTAATGTTTATAAGAAGCCGAGTGTAACTGTGGTTGTAACAGGAGGCGAATTGGTTGCTGCGAATGAAAAGCGTGTAGAAGGAAAAGTGTATGAATCAAATGGCATTACACTTAAAACTGGACTGTGTTCATTCGGAATAAACGATGTAACAATTTTTCATACGAAGGACAATGAAGCTGAATTAATATCTATTTTGAAAACAGCTAGCATTAATTCGGATATGGTGCTTATAACAGGGGGTATTTCTGTTGGGAAGTACGATTTTACATACAGTGCCTTACAAAAGTTAGGAGTAAAGCAATTGTTTTATAAAATAAAACAGAAGCCTGGTAAACCTCTTTTTTATGGCAAAATAGAAAATACAGCAATATTTGCATTGCCAGGAAATCCTGCTGCTGTTGTTACTTGCTTTTACAATTATGTACTCCCAGCATTAAATAAGTATTTAGGGAATAATAATTTTACATTAAAAAAACTCAGATTACATTCAATATCTTCTTATAAGAAAAAGAGCGGATTAGTGCATTATTTGAAAGCGAGTATTACTAATGATAGTAAAGTAGAAATACATCAAGGGCAAGAGTCTAATATCCTTAGTTCGTACCTAAATGCAGATTGTATGGTTTTTTTACCCGAAGAAATTGAAGAAGTGAATATCGGAGATGTTGTAGATGTATTATTGTTTCCAAATTTTTAAATAGAATAAATGTATACAGTAAAAGGGAGCATATGGATAGTGAGTAAGAGTGGTACATTTATAGGCTATGGACGTGCTATTTTACTCGAACGGATTAAAGAATACGGTAGCATTAGTGAAGCAGCAAAATCTATGAAAATGTCGTATAAGCATGCCTGGGAGATGATTGATAGCATGAATAAGCAATCTAAAACACCATTGATTGAAAGAATAGCAGGCGGAAAAGGTGGTGGTGGAACAAAGCTTACTCCAGCTGGAGATAAAGTGCTAAAAAAATTTTGGGAATTGTACAAAGGATTTGAGAAATTCAATGCTTCTGCTTCAAGTAAATTAAAACTTTAAATTTTCCTATTCGTTATATCCAAAAAGATACAACGAGGTGAAACTAAAATAGGATGAGAAGAATAACAGGAATAATATTAGCCGGTGGTAAAAGTTCCCGAATGGGTACAGACAAAGGAGTTATTGAGCTGAATAACAAAAAAATTATTCAATATGTAGTTGATGTACTCAACGAGGTGGTTTCGGATCTAATTATTATTGCGAATAATAGAAATTATGATTATTTGGGCTGTCGCATTTATAATGATTTAATAAAAGAAGTAGGTCCTTTGGGTGGAATATATACAGGTTTATATTATTCAGAAACGGAATATAATTTAATTGTAAGTTGCGATACTCCTTATCTAAAAAAAGAAATATTGGATACCCTTATAGATGCTATAAGTCAAGGAGATTATGATGTTATCATTGCAAAAGAAAATAATTCAATACACCCATTATGTGCTATTTATTCGAAAAGAATGATGAAAAAACTTGAAACATACATTAGCAAGAACGAATTAAAATTAAAAGAAATTGTGAAAGACTTCAAAACAAAAACTATAGAATTTAATTCAAGTACCGCATTTACAAATATAAATACCAAAGAAGATTTGTTAAAGCTGGCCACGAGTTAGTTTAAACATAAACATTAAAATAATTATTCTTATGAAAATAGAAGTAATAGTATTTGGGATGATTGCTGATATAATTGGCAAGCAAAAAATAGAGGTTAACAATTGTTCAGACACAACTAGTTTACAGATAAAACTAACACATGATTACCCAAAACTCTGTCAGCAAAAGTTTGTAATGGCAGTATATAAAAAAGTAATTACAGGAAATACTAATTTGAACAATGGTGATGTTGTAGCCATATTACCACCATTCGCAGGAGGATAAATGTTAACTTCAAAAGAAATATCACGTTATGAACGCCACATTCAGTTGCCTGAAATTGGTATTAAAGGGCAGAAGCTAATAAAAAAAGCTTCTGTATTAGTAATTGGTGCTGGCGGCTTAGGCTGCTCGGCACTCCAATACCTTACTGCAATGGGTACTGGTGTGATTGGAATTGTTGATTTTGATAAGATAAGTGAAACCAATTTACAAAGACAAGTACTTTACAACACAAATGAAATTGGAAAATATAAAGTAGAAGTTGCAGTTCAGAAGTTATCTCGACAAAATCCAGCGGTCAAATTTATTACTTACTGTACGCAATTGACTAATAAAAATGCAATTGAAATTATCAAAAATTACGACATTATTGTTGATGGGACTGATAATTTTGCAACAAGATATATCATTAATGATGCATGCTGGATAGCTAATAAGCCATTAGTTTTTGGAGCTATACATAAATTCGAAGGCCAGTTAACTGTTTTCAACTATAAAAAAGATAACAATACAATACCACTAAATTATAGAGATATGTTTCCTACTTCTCCTGCTGTAGCGGAAGTTCCAAACTGCTCTGATTTGGGAGTAATTGGAGTGCTGCCAGGGATAATCGGAACGTTGCAGGCAACCGAAGTATTAAAGATTATTACAGGAATAGGAACTGTATTGGCAGGTAAATTATTGTTTATGAATTCTCTGGATATGGAGTTCTACACATTTGAAATAACACCAGATGTGAATAGGAAGAATATAAGTATTGAAGAATACTTGAGCTATGATTATGGGCAGTTTTGCATTTCAGATAGCCAAAATCAGATTAATGAAATTTCTTGCAAGGAGTTAAAAGAATTGCTTTTAAACAATCGAAATACACTCCAATTAATTGATATTCGGGATCAAGAAGAACTTCCTAAAGTGCCGGTATTGGAGGAGCTTTTGATACCACTTGTTGAAGTAATTGAACGAGTTAGCGAATTCGACTCCTCAAAAAAAATTATTTTAATATGCAAAAGTGGTATACGTAGTAAGCTGGCTATTCAGATGCTTCAAAAAAAATTCGGACTAAGAAATCTTTTTTCGCTAGAAGGAGGTATAACGGAATGGTTAAAAAATTAAAAATTGGATTATGAAAGAGAAGAAAAAACATAAAGTATTCGTTGATGGACCTATTAGCCCCTCATTTATTGGAGAAAGTATTGCAAAACATACAACAAAAACAACAATAGGTGCGCATGATATTTTTTTGGGTCAGGTTAGAGCTGATGAAATTGATGGTAGAGTTGTAAAAGCGATTAATTATTCCTGTTATGAAGAGATGGCCGAAGATAAATTTTATGAAATTAGAGAAGCCATATTTGCAAAATATGATTTAACCTGTATGCATATATATCATAGTAGAGGAGAGGTAAAAGCAGGTGAAATTTGTCTTTTCGTTTTTGTATCATCAAGGCACAGAAAGATGGCATTCGAAGCTTGTAGAGAGGTTGTAGAGGAGATTAAAAAAAATGTTCCAATATGGGGTCAAGAATTATTTGAAGATAATTCATTCGTTTGGAAAGAAAACAAACACTAATCAAAGAAAGTATGGTAGATATTACATTTAAATCAAACACACATCGCATTGCAATTGCGCAAGCGATTTTAAAAGTCAGCAAGCAAGAAACAATTGATGCTGTTGTAAATAAAAAAGTACCTAAAGGTGATGTTTTTGAAATGTCGAAAACTGCTGGTCTCTTTGCTGTAAAACGCACGAGCGATATGATTCCCGACTGTCATCCAATGCCAGTAGAATATACGAAAGTAAACTTTGAAGTAATTGGATTGAATATTATTGTCCAGATTGAAGTACATACAATTTACAAAACAGGAGTGGAAGTAGAGGCTATGCATGGCGCATCTGTTATTGCTTTAACAATGTACGATATGCTAAAACCTATAGACAAAGGGATTGAGATTAGTAACATTAAACTCCTTTCAAAAAAAGGTGGGAAGTCCGATTATACAGACAAATACAGAACTGATCTTAAAGCAGCTGTTATTGTTTGTTCTGACTCTATTTCAGCAGGAAAGAAAAGTGATAAAGCAGGAAAAGCGATAATTGAAAAACTTGGAAAATACAATATTGAGGTAACTGCATACATCATTATACCAGATGAAATAGAAGACATTCGAAGCAAAGTTGTGGAGCTGTATCAATCCAATAATATGATCATTTTTACTGGCGGAACAGGCCTTTCACCGAGAGATGTAACACCAGAAGCATTAAAACCGATTCTAGACAAAGAGATTCCTGGAATAGTGGAGGCCGCTAGAAACTATGGTCAACAAAGAACACCTTATTCTATGTTGTCGAGAAGTGTTGCTGGAATGAAGGGCGATACGCTTATATTGGCATTGCCAGGCTCAACAAGAGGAGCAGCAGAAACAATGGATTCTTTATTCCCCTCCATACTGCATATTTTCAGAATAATTGATGGGGCACAACATTATTAAAAAATAAAATTATGATAATAACAGATTTTAAAACCAATTTTCATATGTATGAAAATATGGCCATTTGGGAAATAGCATCTCTTGATGATTTTTTTAAATCTCATGAAATGTTAAAAGAAATATTTGAGAAAGAATATAAATGCTCTTTTGAAAATCATAAGGAACCAACAGCTAATTTTGTCGATTCAGACATAGAAGTTGTGCATAAATTGTTAGACTATTTTGGGGATAAATATTTTATTGTTTTTAGTAATAATAATCCAGAACACGCCTTAATGAAAGAGTTTCAGGATAAGAAGACAATAAATTTTGGAATGGATATTTATGTTTTACATCCAAATAAAATATATGTTTTGGAGATGGATAAAACGAAAGACTTACAAAAGTACGACAACTGATTATAAGCAATGGCAGATAGGAGTTTCTTTAAAGAAAATTTGCGTTACCATAGAGTTGTTGTGGTCTGCATTGTTCTTATTTCAATTTGGTTGCAATACAATTTTAATCCTTCCAATCCCAGCTATGCGAATGGACAAGCAAAAGTTATTGGCGAAAAGATTAATGGAAAAGACGAAGGCACTTGGATTTGGTATCATCCAAATGGGAAAAAGCAAATGGAAGGGCGTTTTACAAATGGGAAGCGAATTGGTGTTTGGAAAGTATGGAACATTGAAGGAATTAAAATCAGTGAAAGCACTTATCAGGATGACAAGCTAAATGGACTATTTACACGCTGGAACGAAAAAGGGATAATAGTTAGTAGCGGTATTTATAAAAATGATAAACTTTCAAATATTATTTATCAGTAGATTAACGTTTTGATGCCTAGTTGCTCTACCTTTTTACCAATTTCTTGTAGTTTTTCGAAAGAAATTTTTTCTAAGTTAGTCTCTGGTGTTGGTCTGTCTAGAGAATAAATCATTACTTCTTTTGGTTTTATAATTTTCAATAATTCTAACCAACTCTCTACTTCATTGTCGGTTGTGTTATCAATTGGTTGAGCTTTATGTACGCCTTTTAAAAACATAGTTTGAATTGTTAGATCACCATTAAACTGGTTGAGATGGTAAACGACCCATTCGAGTGTTCTGTTATTTAAAGGTTGATCTATTTTCTGAAAAAGAGCCTCAGTACCTGCATCTAATTTCAGAATTCTTTTATCAACTTTTTTTAATGCGGATACTACTTTGCTGTTATTGAGCATTAATGAATTTGACAATACAGAGATTTTTGAATTGGGATAATACTTGTCTCTCAATTCTATCGTATCGTTAATTATTTCTTCAAACTCTGGGTGCAAAGTAGGCTCTCCATTTCCAGCAAATGTAATCGAGCAGAGTTTTTCTTTTTGATTCAGTAAATGTTGCAATTTATCTTCAAGTGCTTCTTTAATTTCTTTTCTACTGTGGAACTTAAATTTAGGAGCCTTTTTTAAATCAGTCCACCCACATTCACAATAAATACAATCAAAGTTGCATAATTTGGAGTTCGTTGGCAATAAATTTACCCCCAAAGAGACACCCAACCGTCTGCTTTTGACAGGTCCAAAAATTATACTGTCAAACAATTTTGTTTCCATTCGGCATAAATATAATTCTTTTGTTTGTAAGTAAATATGAGATTCGTCAGCCTTAAGGGTGCTAAAAAACACTTGCAATTATGAGAATTTACTTAATGTTAATAAAGACAGTTGAATGTTAAAAAATACGACTGAATAAAATGAAATTGAGATTTATTCTCTCTATACCTTTCGAAAAAATATTTACAACTCCATTTACATCATTATAAATTTATGAAATCAAAAAAATCAACAATAAATGTAAGTTTTATAAAGTCGCCTTTATTATCAGCACATACAGAGAGGACTACATACGAAAAAGGTAAAATATTAGAACAATGTATTTCTTACTTTGAAGGGGACGAGTTAGCAGCCACTACATGGATGAATAAATACGCAATGAAAAATAAGAAAGGTCAATTTGTAGAATTGACTCCTGAACATATGCATAAAAGAATGGCAAAAGAATTTGCAAGAATAGAAAGTCAGAGTAAAAACAAAACAGAGTTAAATGGAAGCTTTAAAAATCTTTCCATTTATGGACAAGAAAGAGCGTTGCTTGATGAAGAAAAAATTTACAACTATTTTAATAACTTTAAATACATCATTCCTCAGGGAAGTGTTATGTCGGCATTAGGTAATCCCTATATAATCGCATCATTATCAAATTGTATTGTGCTCCCAGAGGTTTATGATTCATATGGTGGAATATTTTATACTGATCAACAAATGGCCCAACTTTTTAAAAGACGTTGTGGTGTTGGAGTTGATATATCAACGCTTCGACCTGCAGGATCTACGGTGTCTAATTCTGCTGGATCAACAACTGGAGCGGTTTCATTTATGGAACGTTTTTCCAACACAACACGAGAAGTCGCTCAAAATGGCAGACGTGGTGCTTTAATGATAACAATAGATATTGCACATCCAGATGTGCAGCAGTTTATTACAATCAAGCAAGATCTTTCAAAAGTTACTGGTGCAAACATATCTATCCGTTTATCAGATGAATTTATGAATGCTGTTCAGCATGATGAGGATTATTTATTAAGATTCCCAATCGATTCAAAAGAACCAATCTATTCTAAAAAAGTAAGAGCAACAGATCTTTGGAATCTGATTGTAAAATGCGCACACAATACAGCTGAACCAGGCTTAATTTTTTGGGACAGACAGCATTACTATTCAACATCATCTGTATATCCAGAATTTAAAAATGTATCTACCAATCCCTGTTCTGAGATTGCTATGCAAGGTGGCGACTCATGCCGATTAATTGCTCTAAATTTATTCAGCTTTGTAAAGAATCCATTTACAGCAAATGCGAGTTTTGATTATAAATTGTTTTATGAAACCACCTATGAAGCACAACGATTGATGGATGACCTTGTTGATTTGGAACTTGAACACATTGAACGAATTTTTGAAAAAGTAGCAGCTGATCCAGAACCCGATTCAATCAAGCAAGTCGAAGTAGACACATGGAAATTGCTTTACAATGCTGGTAAAAAAGGAAGAAGAACAGGACTCGGATTCACAGCGCTTGCCGACACAATAGCAGCTTTAGGATATCAATTTGATTCGACAGAATCATTGGATGAAGTACATAAAATAATGAAAACTAAATGTACAGCTGAATTTGATTGTTCTATAGATCTAGCTATTGAAAGAGGAAAGTTTGAAAGTTTTAATCCAGAAATAGAAAACACCTCTGAGTTTGTTCAAATGCTAAAAACAGAATTACCTGAACTATACGAACGCATGATGAAATACGGTAGAAGAAATATTTCTTTAAGTACTGTAGCTCCAACTGGAACATTGAGCATGTTGGCTCAATGTTCATCAGGAATTGAACCAGTATTTATGTTGTCCTATAAACGCAGAAGAAAGGTAAATCCCTTGGAACAAAATGCAAAAGTAGATTACATTGATGCAATGGGTGATTCCTGGGAAGAGTTTGTTGTATACCATCAAAAATTGAAAAAATGGATGGAGGCCTCTGGTAAGACAGATATTTCTGATAGTCCATACAAGAATTCAACAGCCAATGAGATTGATTGGATAAAGCGTGTGAAAATGCAATCTATCGTACAAAAATATACGACACACAGTATTAGTTCTACAATAAATCTACCAAGCAATGTTTCAGAAGAAAAAGTAGGAGAAATTTATCTTGAAGCTTGGAAACAAGGATTGAAAGGTATTACCGTTTATCGTGAAGGATCAAGAAGTGGAGTTTTGGTTTCTACAGATACAAAAAGTACATCTAAATCCAACAATGAAATAATTGAAACAATACCACCCAAACGACCTTCTAAAATTGAAGCCGAAATCGTTCGCTTCATGAATCATGATGAAAAATGGATTGCATTTGTTGGATTGTTGAATAATAAACCATACGAAATTTTTACGGGTAAAAGTGAAGATTCATTTGTAATACCAACCTGGGTAAATAGAGGCTGGATTATTAAGAACAATGCGGATAATGGTAAAAAAAGATATGATTTTCAATACGTGGATAAAGATGGCTATAAAGTAACGATAGAAGGATTGTCGCGTTCATTTAATAAAGAATATTGGAACTATGGCAAACTTATTTCAGGAGTGCTACGCCATGGAATGCCTATACAAAATGTAGTAGATCTTGTTGGCAATCTGAATTTGTACAGTGATAGTATAAACACCTGGAAAAATGGTATCGAACGAGCCCTAAAAAAATTCATCCCTGATGGCACATATGCTAAAGACAAAGAATGTTCGAGCTGTGGGGATAGAGATGGACTAATCTATGAAGAAGGTTGTTTAAAATGTAAAAGTTGCGGACATTCTAAATGTGGATAAACTAAAAAAAATTTATGATAAATTATGTAATCAAACGAAATGGCGAATACAAGCTATTCCATTTCTACAAAATCAAAGATGCTGTTCAAAAAGGTTTTGAAAGCGTAAAAAAGACATTCGATCAAAGCGTACTTGACACTATCGCTAACAAGCTGGAAGAAAAAGAAGTATGGTCGGTTGAAGAAATTCAAGATATTATTGAAAAAACTTTATATTCAAAAGGATATTTTGATGTGATGCGTTCTTTTATGCTATATAGGCATACTAGAAAATTACAGAGAGAGCATGTTGAGGGGTTGAATGAAGATACAACCTATGTGAACAGCACACAAACGATTGAAGAATACATTTTGCAAACAGACTGGCGAATAAACGCAAATGCAAATACCTCTTATTCAAACGCAGGATTAGTGAATAATGTTGCTGGAAAAATCATTGCGAATTATTGGCTAGATAAAGTTTATACCAAAGAAGAAGGATATGCTCATCGGAATGGTGATGTTCATATTCATGATTTGGATTGCCTAACGGGATATTGTGCAGGATGGAGTTTACGTGTTTTGTTAAATGATGGATTTAATGGTGTAAGAGGAAGGGTTGAAAGTAAGGCTCCTTCTCATTTTAGAGAAGCATTAGGGCAGATGGCTAACTTTCTTGGCATTCTTCAGAGTGAATGGGCTGGTGCTCAAGCATTCAGCTCGTTTGACACTTATCTTGCTCCATATGTATTCAAAGATAATTTGGAATACGAAGACGTGTTGAAAGCAATAAGAAGTTTTGTGTACAACTTAAATGTTCCTGCTCGATGGGGTCAATCGCCTTTTACGAATGTAACCATTGATTGGGTTGTGCCAGAAGATTTGAAACATCAAATCCCTACTAAGAACAATAATCATCTGTTCAGTAACTTGAGCGAAGATGGACAATTACTAGCAAAAGCAAAAGAAAGAGGGGTAGAAAATGTTACTGATCTTTGCTATTCGCATTTCCAAAAAGAAATGAATATCATCAATAAAGCATATTATACTGTGATGACAGAAGGAGATGCAAACGGGCAGCCTTTTACTTTTCCTATACCTACAGTAAATATTACCGAGGATTTTGATTGGCATGGTGAAAATACAGATTTACTTTTTGAGAATACAGCAAAGATTGGATCCTCTTATTTCCAAAATTTTATTGGTAGCCAGTATATCAAAGATGAATTAGGGAATAAAATTGAAAACGAGAATGCATACAAACCCAATGCTGTAAGAAGTATGTGTTGCCGTTTGCAACTCGACCTAAGAGAATTGCTAAAACGAGGAAACGGGTTGTTCGGAAGTGCCGAAATGACAGGAAGTATAGGTGTTGTGACAATCAACATGGCACGATTAGGATTTCTTTATAAAGGCAATTTGAACGCTTTATATGAGCGATTAGACGTTCTATTGGAATTATCGAAATCGACATTAGAAAAGAAGAGAAAATTTATTCAGGAAATGTACGATAGAGGATTGTATCCTTATACAAAACGCTATTTACCACACTTTCGAAACCATTTCTCTACCATTGGTGTAAATGGGATTAATGAAATGATTAAAAATTATTCTAATAATCAATATGATATTATTTCAGAAGAAGGTAGTGAATTTGCATTAGATATTCTTGATTATATCAGAAAACGGATGACTCAGTTTCAAGAAGAAACAGGCAATCTTTATAATCTAGAAGCAACACCTGCTGAAGGAACAACATATCGTTTTGCAAAAGAAGATAAGAAAAGATTTCCTGAGATTATTCAAGCTGGTACAGAAGAAAATGTATACTATACAAATAGTTCACAATTGCCTGTAAACTATACAGACGATCCTTTCGAAGCACTGTTGCAGCAAGATGAATTACAATGTAAGTATACCGGAGGAACAGTATTGCATTTATATATGAGAGAACGATTGAGCTCCCCAGAAGCATGCCGCAACTTGGTTAAAAAAGTTGTCTCAAATTTCAGATTGCCATACATTACCATTACTCCAATATTCAGCGTATGTCCTAAGCATGGCTATTTGAATGGAGAACATGAATTCTGTCCAAAATGTGATGAAGAAATTTTAAATGAAAATAGTTTTAACAATCAAAATCAGAAAAACAATGAAAGCATCAAATCAACAGGCATTTTTGCAACTGCATCAAACTAAAAGAACAAAATGCTTGGTATACACCCGTGTAATGGGATACCATCGACCAGTAGAAAGCTTTAATATTGGCAAAAAAGGAGAGCATAAAGAAAGAATACACTTTGTTGAAAATGCTAGTTGCTAAGCCAATCTATAGTATTACGCCATTTACGTTATTGGATTATCCGGATAAAACAGCCTGCATTTTATGGTTTGCAGGCTGTAATATGCGGTGCGTATATTGTTATAATCCAGATATTGTTGATGGAGAAGGGAAATTGTCTGTTTCGGAAGCCATAAATTTTTTAAAAAAGAGAGTCAATTTAATTGATGCAGTAGTATTAAGTGGAGGGGAATGTACCCGCTTTAAAGGGTTAATAGAATTAGCCAAAGAAATAAAAAAATTAGGAATGTTGGTTAAGATAGATACAAATGGATCGAACCCCGATTTGATTAAGGAGATCATAGAACAAAAATTAGTAGATTATATTGCCTTAGATTTTAAAACAATTGAAAAAAACTTTTTTTCTGTAACAGGTTCAAAACTGCACAATCGATTTGTTAATACTTTGGATTTGCTAATTGAAAAAAAAATTGCTTACGAAGTGAGAACTACATTTCACTCGGAACTAATAGGAAAACAAACAATTCTGAAAATGATAGACTTTTTGAGTTTTAAAAAATATAAAGGGAATTATTTTATCCAAAATTACAGAAATGATTCTACAACACTAGGAGGGATAAAAAATTCAGAATACAGATTTAATATCGAGAACCCCGATCAAAATATGATAAAGATTGAAATAAGAAATTGAAAATAACATCTTTAATCATCAATACTTGCGATATCAACTAATCTGCTATGATTAAGAATCTTTATTCGCTTGCCTACAAAGTCGATAATTTTTTCATTTTTCAAATCGGATAAAAGACGGATAGCCGTTTCTGTTGCCGTTCCTACAATATTTGCAATTTCTTCTCTTGTTAAGGTTACACTAATGGTCGTAGAGTCAGCTTCATAGCCATATGTTTTTTTTATAAAAAGCAATGCTTCAGCAAGTCTTTCTTTAACAGGTTTTTGAGCAATATTTGTAATTGCGTGTTCTGCTTTTTTTAAATCACTGGATAAGAGTTTCATCAATTGAATTGAAACATCTTGATTGGTGTTCATGAAATTCCAAAACAATTTTTTTGGAATAAAACAAATATTCGACTCTTCTATCGTTTCAGATGTCGAAGTATAATGGTCTCCACTTAACAATGAACGATACCCAATAATGTCACCAGGTTTTGCCATCCGTACAATTTGTTCTCTACCATTCTCTGCTAATTGATGCAGTTTTACCTTGCCTGTATATACAATGTAAATGCCATGTGGCATAGCACCTTGGCTAAATATTATTTGCCCCTTTTTATAAGTAGTGCAGCCTTTGTTTTCGTGCAAAGATTCTATTTCGTCTTTCTCTAAAGAACAAAATATTGAACTTACTCGAGCTTGACAATTTTTACAGTCAACTATAAGTGTATCTTTTATCATAACATGAAATTTATTTATTTGGGTAATTCAAACTCTGTTTCCCATGTTTCATTCAATTCTAAACTTAAAAGTTTTATTTTTAAAAAAGATTCATCACCTCTTTTTATAATTTCTCTTTCTGTAACCTTGCTTTCGCCAATAGGTTTTGATTCGTCTTTTATTGTTATAATATCGTTTACACGTGGTAAGAATGGATATTGAATCGTGATTTTTTCATCTTCTGTTTTAACTAAAGACAATCCGATTTCAAATATAAATTCCTCCAGTTTTTCTACAAGTATTTCATCGTTGATTTCTTTTTGCGCTTTATCGGAGATGTTTTCAATCCACCTGTTAAAACGAGCGGTAGACTGATGTAAAATATCTTCTTTTGTGTAATCAGGGAAAGGACTGCGAATATGTTCGTTGTCAGTAAACCAAAAATTAAAAGAAGCTTCAAGCATATTTGTATCTGCTTCTATTTTAACATTTTCATCTGTTGCCATAACTTTGTTTTGTAAATTACATAGCAAAGTTAATGTGAAAAATCAACTTTATATATGATACATATCATATATGGGAAAATGTTTTTCTTTTGAGGGCATTTTTGTATTCTTCAATCTCAATGTCAGATACTGGTTTTAATGCAGGAACTTTGGTAGGTTTTTTATTGTCGCTCAATGCAACAAATGTAAAATAGGCAGTATTTGTTAGTATGTTTTCAGCTTTTTTAACCGTCCTTGCTTTCACTTCAATATATATTTCCATAGAAGTGTCGAAAGCACGCGTGATTTTTGCTTTGATCGTTACAATATCACCCAGACATATAGGTTTTTTGAAAGCAACTCTGTCAATCGATGCTGTAACCGAAATATTTTCAGAATGAGTTTGAGCACAAATTGCAGATGCTGTGTCCATCCAATGCATCAATTTCCCTCCTTGCAAAATCCCCATTGGATTGGTATCATTCGGATAGACAATTTCTGTCATAATAACAACTGAATCTTCTGGCGTTTTCATTTACTACATTTTGTCAAAACTAATGTTTTGCCAATCAATACTTTATGACTTAAATCATGATATTGTTTTTATAACCTTCTTAATATTGTCGGGGCATAAAATCAGTACACACCCTCAAATAGTTGAATTTAAAGCGGATTCCGCTACCCTGTAATTATAAAGAAAGAACGCCCCTATATCTATAAAAATGTATATTTTGAAATTTTTATTCTTTCCGTTTTCCCTTTTATATAAATTTTATTTTGTACTCATTTTTGGTTTACTAATGATTATTTTATACCCTGTATATTATATCGTTTTGACGAGAAGGAGGCTCTTTCAAATGGGATTTATAATAATACGATTACATGCATATCTTCTATGCATATTTGGATTTATATACATTAAGGGTATAAATAAAAAGAACATTCCTCAAACGGGCCCATTTATTATCTGTGCAAATCACACTTCTTTTATAGATATACTGTGTATTTATGTAACATTTAAAAAATATTTCGTTTTTACTGGAAAGAAAGAGATTGAAAAATGGCCCTTGTTTCATATTTTTTATACATCTGGTATGAATATTTTGGTAGATAGACACAGCAGGAAAGGGGCTTACAAGGCATTTAAAGAAATGGCAAATGTAATCGATCAAAAACATTCATTAATGATATTTCCAGAAGGAACGATTTCAAACACTGCACCTAATATGGGAGAATTTAAAAGTGGAGCATTTACAATTGCTATACAAAAGAAAGTTCCAATTCTTCCTATTACGCTTATAAATAATTGGAAACTTTTTGGGAAAGGAAATATTCTTCTTACAAAAGCGCGTCCAGGAATTGCAAAAGTTGTTATTCATCCTTTGGTTTATACAAATTCTTTGTCAGACCAAGACACTGTAATTCTTCCGTTTATTATTAGAGATATTATCAAGGAACCATTAAAAAGCAATAAATGATTTATATCATATTATGAAATCTGTGTTTACTGTTAATTTGCGGTATGTTTAATAAAGCATAGTGATGAAAAAAAATAAAAAATACAACGTGCAATTTCGTATTTGGTTTTTCGTAAATGGTGAAAAATTATTAGGTAAAGGGAGGGTAGAATTGTTAGAGCGTATACAAGATACAGGATCAATCACGAATGCTGCAAAATGTATGAATATGTCGTACCGACAAGCATGGCAAATGGTTAGTGAAATGAACAAATATTCAGAACGCCCATTGGTAGAAAAAAAACTTGGGGGTAAAAATGGAGGAGGAGCAATTCTTACAGAAGCTGGACGAAATGCAATCGTAATTTTCAAGAAATTGGATGCAAAAATAGCAACTTTTATAAGTGAAGAAATAAAAAAGGTAAACTTATAATTAGTTTCCTGTTGTTGTATACTCATAAAAATACTACTTGTATAGATGAAAATAATAGTATTTATCTATTTATTATTTGTAACCATAAATTGTTTTTCTCAACTAAAAAGCGATAGTATAGTTCCTGTGAAAGTACAGGATAGTATTAATCAACGTTTTATGGATGAGATAGTGATAACTGCATCTCGAATATCAGAAAGGATTTTATCCTCTCCTGTGAGTATAGATTACTTAAATTTTGATGATGCTCAAAAAATGGCCTCATTGAGTTGTTTTGATGCACTTGAAAATTTGAAAGGAGTACATATTATTACACCTAGTTTAGGTTACAAAGTGGTTAATGCAAGAGGTTTTGCAAATACTACAAATGTTAGATTTGCTCAATTGATTGATGGTGTAGATAATCAATCGCCACATATTGGAGCTCCTATTGCGAATGCATTAGGGGCAAACGATCTTGACATAAATAAAATTGAAATCACTTCAGGAACGGCATCTGCGTTGTATGGAATAAACGCAATAAACGGAATGGTAAATATTTTAACAAAGAATCCTTTTATACATCAAGGAGTTAGTATTCAACAACTCACTGGAATAAATCATATAGGTAACATTAACACTATTGATCCTAAGCTATTCAGTCAAACTAATTTTCGTTATGCTCAAGCATTTAGATCAAAATTCGCTTTAAAGGTAAATGGCTCTTACACAAATGGGACTGATTGGTTTGCGGACAATAGAGCCGACTTGGCTCCAACTTTAAACGCTGCAACAAACCTAATCGGTAACAATAATCCAGCATTTGATGAAGTAAATAGTTATGGAAATGAATCTCCCAATAGACGAACACTGACATTAGATGGGAAAAAATATGTTGTCGCACGAACTGGTTATCGTGAAATTGATATAGAAAATTATGATATAAAAAATTACAAAGGTGATATTGGAATTTATTATAGACCTAAGAATAAGCACGAATTATCTTTTACTTACAAAGGGGCTTTGATTAATACAATCTATCAACGTTCGAATCGGTTCAGGTTAAAAGATTACACGTTGCATCAGTATGTTTTTGAATACCATTCGGATGTTTTTTTGTTGCGTACATACTTCACTCAAGAAAATACCGGTAAATCGTACAATCTTCGATCCTTAGCTGAAAATTTGGATCGTGCATTTAAACAAGATGATGAATGGTTTTCCGATTATGTTTTTGCATACAACAATGCACTTGCCAATGGGTTAAGTGTTACTGATGCTCATAAATTTGGACGCAGTAGCGCAGATAATGGGAGGTATGAAGTAGGGAACGATTCTTATGAACAAAAGAAAGAAGACCTTGTAGATATAAATAATTGGGATAAGGGCGCAGCGTTACGCGTAAAATCATACTTATCGCATTCAGAAGGAACATTCAGTTGGGATAAGTTATTCCCGGATCTATATGAAAAGATGCAATTGCAAATTATGAATGGCTTCGACCACCGAACTTACATAATTATTCCAGATGGTAATTATTTTATTAACCCTGTCGATTCAGGAAAAAATCTATTTTATTGCAAAACGGGAGGATTTATTCAATTAAACAAAAATTTATTGAATAAAAAGTTAAGACTAAGCATTACAATTCGTGCAGATAAAGCTGATTATTTTGATTGGAAAGTTAATCCTCGAATTACTGCTTTTTTTTCTCCAAAAGAAGAATTAAATTTTAGGATTGCATACCAAAGCGGTTATCGTTTTCCAAGTATTTTTGAAGGATTTTCGAATATAAATAGCGGTGGGGTTAAAAGGGTTGGTGGCCTTAATATTATGTCGAATGGTGTTTTTGAAAATTCGTATACCAAAACTTCAATTGATGTATTTCAGTTTCAAGTAAATTCAGACATAAATACCCTAGGCTTAACACAAGAACAAGCAATAGAGAAGAATAAAGGATTGTTAAAGAAGAATCCTTACACCTATTTAGAGCCAGAGCATGTGAGCTCATTTGAATTAGGATTTCGAGGACTAGCTTTGAAAAAAAGCTTATTCCTTGATGCGGATATATATTATAACTCATACGATAACTTTATTGCACAAGTGGAAGCCAACATACCTAAAACGAGCAATTCGGACTCGATACCAACATATCTATATATAAAGTCAAAACAAGATCGTTATCGTTTATGGACAAACTCGCAAAGCAAGATTTACAATTATGGCCTTAGTTTAGGACTAAAATTTAAATACAATGAAAAGCTCTCATTTTTAGGAAATATTGCCTATTCCAAACTCGATCAATCGAAAAATAAAGATGGATTAGAAGATGGTTATAATACACCTGAATGGATGTTGAATGCTACATTTATAACGGATAATATTTGGAAAAATTTGGGAGCAAGTATGACAGCGCGTTATCATACAAAATTTGAGTACGTATCGTTTTTAGTGAATGGAACGGTTCCTGCTTATTGTACATTAGATACACAGATTAACTACCAGTTTAAACAATTAGGTATAGTTATAAAGGTAGGAGCAAACAACCTACTAAATAAATATTACTATTCTATGCTAGGAGGCTCATCCATTGGAGGGCTGTATTATATTTCTTTGAATTATGCAATAAAAAAATAAAATGACAACAGAGCATATCGCTATCACATTTTTTCTGTTTTTTCTAATTGCCATGCTATATTCATCTGTTGGTCATGCTGGTGCATCGGGTTATTTGGCAATAATGGCATTGCTTTCTTTTTCCCCAGAATCAATGAAACCAACTTCATTGATTTTAAATATTTGTGTTGCATTGATTGCTTCCATTAAATATATAAGGGCAGGATATTTCGATAAAAAAATATTTTTAATTTTTTCTTCTACCTCTATCCCATTTTCTTTTTTAGGAGGCTATCTTTCAATTGGCCTAATCGATTTTAAGTTATTTGCAGGATTTTTTCTAGTACTCTCTGCAATTCTTTTGTTTGTTAGAGGATATATTAACCCAATTGCTAAAGAGGCCGTTGCGATGAAGCCGCTATATGGACTAATACTTGGTGCTGCTATTGGTATTCTTTCAGGATTGATCGGAGTTGGCGGAGGAATATTTCTCTCCCCGATACTCATTATGACGAATTGGACAGATATAAAAAAAGCATCTGGAATTGCTGCCTTATTTATTTTGTGCAATTCGATTTCAGCATTATTAGGTCATGTTACTGCTTTTAAACAAATAGACTTTGCTATTATATATTGGATAATTGCAGTTTGTTTAGGAGGGATTCTAGGTTCTTATTTAGGAACGATAAAAATGAACAGCAAATTAATTATTCTTGTTCTTTTTTTCGTTTTACTTTCAGCTGGATTGAAATTTATATTTATAGATTCTTTGTAATTGGCCAAACCCTTTTAAATTCTATGACTTAAGTCATAGAAAAATTTTACAAATAACCTGAAATTAGCTTATTAAAATACGGTAAAATGAAAAATCAACAATTTCACACATTCCATATTCCAGTGATGGGATTGGGATTCACAATAGACACTCCATTGAAAGTTGGGAAATACGGAATATCAAGTGTTATTTCAATTATTGAAGATGAATTGATAGAGAAAATGAGGGAGTTTCATTCTAAGAAAGAAGGTTTAGATTTTGAACCACTGGCGAAAAGCGATGTCGATCATAGAGCGAAACGAATTACATCTTATTTAAATTTGTTGGATTCTATTCTGAAAAAACAAATTCTAAAATTGAAAGAGGAGCCTTTTATAAAAGGATCTGATATCTGTCGTTATTTTGAGCTGCTACCGGAAAACTCTCAGCTGAAAAAACAATATCAAATTATGCAAGAATTGTATGGCGAAAAGCAACTTGAGCTTCAAAATAAATTAAGAAACTTTATTCAGCCAGGATTTATTGATGTTAATATTATGACAAAATGCGACAAAACGAATTATGCCTCAGATGGAACACAACTACCCATTGAGTATAATGATGCATTAGCTGCATTAAGAGGATTTGCTAATAGTAATCTTAACTCGTCTGTTGTTTTTTCGGCAGGTTTAAATCCTCGTTTATATAGCTATTGTGAAAAATTTCCGGATTTTTTTCCGGATTCAGCTGGAAATTTTAAAAAGAGAATTATACTTAAAGTTAGCGACTATCGTTCGGCTTTGATACAAGGGAAAATTCTTGCAAAAAAGGGATTATGGGTGTCCGAATTCAGGATTGAATCAGGATTAAATTGTGGAGGGCATGCATTTGCAACAGAAGGTTTGTTATTGGGGCCTATATTACAAGAGTTCAAAGATAATCGTGAAATACTGTTACAAGAGCTTTGGTCATATTGCAAAATTGCATACCAAGAAAAAGAAATACCTGTTAAGAATTTCATTCCAAGTTTTAGTGTTTCGGCACAAGGTGGTATTGGAACATCTGAGGAAGATATTTTTTTACAAAAACATTTTAATATACAAGCTACTGGTTGGGGGAGTCCATTTTTATTAGTGCCTGATGCAACTAATGTAGATGAAGATACGTTGAAGAGATTAACAACTGCCAAACAAAGCGATTATTTCCTAAGTCACTCTTCTCCATTAGGTATTCCTTTTAATAATTTTAGATCTAGTACTTCAGAAGAGCAACGAAAAAAAAGGATTGAAGGCAAAAGACCAGGAAGTCCTTGCTATAAAGAATATCTTGCATTTAATAGTGAATTTGAAGAAAAGGGTTTGTGCACTGCATCCAGAAAATTTCAAAATTTGAAGTTAAAAGAATTAGAACAGAAAAAATTAAGTCAAGTGCAATTTGAAATGGAGTATAATGCAATTGTAGAAAAAGATTGTTTGTGTGAGGGGCTAGGCGCTTCTACATTGTTAAAGAATCACATTGAGCCATCTCACAAACTAACAGCTGTTGCAATTTGTCCTGGACCAAATCTTGCTTATTTTTCAAATATTTTCTCTTTAGAAGAAATGGTAGGACATATTTATGGAAGAACTTCATTGTTAAATTCGCTAAAAAGACCTCATGTGTTCATTAATGAATTAAAGTTATATGTTGATTACTTAAAAACTGAATTGAATAGAGGAATCGATGATATGAATGATAAAAAAGTAAAATACTACAATTCATTCAAAAACAATTTACTTGAAGGTGTAAATTATTATAAAAATTTAGCAAAGAATGTAAGTCCTGATTTTCAGAGCACATTAGAAGAGTTAAAAACAGAGTTGAAATATTTTGAAAATGAAATTAAAAATATTGCTATGCCTGTTGAACTTCGCTCATAAGAACTATATAATAAAAGAAATGCGTTCAGATTGATTGTTTTAATAAATAAAAGATCAATTGCCATGAAAAAGTATTTTATACAAATTATTTTTCTGCTTCTTTATATAAAAAGTGGGAACGCTCAGAGTGTAAACTCCGTTGCAAACGGTAACTGGAATAATCCTAATACTTGGAGTTGTGCATGTGTTCCTACTTCTGGATTCATCATCACAATAAATCATCAGGTTACATTAAACACTAATTACAGCTATTCTTCTGGTTCGATTATTATTGCTCAAAACGCTAGCCTAAGTGATGGACATTTAGGTAAGAACTTAACAATTACTGGAGGAACACTGGCCAATAACGGAAACATAGACGTCAAACAATTTACTACTCAGAATGGCAGTTTTTCAAATTTTGGGAGCATTAAAGCAAGCATCTTTTTAAATTACTTGAACTTTTTTAACAATGGAACATTCTACGAAATAGACAGCATAAGCAATTATGCTCTTATCACCAACAATGGTAATTTTGTAAACATTGGCATTATCAATAATAGCGGAATCTACACCAATAACATGAAATCTGAATTTATACGTTTAACCAACAATGGTATGATAACCAATAATAATTACATGAACGTAGGAACTATGTATAATAATGGAATGCTAACGAATCGAGACTCTCTATTATCTACAAATAATATATTGAATGAGGGGCGCATAAATAATGATAGTGGTGCAAATTTACATGTAGAGAAAAAATTATCCAATAAAAGCAATACAAGCTTTAAAGCTTCTATCATTAACAATGGTTATTTAAAGGTGATAGAACACTTAAGTAATTATGATACATTAAGTGGTGCGACTGGTTATTATGAAGTGCAAGATACAAGTACAAATTATGGTTATATGGCAGAAACATTTACTTTCTGTGATCACACTCCAATTTCGTCTTCACCTTATATCGACTACAATTATGGCTACGTATCACCAGATATTAGCTGGTGTATAGCTACAACTATTCAAGATGTTAGTTCTAATTCAATTAACATATACCCAAATCCCGCAAGGAGCAACGTGTATATTGATATTTTTCCTGTTTCTGATTTTACTTTATCTATTTATGATGCTCTCGGAAATCTTATTAGCGATTTTTCAAATAACAATAATATTGATTTAGCAAATTATAGCAATGGCATTTACCTCTTTGAGATTACCTATGGAGACCAATTACAGCGATTAAAAATTATTGTTTCAAAATAAGCAACTCTAATTTATCAGAAAAGCGGTACCCTTTTTTATATCGGTTGACATTTCATCAATATTTGTTTTCTTTAAAATATTTAACATTTCCATACGGTGTCTTTGGAAGGTATTATGAAATGCACAAGGTTTTTTATGTGAACATTTGCTCAATCCCATGCTGCAATTTTGAAAACCATCTAAGCCATCAACAACCTCCACAATTTTTAATACAGGCATTTTACGGATTTCCCAATCAACATAAAAACCACCGGTATTACCTTTTGTAGAGTAAACTATTTTTTTTTTGACTAATTTTTGTAAAATCTTATTTAGAAATTGTCCAGGAATTTTCAACTCTTCTGCAATTATTTTAATGCCAATTTTTTTATCTTCATCAGAATGGATTGAAAGGTATAACACTGCTCGTATAGCGTATTCGCATGATTTTGACAACATCTTACAAAATATTTAAAGATTTTTTCCCATTCGGGGTTATAAAATCGGAACTCCATTTGGGTTCCCAAACCAATACTACATTATTGGGTATTTCAGGAAATTTTTCAGTTAAAGCCGCATTCACATCTGCTAGAATAACATCACCCATTGGACAGTTCTCGCTTGAAAGTGTCATGTTGACTAGAATCCCCGTTACCTCAGAATAACTGATATCGTATACAAGTCCCATATCAATAATATTAATAGCTAATTCAGGATCTATAACACTTTTTAAAGTATCGTATACATCTATTTCTATTTTGTTTGCTTCAGAAAAAAGTTCCATATTAATAGGTTTTATGAAAAATTATTTTTGTAATGTTTGTACAATATAGTATTGCTGTTACTACAAACATACAAGCTCCTAAATACAATAATAGTGTGAATGAAAATACTAAGCCCATCAAAAAGACAATAAATCCTATTAAAAAAAAGAGCATTTGAAATGTCAATAATCTATCAGAATAAAGATCCTTGGGGAGCACTTTCCTGTTTTTCGAATCTTTATACTTATGTAACCAAACAATAAAAGGTAGTGTCTTAAACGTTTGCCCTAGGATAAGCATGGTAATAAAGCCCATAAAAAACAGTAGTGCCGTAGCATTTATCATTCGTAGTTTTAATTTGCCTTCTTCTGTAAAATAAGTTATACAATAAAATATGATTGCTACAAAAAATAACACAAATGAATACATGCTTTTTTTCATTGGTACATCCAATACCTTTCTTATTCTATTTTTAAAAACAGTTCTAATGTATATTAAATACATTGTTATTCCAGAAATAAAAAGGGTAGCGTAAAAAATAATTCTGCCGATGTTCATAAAAATGAATCCATCTATCAGAATAAGTAATATACTCGAATTGATTAGGTAGAATGAGTAAGTTAGAAATAAATTATTTGTTGTTTGTGATAATAAGAACATTGGAATTAATTTAGAACTTACTCCAATAATCAATGATACAAAAAAACCTAGTATTCCAATATGTGCATGTACAGTTAAATAATGTAGGTGTTCCAATGGTAAAAAAACATATTCGAAATTAAAAGCCATTAGTAGGCCAATAATAGTTGTGATTAATAGCCATAAACAAGCTGCAAGGATAAAATCATATTCAATGGGTCTGTTTTTTGGACTTGGAGTTTTAAATATATTTACAATAAATAATGAAATACCAATTAATAGTGTAATGCCAGCTAGCTGAATCAGTTTTCCTACCGAAAAAGTCCAGAAGGCAAGAGGAAGTAAGATTGTTCCAAGTAGCAAAAAAATGTACGATGCAATTGCCAATTTTGTGCTGAATAATTTAGCATTTACAATTACCGGTAGTAATTGGTACAAAGCACCCATTGTGATTAGTAAGCCCCAGCCAATTGCCACTAAATGTGTAATACTTAATAATCTAGGATTAAAATAATGTCCCAAAAAATCAGGGACAGAAAGTAGGATTAGAATAGTTGCAACTAGAAATGAAAAGGCAGCAGTTAGATAATGAGCTGTTATTACTACAAAAGAAGATTTATTATCTACATTAATCCCAATCATCTCATTTGTAAATTAAAAGTTTAATATTGTTTTCATCAATTTCTTTTAACTCCCAGGAAAAGCCTTGTTGCTGTAATTCTGGAAATAAAAATTGAGGAATTTTTTTGTGATGAACCAGTAAAGCAGTATTTTCATTTAATTCTTCTAGTTTTTTTAGAATAGCAATCATGGGAGCGGGCATTTCAAGTGCTCGCACATCAATAGAGTCTAAGTTATTTGAAAATAGTTCTAAAATCTTTTCGAAATTTTCGGTAGTTGATGGAGGCTGTTCTATTGTAATAATTTCCGATTTATCCCTAATATTTTTGAAATATGTATTAAAAACATCTGATGACTCTTTGATTGTATAACTGGCATACCCCTTTTTCTCGAGGATGTTAATTAGCGGAACGGGTGCAAAGCTATTGATAATCTTTAAGGTTTTATTTTTAGGTAGTCCTTTAATGCTATTCATAATAATATTAAACGGATCATTTCCATTCGAGATTATTTCTCGCACATCTAATTCAACTATATTGTTCATGTCCTGATTTATTATTGGATTCTGGAAATTAATTAATTGTTTCTCAAGTAGCATTTCTTTTGGAGTTGTTTCTATTTCAAAACCAATCATCATTAATTTTTGAAAAATCACATCTATGCCTACTCCTCCAACTTTTGCTGCATCTGCTACTGAAACTCTTCCTGCAAGAATTTTTCTCAAAATAGGATTTTTTAATTTTAAAAAATGTTTATTAATTGAAGCAATCGCTTCAATTGCCTGTTCATTTTCTTTAATTATTAAGGAAATTTTCGTGTTTGAGTTTATTTTCATTTTACATCGTGCAAAAAATAAATAGCCCGATTAAGGGCTATTTTTTGTTTACAATAATTCTAATTCCATTGCTATTGCTTTTGGGAACAAGATGTTGTTTTCCAAATGAATGTGTTGATGAAGATCATCTTCAAATTCTTTTAATTTTTGATATGATAATCTATACGTTGTACACGCATTTGCAGGAGGATTGTATTTGTTTGATAATTCAGCAATTTCCTGCATCATTTTACCAACAATATCATGTTCGTGTTCCATCATATTTACCGGGTTTTCAACTGTCCCGAATGGAGAAGGCTCAATTTTCATTCCATTGCTCTTCGCTTCAGAAAGATGCTTGATATATGGAAAAAGTACATCTTCTTCTTTACACATATGGCGGTTTAGTTCATCTGCAACTAATAAAAATTTTTCTGCAATACGAATCACTTCTGGATTACGCTCTCCGTGAACCCGTGCTACTTTTTGTGTATATTCAAACAAAAGTGGAATAGCTTGTTTAACATATTTGTGATGCTGATTGATTATATAATCTGCCAAAAATCCAATATCCCAGTTGTCGAAATCATTTACAATTGTATTTATTACGGCATCACATTCTTTTAGTTCCTGATTAATTTTAACAACATCCAAGCCCTTTTCTTTACAAGCAGTTGTGAGTGTTTTTTTTCCACCGCAACAAAAATCTAGGCCATATTTTTTGAAAATTTCAGCTTTTCTAAAATCTTTTTTCACAAGTTCTCCAATAGTTGCCTCTTTCTCACCTATGTCTAATTTTGCAATAGATACTTTCCACCACTCTGGACCTGCTTCCTGGTAATCCCATTTAAAGATATTTCCTCTCTCGCCTAATAATTGGTAATAAAGAGGTTTGGGATCATGATCGTTATGAATAACAAACCCTTCGCCAGGCTGCAGCGAATCAAATTTTTCAAAAATAGTTGGATGTTTCAAACGAGGCTCAATAAGAGTAACGTTAATAATTTCAATTGTTTTCATAGCTATAAAATTTATAAATTAATTCAAATTGGATAAGAATGTCTGATTTAAAAACACAACAAACATTTATATTTTTAGCAAAAGTAAAAACTCTCTTCTTTGCATAATATGATATAAGTCATATTATGCAAAGAGAGATTAATTTAACTTGTGCATATGTTAATTTTATTTTCATCAATTACTTGTTGTGATTTATATATAAGTAGTATGCTGTAATAAATAAAACAATTTTTGCATATAAATAGTCCTGTATTGTGTCAGACAAACTGCAATGAAAAATGCGTTTTATCTCATTCGATAATTGTTTAATAAAAATTTATCTATGAAAAAATTCTCTATTACTACCCTGCTTTTAATTTTTACCACAATTTGCTTTTCTCAAACACTTAGTAAAGAGCAGCAAAAAAAGGCAAATAGGCTATTTAAAAATAAAACCGAATTATATTTTACTTTCGATATAATAGACAAGTCGGAGATTGGTGTTTTAACAAAAATTATTTCTATTGATAATGTTAAGAATGGAAGCGTTTGGGCTTATGCAAATAAAGAAGGATTTGAAAAATTTCTTTTACTGAACTACAAATATAAGGTGTTAATAAACCCAAGTCGGCAAAAGAAGGTAAAGACAAAAGATTTTAGCTCCGCCAAACAAATGAATCTAATTTCATCGTATCCTACTTATACTGGTTATGAAGCAATGATGATGCAATTTGCTGCTGATTATCCATCCATATGTAAATTAGTAAACATAGGTACTTTGCCAAGCGGACGGAAATTATTAATGCTCAAAATAACAGACAATATTAATAGCAAAGAAGACGAACCTCAGTTTCTATATACATCCACGATGCATGGGGATGAAACTGCTGGCTATATTGGAATGCTAAACTTTATAGATTATTTATTAAGCAATTACGGCACAAATACACGGGTTACGGGTTTGGTAAACAACATAGAAATATGGATTAATCCACTTGCAAATCCAGATGGGACTTATGCTGCAGGTAATAATACAGTTAACGGAGCAACACGATTCAATGCAAATACGATTGATTTGAATAGAAATTATCCAGATCCACAAGCGGGTATTCATCCAGATGGGAATGCTTGGCAACCTGAAACGCAGTTTTTTATGGCATTTGCAGATACCATGAACTTGGTGACAGCCGCAAATTTTCATGGTGGAGCAGAAGTGGTTAACTATCCTTGGGATACTTGGAGTACTGCTACAGCAGATGAAAATTGGTGGATTCGTGAATCAGCAAAATATGCTGATACTGTATTTGCAAATAGTGCACCTGGCTATTTTACAAGTGTAACTTCTACTGGAATTACTAATGGTTTTGACTGGTATCAGATTACTGGTGGACGACAAGATTATATGAACTATTTTCAGCATTGTAGGGAAGTCACACTTGAAATATCTGATATAAAATTATTGCCAACAAGTGATTTTAATAATAACTGGAACTACAACTATCGTTCATATTTGAATTATATGGAAGAGTGCTTGTATGGAATTCGTGGTATAATAAAGGATGCATGTACAAGCCTTCCAATAGAGGCAAAAGTATATATCTCAGGTCATGATTTCGATAGTTCGCATGTTTACTCATCACTTCCCGTTGGTAATTATCATCGTCCAATTCATCAGGGAACTTACAATGTTACTTTTTCAGCACCTGGATACATTTCTCAAACGATTAATGGAATAGTTGTAACAAACGGGACAGCATCTGTTGTAAATGTTAATTTAAGCCCAGCTTCCCTCAGTGCAGATTTTTCAGTTGGGAGTTCCAATAATTGTAACGGGATAGTTTCATTTAATGACTTAAGTGGAAGTGCGAATACATGGTACTGGAACTTTGGCGATGGAGCAAATTCTACATTACAAAATCCAACGCATACTTATCTGTCAAATGGAACTTATAATGTTAGTCTTGTTGCTGCTAATTGTGTTGGCTCAGACTCTGTTTATAAAAACAATTTTATTACAGTAACTGTTACTTCTTTACCCTTGGTACAAGGAGATTCAGCAATGAGTTGTGGAGCACAATCATTGTCTTTGAATGCAACAGGAAGTGGGACATTAAACTGGTATGATGCAGTAAATGGAGGGAGTCTTGTCAATACAGGAACAATATTTAACACGCCTGTATTAGCGACTACTACAACTTATTATGTAGAGAATGAGGTGTCGAGCGGAATTCAATATGTAGGCCCCGCTAATAGCACTATAGGTGCAGGAGGTTTTTATACAGCAGGGACTTATCATTATCTTAAATTTACAGCATTAAATTCGTTCAGACTGGTATCCGTTTTGGTTAATTCCAATACGGTAGGCAACAGATTGATTGAATTAAGAAATTCTGCTGGAGTGGTGATACAATCTGCTTCAGTTGCTATACCGGTAGGGCAAAGCAGGGTAACACTTAATTTTAATGTTCCAATTGGAGTTGATCTTCAACTTGGGATAGCGGGTAATAATAGTTTATATAGAAATTCAACAGGTGGAAGTTATCCATATTCTATCGCAAATAATGTTTCAATAACTGGTAACAGTGCAAATAATCTTTCTTATTATTATTATTTTTATGATTGGGAGATTAATCAATTTTGTACAAGTAGTAGAGTTTCAGTAACTGGAATTATCAATGAGAATAGCCCATCAGGTATTTCTATTTTGAACAACGATTCAGAAACATGTCAGGGAGAACTAGCCTACTTTAGTAGTATAGCAACAAATGCTGGCACAAATCCAACATACCAATGGTATGTAAACAGTATACCTGCTGGAATTGGGAGTACATTCGCTACTTCAACATTATCAAATGGAGATGTTGTATCTTGTGTTTTGAATTCTTCTAATACCTGTGCAACAAACAATCCTGCAACTTCAAATATACTTGCAGTTATTGTCCATCCGTTACCACCTACGCCTGTTATTAACCAGTTAGGAATGCAATTAAATTCGAATAGTTCTACCGGAAATCAATGGTACAACGTAAGCACAGGAATAATTTTGGGCGAAAATGGTGCCAGTTATTCTCCAATAACAAGTGGCAGTTATTATGTGATTATGACAGATGCTTTTGGTTGTGCTTCTGATACATCTAATGTTATTCAATATTCTACAACAACTATTACATCTACTAATTTTGAAAATAATTTTAAAATTTATCCAAACCCTAATAATGGATTATTTGTTATTGAGTTAAATGAATTAAATAGTTACAATGTAGCACTTTACAATTCGCTCGGACAAAAAGTGCAAGAGGAAAGAATAAGTGGGAATAACATGTCTCAAATAAACTGTCAAGCATTACCTGAAGGCCTCTATTTTATAATGCTTAGCTCGGCTGAACAGACCATTTTCCAAAAAATGATAATCAAAAAGAAGAGTTATTAGTATAATTTTATTAAAAACAATTTATTGTAATAAGTTAATTAAAACGATTTGGTATTAATTTGTGTTAGTACATTATCTTGTTTAATAACGATTTTTAATTTTTGCTAAATAAAGAAATTAAGTCTTCTTCCAATGATAGTCCTCTGTCTTTAGCATACCAAAGATGTAAGCTTTTTACAAACTCATCGTGTGAAGCAGTTGGATGTTCTGTTTTAAATTCTTTTACCAATTTTTGAATACCAGAAGGTCGTGGGCCCCATTCCATTATTAATTTACCAGTATTCTGATCAATGAAGATTAATTTGGGGATAGAGCGAGAACCATTCGTTAAATGCCAATCCATGATTAATAAATTTTCATCTCTTAAAATTATTTTCAGGTTAATTTTGGAATTTAATTCTGCTAATTTTGCAATTATAGGAACATTTTGAGCGGCATCGCCACACCATGATTCTGCTATAATAATCCAATCAATAGGGCTTGAAATGGAGCGAACAAGCTCTGTCATTTTATACGATGGAATATATGTTTTATAAATGCGACTGATTCGCTGTGCGTTAATTTTTGTAGCCTCAATTCTATCGGGTAATTGTTCTCCTGTACATTTTTTATTTGCTGCACAATCACTAACTAATGCATTGTAATTGTGGTAAGATAGAGGGTTAATTAAGGAATAGGATTTACACATTGTTTTATTTTTTCACAAAGTATGGAATAAAAACAAATGGAACAAATGACCTAAATCAGATACTTTATTTTTTCAATAATTTTTTCAGTCCAGCCATATTGACAATGTGAATTTCTTTCCCATCAAGTTTGATTAACTTGTTTTTTTGCAAAGTAAACAACGTACGTATTACTGTTTCATAAGTGGTGCCTGCAAAACTTGCAAAATCAGTACGAGTGAGTGTGTAGGAAAGTTTAGAGGGTGTTTCGTTATCAAACCCAAATGATTCAGCTAAAGTTATTAAGATGCAAGCAATGCGCTCAATTACTTCTAATTGAATAAGGTTGATTAAACGATCTTCGGAATCGCGAATTTCATCTGCAAGGAAGTTAATCAGAAATACACTCAAATCGGGATTTGTTCTCAGTAGATTTAAAAAAATATCATTCGGCAAAAAAATAATTTCGCAATCGGTTAAAGTTGTCGCTGTTATTGGGTAGGTTTCAATTGAAATACCTCTATGACCAAGCAATTTATTTTCACCAGCCAACCGAAGGATTCGTTCCGGATTATCAGGATGCAGAACACTTACTTTAACTTTCCCTTTACTAATAATATATATTCCTACTACCTTATCTCCTTGCTTAAAAACTTGTTGCCCTTTTTTAAATGTTAATGTTTTTTGATTCGATTCTATAATAGAATGCCAATCTTTTGAACAGTATTTAAATAATAAGTTTTTTGTTTTGTTTTGTTTTTTCAATGATATTTTTTTTGTGCTTTTTTGTGCCATAATGAGTAAATAATGAGCTACAAAGATAAAAATAATTTTAACCTATCCTCCAATAGAAACCATTGCTCTGTTTTTACTATTTTTTTCTATATTAAGAATATCTTCCATTGAATTCATTCCTCCCCTTCTTAGTTTTTTATGCAAAACGGTGTCTATGATTAGTGGTGTAATGTTTTCGCCAGCACGAAAGGCAGACAAAATATTTGTTTCGGAATCAGAAAACAAGCAATTTTTAATTCTGCCGTCAGCCGTTAAACGAATACGATTACACGAATCGCAAAATGGATTTGTAATAGAACTGATGATCGCAAAAGTGCCTTCAAATCCATCAATTTTGTAGCTTTTACTGGTGTCGTTTTTTTTATCGGTAAGTTTTATGATTTTATTACCAAAAACATTTTTTACTGTCGACATGATTTCTTCAAACGAAACACCTTTACTCCAATCCCATTTATTGCCATTGAAAGGCATAAATTCAATGAAACGATAATGGATTTTTCGGTCTCTAGTAAATTCAATAAAGTCGATTAGTTCATTGTCGTTAACATCTTTTATTAATACGGCATTTAATTTTATATTAAATCCATTCTCTATCAACAAATCAATATTTGACATCACTTTAGTGAAATAATCTCTACGAGTTATTTTATTAAATTTCGCTTCATTCAGTGTATCCAAGCTTACATTAATTGAACTTATGTTGGCATTTTTAAAAACGGTAATAAATTTATCTAAAAGAATTCCGTTTGTAGTAATAGCCAGTTCTATTGGTAATTTACCTAATTCAGTAATTATTTCAGCTGCGTCTTTTCGGACCAACGGTTCGCCCCCAGTTAAGCGAATTTTTTTTATGCCAAGAGAAACAAAAGTTTTTGCAATTGACAACAGTTCAGCTTTATTCATGTATGCTTCATTTTCCTTTAGGACAATTCCATCCTCAGGCATACAATAAAAACATCGTAAGTTACATCTTTCTGTTAGAGATATTCTTAGGTAATCGTGTACCCGTCCAAATTTATCACTTAACAAATTTGCTGTTGTTTCCATAGTGTATTAATTAAAATTTATCCATCAGTCGTTCGATTTCCTCAAACTCTTCCTTAGAAATATATTTATGTGCAAGTGGAAATAATGTATGATCTTCTCTGTAGATATGTAATTTGAGGGATTCAATTAATTCGCGTGCATTTTCATATGCAGTATCAAAGATAAACATTCGTGAAGGGATATCTGAGATACGTGTTGCCAATCCTAAGAAATTAAAAGTTAATACACCCAATTGAATGAATTTTACATGGTCATCTTCCATTACGTCTATAGCAGTCATCATGTGTTCACCTACACTATGTTCACCTGCTTCAATTAATTTTTTATTTAAGACAGGAAACAATGTTTTCTCTTCTTTGTGATTGTGATTAGAAATGTTTTCATCAAAGTATTTGAAGAATACTCCAAAAATTTCATTGATTTTACTATCTAATTGGTAGCCATTTTCTTTAAACTGAACTACTGCGCGCTCAAAGTCTTCTATCTTTTCGAGTGCCAGTTTGTGCTCGTTAATTAATTGCTGAATAGGTTTTGCATAGTCGGAAAATGTTGTATTGCCAACAGTTGATGCTGAATACGCATCTGGCGGATCCATTGGAGTATGTTCTACTTCTTCTAATCCTTTTTCTACGTTACGTTGAACAGGATCTGTTTTAGCTAATTTTTTTAGGTCTATCATAGCGTTATGTTTTGTTGCAAATAACGGTACAAAACAGCAATCAAAATATGACGTGTGTCATATTTAAGGATTTGACAATGCTTGGTTGGTTATGAATGAAGTATCGGTAAGTGTTTTTAGGAAAGCAACTAAATCTGCTTTTTCTTGATTATTTAATTGTAGTCCAAACTGATGATTCGGTTTTGTAAGAATAGGATCTAAACTAGGTGTTATTTTTACTTGGGAATTGTAATGTTCCACTACCTGCTCGAGTGTTGAAAATCTCCCATCATGCATGTATGGAGCAGTAAGCTCTACATTCCTTAATGAAGGGGTTTTGAATTTTCCTAAATCAGTTGAATTAAGTGTTATATTGTAACGACCTTTGTTTTGTCCTGCAAAAATTGAATCAATTCCAATGTTATGAAAATTATTATCATTGAATAGACCTAGTGTGTGGCAATGAAAACAATCACCGCGCTCGCTGTTATAAATCACAAAACCATTCATTTCAGATGGTGTAAGCATAGTTTCGTAACGTAAGTACTGATCAAATTTTGAATTGATGCTAACTTGTGTGCGGACGAATTGTGCCAATGCGTATGCGACATGATGAGCTGTGATGTTTGTTGTTTGAAACACACGTTTAAATAATCCCGGATAGCTGTTATGATTGTTCAATTTACTAATATCCGTTTGGAAGAAATCTTCTACTTCAAATATCATCGCATTTTCGAGCACACCTTCTTCGGATCCTATCCATAAAAATTTATTATTCCATGCTAAATTCATATGTGGCAAAGAGTTCACCGTTGGATTAGAGAATGCATAGCTTTGAAAGTGGCAGGATGAGCAAGAGATTCCACTATTTGAAAGAATGGTATCGTAGTATAGTTTTCGCCCCAGCTCAATCCCTTCCACTGTTAGTGGATTATCAGCAGGGATATGCAATTGAGGCATATAGTTCGGGCTACTTATCGTATATGGAGTTAAAGGAGTTTCGCTAGCTGTCATGCCTTCTTCTAAATTCTCTTTTTTACAGGAATAAAGAATAGCCGTAGTGATAATAATGAGAGAAAAAAACAGAACAAATTTAGTTTTCATTTCAATTATTTTTTAGTGTGAATACATCATGTCCATTTACTCTAATTTTATTCATTAATAGTGCACTTCCCATTGTATAGTTGCCGTCTGTTTGAAGGTTATAAGTTATTGGATTCTTGAACCATTCATTTACATTCATCTCCATTTTTATTTGATATGGATTATAACCGAGCATAAATTCCTGATTAAAACTACCGTTAACTTGAAATGGATTACTTCCTAAATGAATTGCAAAACCTGTGCTAACGGTATTATATAGATAATGACCTTCTAGTTTCAAAAAATGATAGCCACCACCCATCCCATCAGGCCAAGCCATACCAATATTCTCATTCGTATTTGGTAAGTAGTATGAAACATTGCGAATTGAATCAATTCCTATTGTATAGCTTATCGAATTGTATTTTCCGCTAGGAACATTATTTAATGTGAAGGAGCAACTTTCAGGGTTTGCAGCATCAACATATATAATATCGTTAGATTCATAATCTCCTAAAAAATCGGAATGCAGTTTTATGTTGGAAATATAATATTCTAAACGTGTAATCTCATAGTTATTGCCGGCTTCATTAAAAAAAACAAGTGTATCAAAAACTAATGGATTCCCATCTATTACGTGATTAAGCTTAACAGTCAACTTTATTTTCTCGGGGAAGAAATTATCGTTTTTATTACAAGCCCCTAATAAAGTTATTACAAGAGCTACTAAAAAGGCATAAAAAAGGAGTCTCATGATTCGATGTGTTATTTGTGAATTTTTAAGATAATAGTATTTATTAGCATTTAACTTATAATACAAAGTTGCTTTGTAAATAAACTTGTAACTATGATTCAGGTCATATTATTAGTTGCCAAAATGTAAAAAGAGGGTTAATGCATAATTGCCCTAACCCTCTTTAGTATAAAAATTTAAAATCTATTATTTGCCATTTAAAAAATTGGGTTTAAATGAAATCATTACATAAGCCCAATTACTTATCTGGTCGGTTCTGCCATCTGCTTTATAATCTTTTACTCCTTTTATGAATGCCAATGTTTCTGACGTTAAATAATGAGAATAACCAGCCGTTACAGCAACTCCTTCTTTTAATTTATAACCAAACGTTAAATCTATTTCAGATCCTAAACTATTATTTTTTGCAACAATGCTACTTGTTTTTGCTGATTCTTTTGGGTCATATACAGCTGCAGCTGTCATAAATTTGTGAAAATCTAATGCAACATTCCATTTTTCTGCTTTGTATTTTAAACGTACAATAATATCCTGTAATCCAACAGTATTAGAGTGGTTTCCTACATAATAATAATCCATGTAACCATTGAATTTATGGTTGGTTCCAAATACTGGATTAAAAGCGTGGTTCACATCATTATATGCAGTAGTTGTATCTGTTTGACTTTGACCTGAAAGGTATTCGTAACCTAAACCAAAAGTGAATTTTTCTTTTAATGTGTATGCAACATCAACTGCAGCATTCATTGCGCTTACTTTGCGAGGGGCTTTTTTACTTGAATAGGCCCCCATTTCATCTCCTATTTGGTAATAAAAGTTTGCACCAATAAATAGTGGTTTTGTTTTGTACTCAATACGTGTCCCTGCAGTGGTTACATAACGTGTGCTATTTGTAGATACCGTAGATTGTTTTCCTACATTTAATGCCAAGACGCTTACGCTTAAAGCTTTAATCTGTTTGTTTAGCCATAAGTATTGCATTTCTTTGTAAGTTCCTAATGTAGAAGGAACACCAGCAGCTGTTACAGCATCTTGATTATATGCAATTCCAACATGTGCATTAAAAGTGCTATCTGAAAACTTCAATACAAATGCATCATGGCTACGTGCTTGTTGAGCCCAATCAACTGCTCCCATGATGCGCTGATCGTCATAACTTAATTCTTGGCGCCCTAGTTTCATGGAAATTTTTTTCGTAAAATTATATTCAGCCCATGCTTCATGAAGCCCGTATGTATTCACATCGTATGTATTTAATTGTGCCTGGCTACCCCATACTCTTACATCCTGAACGATAATTCCTACTTTTACTTTTTCTGTTTTATATCCAAAGTTTAAACGTGTGCGTTGTTGTAAAAACTGTGCTGATTTTTGTAACGTATCGGCTGGTGCACCAAAACCATGACGGTATTCGAAGCGAGGACGAATTTCTCCACTTAAACTTACTTGTGCATTTAAGAAACTTACTGTTGATGTAAGTATCGCAGTTATTACCGCTCCTTTTTTAATTAATGTTTTCATAAATAATTTATTAAGGTTAATAAAAATTTTAAACTAACTTGGACGTTCGCAGCCTTTGCGATTATAATACCACCAGTTAACCACTGTAGCAATCACAAAGAATCCTGCAATTCCGTAAAAGAATCCATTTGCATTACCTGTACTTTTCATAACAGAACTAACAGCTGTCGAGAAAATAAATGGACCAAAAGCCGCAATAGCTGCAGTGAATCCTATTACACCTGCCGCTTGACGTGCATTGTGCGCAAAAATGATTGGATACTGACGGAAGGTTGCTGCATTTCCCATACCTGTAATAAAAAACAAGAATAGCATCAAGTATAAGAATGAAGGAAATTGATCAACAGATGTTGGTGTTAACAAACCCATTTGCACCATTGCCACGCACCCAACTACCAAAGCTAAACCAGTAAGTGTGGTAAGGATAGCACCGCCTACTTTATCTGCAACAAATCCGAATAACACACGACTACCTGCGCCAATTAATGGACCTAGGAATGCATATTTTAATGGATCAGGAGCATCAGCAAAATCACCGTAAACCATTTTAATCATCAATGGGAAAATCGCTGCTAGTCCGGAGAATCCTCCAAATGTCATTACATAAGTAATTGTACAGAACCACGTGTGTTTATCTTTAAAGATATCCAACTGTTCTTTAAAAGAAGCTTTTACCGGAATACTTTTAATCAAATACCATGATGCAATTGCAAGAATAATCAGCAATGGAACATACCAAAAAGCTGCACTTTGTAAAAAAACTTCTGTTGTTCCTAATACTTCTTTAGTTTTTGGATTTGTTTTAGTAAATACTTCAGCAGCGCCATAGGTTGCAACACCCAGAATGGCAGGAGTAACAAATTGAGCAACACTAACTCCGAAATTACCGATACCTGCTTGAATTCCCAATGCCGTACCTTGCAAACGTTTTGGGAAAAACATACTTGTGCTAGGCATATAAGAAGAAAAATCTCCACCACCAAAACCAGCTGTAAATGCTAAAATCATGAATACCCAAAATGGAGTACTCGGATTCATTACAGCTAAACCTAGCCCGATACAAGGAATTAATTTAATAATTGTTGAGATGGTAATCACATGTCGTGACCCATAAATAGGCAGCAAGAATGTATGAACCATGCGTAATAAACCTGCAGCCAATCCCGGCATTGCCGTTAACCAGAACAACTGATCCTTATCAAACTTAAATCCTATACCTGGTAATTTTACTGCAATAGCACTCATCATAAACCAAGTGGCAAATGATAAAATTAAAGCGAATGTTGTTACTGTTAATGTTCTCCAGGCAATTTTTTTGCCTTCGTTTTCCCAAAATTGTGGATCTTCAGGAGTCCACTTACTTAACCATGTTGCCATTTTGTTTGTGATTTATTTATGATATTTTTATTTATTTCTATCGAACTATTCTCAAGATTGGACAAGGTGCTTCTTTGAAAACATCGTATGTTCTACTACCCATTAATAATTTCCCGATAGGAGAGGCTTTATGACTTGCTAGAATAATAAGCTCTGCTCCTTTTTCTTTGGCAATGGTTACTATTTCTGCTGCCACCTCTCCTTGGCCAAAAATGGCTTCTATATTATTTACTTCTAATTCTTTTAATTTTTTAGCTTCATTTATTAACATCTCTTTTCCCTCATTGATCCACCCTTCTTTTATTAAGCTCCATTCTGCCGAATCAGATGCTAATACACCCGTACTGTGAAATTTTTCATTTACATAAAGAAGAATTAATTTGGAGCCAGTTGTTTTTGCAAGATATGCTGCCTGCGACCTTGCCTTATCAGCTAATTCGGAATTCCCGACAGGATAGATAATTGTTCTGTATGCAAATCCACCAACACTTGCAGCTGGTTGTATAGTCCTTCCATTTAATTGAGGTATATGTGTTTGTATTTCAAATTCTATTTCTTCTTTTTTGATTTTTGCTTTACCTCCTTTTTCTACCCATGTTTTTGTCCATTTACGTTGAGCGATTCGTAATACTATAAAAGCAATTGTTGCTAATATTGCGAATGAAATGAATCCCCAGAAAAAAGAGCCACTATTTTGTTTTGATAATCCCATTGCATTTGGAATAAAACTCCCTCCTAGTGCCCCAATCTCTCCGATCATACTTCCTGCTACTGCTGTAGCTAAAGGCCATCTCAAAGGAACTAGCTGGAATAATGCACCATTCCCAGCTCCTAGTGCTGCGAAACTAATCATGAACAAAATGGTTGTTGCTGTAACACCAATTGGTAATCCCGCGATCACCATGGTAATGATTATAATTCCGAAGATTGCTGATAAGGTGTTAATTCCTCCCCATCTATCAGAAGCCCATCCACCAACAATTCGAATAGCACTTCCCATAAGTGCAGCGAGCATCGTTAGCTGTCCAGCTTCAATTTTTGATACACCAAATTGATCGTGAAAATATGTTGGTAAAAAATTTGATAAACCAATAAATCCACCAAAAGTAATGATGTAAATAAGGTTAAATGTCCATCCATCTTTTTCGAATAAACAACTTAAGTGTTCTTTCAGGGATTGTTTTTCTCTGTCTGGTGGTTCTTTTGCAAAAATCAACATAACGATGATTGGGATTAACATAAATAGAGCAGCCATCCCATACACTGCTTGCCATCCAAATTTTGTAGCGAGCGGTGGTGCAAAAAGCATGGCTAATACCGTACCGCTATTGCCTGCTCCTGAAATACCCATTGCTAAGCCTTTGTATTTTGGAGGGAACCAGCCAGAGCCTAACGACAATGCTACACCAAAGCTTGCACCTGCAATACCCAATAATACTCCCATTTTTAAAACATCAGAATAGGTATCTACAAAATAATAGCCGAAGAGCATTGCAAAAAAGATTAGAGTCATTTCTGTTAAAGCAGCATTTTTTCTTCCTATGTATTGTGCTAAAACACCTAATGGGAAACGCATGATGGCGCCCGCAAGAATTGGTACCGAAATCATAAACCCTTTTTGTGCTGGACTCAAATTAAAATGCTCGCTTATAAAAGGAGCCATTGCTCCGTTTAAAACCCATATCGCAAAGCAAAAATCGAAATATAAAAATGCTGAAAACAATGTAGGTGGGTGACCTGCCTTTAAAAATGTTTTGAAATTTCCCATAACCTTAGTGTGAATATAATGTTAGTATTAAATCTACGGGGCAAAATTGCAAAAGAATGAGCGTGCCTTAAATGATTGACATCAGTCAAAGGCTTCTTTTTTGTCATGTATTTATATGATATAAATCACATTATATTTGAATGGAGAATAGGCTATTTAATCTATGTTTTGCATAAATATTTCTTCTTAATTTATAAAAAGTCATTGTTTTCAAAATAATAAGTAGAAATCATGTTTTTGAGGTACTGAATATCATTAATATGAATATGTTTTGTTGTGTCGATTGCTACAACATTTTCTTTTTTTAATTCGGTCAACTCGCGAATAAATTGTTCCGTTCTTATTCCTGCTATTTCAGCAATATCATTACGACTTAATTTAGCATCAATCCAAATGCTATTATTGTCTTTTTTTATGCCAAATGTTATTGCTGCTAAAATTAATGCTTCTGCAACTTTTTCTTTCACTGTCATTTGTGCCAATGTTTTCATTCGATTCTCAGCATTGCGTAATTCTTCGGCATAGAACAACATCAAATTATATGTAAGTTCATTGTCGGATTTTAGGGCTTCATAAAATGAATCGTTTTCCAAAAAGCAAACAGTTGTATCTTCAAGCGTTACGGCTGAAATAGAATAATATTTTTTACCAATTCCACGATGTCCTAAGATGAATCCGTTTTTTGCCAAACGAATAATTTGAACCCTATCCTTATAGCCAGTACTGAATACTTTTACTTTCCCCTTTAATATAATGTAAATTCCATCAAAAGGGTTTCGCTCTTTAAATATATACTGTCCTGCTTTGAGGCTGTAAACAGTTTTTAATTCACTTAATTTTTTTTCGGATAAACTATTTTTTAAAAAACAATTTATATTAAGGCATTCCGCACAATCTACTTTCATGGTTTATTATTCTTTAAACACAAATAAACACGAGCGGTCTATAAAATAAAATGACCTAAATCATACTTGCTTATTTGGGTGCAAAACGACTGTGTTAAATCTATGATACACATCATAAATTATATGCTAATTATATTAAATATTTGTGGAAAGCGTTGTGGCGTTTTGATTTTTTTTTGTAAATATTTATTTTTTTAAAAAATATTAATAGTATGATGTGTGTCATAGTTTTAATTTAACATCATTCACACTTTTGTGGTGTAGATTAAAATATAAATTATAAAACATAGATAAATTATGAAAAAACTTGTTACACAAATGCCAAAGTTCTTGGAGAGAAGCTTTGGTGTGTTAGCTAAAAAGTTAAGTTTATTTGCGCTCTCAACATTATTAGGGGTTAGTACAACAGTAGCACAGGATGGTGGCGCAATTTTTAAACAATCATGTGGGATGTGTCATAGTGTTGGGAAGGGTAGATTGGTTGGACCAGATCTTAAAGGAGTTAATACAAAAAGAAATGAAGAGTGGATTATAAAGTTTGTGAAAGGATCACAAGCATTTATTAAAAGTGGAGATGCTGATGCAAAAGCAATCTTTGATGAGTACCAAGTAGTAATGCCTGACCAAAATTTAACTGATGCAGAAATTAAATCGATTATTACGTTCATTGCAGCTAATTCAGAAGAGAAACCTGCGATTGCGGCTGATGAAAAAGCGCCAATCGCGTTAACAGGGGAGTTGGCTGTGAAAGGGCAGCATTATTTTGATGGAAGTCTTCGATTGTCAAATGGTGGTGCAGCGTGTATTTCATGCCACAATGTTAATTATGATGGTGTAATACCAGGAGGATTATTAGCAAAAGATTTAACAAACGTGTATACACGTTTAGGGGGTGAGGATGGAATTAAAGGACTTCTAGGTGCGCCACCATTTCCTGCTATGACAGTTGCATATAAGAATCATCCAATGACGGAAGAAGAGATTGTAGCACTAGCTGGATTTTTAACAATCGTTGACAAAGATAAAGCGCATCAACATCCAAAATCAACTGTCGATATGTTATTGTATGGTTTTGTAGGATTGTTTGTAATTCTTGCACTCATCTTTATTTTATGGAGAAACAAAAAAAGTGGAATGGTTAAGCAAGATATCTATGATCGACAAATAGAAACTTTCAAATAAATAATCAGATTTATAAACGATTAATAACAATTAAAAACTAAAAATATGAGCTGGATAGAAGACATTATCTCTCCTAAAACAAGAAAATGGGAAGAGTTTTACCGTAACCGCTGGCAATACGACAAAGTTGTGCGTAGTACGCATGGAGTAAATTGTACTGGTGGTTGTTCATGGAATATACATGTTAAAGATGGAATCGTTGTGTGGGAAACACAAGCTTTAGATTATCCTCTTTTAGAAGAAACATTACCTCCTTATGAGCCAAGAGGTTGTCAACGAGGGATTTCTTATTCTTGGTATTTATACAGTCCAATTCGTGTAAAATATCCTTTAATGCGCGGAGCTTTACTAGATTTATATAAAGCAGAAAAAGAAAAAACTGGTGGTGATCCTATAAAAGCTTGGGAAAATTTGCAAAATGATCCTGAGAAAAGAAAACGCTATCAAAAAGCGAGAGGCAAGGGCGGTTTCAGACGAGTAAGATGGGAAGAGGCTATTGAATTAATCGCATCAGCTAATTTATATACAACAAAAAAATATGGACCAGATCGTATTATTGGTTTTTCGCCAATTCCTGCAATGTCCATGTTAAGCTATGCTTCTGGAGCAAGATACTTACAATTAATGGGTGCTGTCAATCTTAGTTTTTACGATTGGTATTGTGATTTACCAACTGCATTTCCTGAAATATGGGGAGAACAAACCGATGTATGTGAAAGTGCAGACTGGTATAATTCGAAATTTTGTGTGTCGATGGGTGCCAATCTTGGTATGACACGTACACCAGATATTCATTTTTTCTCAGAATCAAAGCATAACGGAACAAAAACAGTTGTGATGTCGCCCGATTTTAGTATGGTTGCAAAACATGCTGATCAATGGATTCCTGTTCATGCAGGAAGTGATGGCGCATTTTGGATGGCAGTAACGCATGTTATTTTAAAAGAATTTCATGCTGATAGACAAATTCCTTATTTCATGGACTATGTTAAAAGATATACAGAATGTCCGTTTTTAGTTGAACTTGAAAAACAAGGCGATCATTATGTTCCAATGAAAATGGTTCGAGCAAACCGAATTAAAAAGTATGAAAAAGTAGAAAATGGTGATTGGAAATTTTTAAATATCGATGCTAGTTCAGGAAATTTAGTTATGCCAAAAGGTTCTATGGGACAACGTTGGGATAAAGAAAAAGTAGGGAATTGGAATTTGAAATTTGAAGATGGTGAGGATAATGGCGTTTACGATCCAACCCTAACATTGCTTAATAAGAGTGATGATGTTCTGTTAGTAGAATTTGTTGAATACGGATTAAATACAAAATCCTTACGTGGTGTTCCCGTTAAATATATTGAAACCGTAGATGGTAAAAAAATTCCTGCAGTTACTGTGTACGATTTAACATTTGGTCAATATGGTGTTGGTAGAGGATTGCCTGGTGATTATCCAAAAGATTACAACGATAAAAATGCCGCCTACACACCAGCTTGGCAAGAGATTTTTACAGGAATAGGAAGAGATACTGTATTGCAATTAGCAAGAGAGTGGGGGAATACTGCTGAAGTAACAAGAGGTAAATGTATGGTAATTGTTGGAGCAGCTATTTGTCACTGGTTTCATAACAATTTAATGTATCGTTCTGCAATTATGACTCAAATGCTTACAGGTTGTAATGGAGTAAATGGTGGTGGAATGAACCATTATGTGGGTCAAGAAAAATTGGCTCCAGTTGATTCTTGGGGAACAATTATGGCTGCAAAAGATTGGCAAGGAGCAAATCGCTTGCAACAAGCACCAATCTGGCATTATATTAATTCGGATCAATGGCGTTATGATGGCAACCAAGCAGAATACAACAGTATTCCATCCGGAAGTAAATTAGGGAATTTACACTCTGCAGATTGGGCTGCTATGGCAGTTCGAAATGGATGGATGCCTTTTTATCCTCAGTATGATAAAAGTAATTTAGATATATCAAAAGATGCAATGGCAGCAGGTGCTATTACAGATGATGAGATAAAAAAATATGTAGTAGAAAAATTAAAATCAAGAGAAATTAAATACTCAGTATCTGATCCTGATAATGAAGTGAATTTCCCTAGAAACTGGTTTATTTGGAGAGGAAATGCTTTGATGGCAAGTGCGAAAGGACATGAGTATATGTTGGATCATTATCTAGGAACACATAGCAATAAAATTGCTGATGAAGTAGCTAAAGATCATGTAACAGAAATTTTATGGAGAGAAGCGCCAAAAGGGAAGATGGATTTAGTTGTGGATTTGAATTTTAGAATGGATACGACTGCACTTTATTCTGATATCATTCTACCTGCTGCATCATGGTACGAAAAAGCGGATATCAATAGTACCGATATGCACTCTTTCATTCATCCTTTATCTGCAGCAATTGCACCAGTGTGGGAGTCAAAAAGTGATTGGCAAATATTCCAGCTATTAGCTAAGACCGTAAGTGAAATGGCAAAAACATATATGCCACACCCTGTTAAGGATATTGTAAACCTTCCTTTATCACATGATAGTATCGATGAGATATCACAACCTAAATTACAGGATTGGTATAAAGGAGAATGTGAAGCAATTCCTGGAAAAACAATGCATAAAATAGCAATTGTGGAGCGTGATTATACTCAAATTTATAATAAATACATTTCATTAGGTGCTAACTTAAATACAAATACATTGGGAGCACATGGTGTAAGCTTTATGGCAGATGATGTTTATAATGAAATGGTGCAAGACAAACGTCATGTTCAAAAAGTAAATGGTGTTGATTATCCTTCGCTTAAAGAAGATGTTGAAGCAGTAAATGCTGTGTTAAGACTTTCTTCATTAACAAATGGAAAATTAACAGTTAGAGCTTATACTAACATGGAGAAAAAAACGGGAATGCCGTTACTTCAACATGGTAAAGGATACGAACAAGTGCGAATTGATTACAAAGATTTACAAGCACAACCAAGACGTTATAATAACTCTCCGTTATGGTCGGGTTTAATGGATAATGGACGTGCTTATGCCGCTTATAGTTATAATGTAGATTGCTTAGTTCCATGGAGAACATTGACAGGACGTCAGGCATTTTACTTAGACCATGATGGTTATATTGCGTTTGGCGAACACTTGCCTACTTACAAACCATCACCTACTCCTAAGGCATATGGCGATTTACGTGTAACAGTTAATGATGGGAAAGCAAAAATGTTAAACGTATTAACTCCACATGGTAAATGGCATATTCACTCTACTTATGGAGATACCTTGCGAATGTTAACATTATCTCGTGGAATGGAACCATGCTGGATGAGTGAACAAGATGCCGATGATCTTGGAATTAAGGATAACGATTGGGTAGAAGTATACAATGATCATGGTGTATATTGTACAAAAGCTTGTGTAAGTGCTCGTATCCCGAAAGGCGTATGTATCGTTTATCACTCTCCTGAAAGAACCTATACTGTTCCCAAATCTCAGGTGCGTGGTAGAAAGCGTGCTGGAGGACATAATAGTTTTACACGCGTACATTTAAAACCAAGTTTAATGGTGGGTGGATACGGACAATTTTCTTATCATTTCAACTATTGGGGTCCAGTTGGAGTGAACCGTGATACACATGTATTAGTGAGAAAAATGGAAAGAGTAGAATTTTAATCATACTATAAAAAATAGAAATTATGGACATAAGAGCACAAGTAGCAATGGTATTTCATCTCGATAAATGCATCGGGTGTCATACTTGTTCTATCGCATGTAAAAATATATGGACAGATAGAAAAGGCGCAGAATATATGTGGTGGAACAATGTGGAAACAAAACCAGGAACAGGTTATCCTACAAAGTGGGAAAATCAGGAAGTATACAAAGGAGGTTGGGAGAAAGATGGTAATTCAATATCACTTAGAAGTTCAAGCAAGTTTAAAGGATTGAAGAATATTTTTCATAATCCACATATGCCTGTATTGGATGATTATTACGAACCTTGGACCTATAAATACCAAGATTTGTTTACCGCCCCAGAAGGAGACGATCAACCAACAGCGAGAACTGTTTCATTAATCACAGGTGAGTTAATGGATGTAAAATCTGGACCCAATTGGGATGATGATATGGGCGGATCAAAAGATTATGCTCGTCAGGATGTAAACTTTAAAGATTTATCGGATGCTGAACAGGAAGCAATGTTTCAATTGGAACGTATGACTTTTCACTATCTCCCACGTATTTGCAATCACTGTTTAAATCCTGCATGTGTTGCATCTTGCCCTTCAGGAGCTCTTTATAAAAGAGGTGAAGACGGAATTGTTCTTATCAATCAGGAACGTTGCAGAGCCTGGAGAATGTGCGTTACAGCCTGCCCTTACAAAAAGAGTTATTACAATTGGAATACAGGCAAATCAGAAAAGTGTGTTCTTTGTTACCCTCGTTTAGAATCTGGACAAGCACCAGCATGTTTTCATTCATGTGTTGGACGTATCCGTTACCTTGGAGTAATGCTATACGATGCTGATAAAATTGAAGCAGCTGCATCCGCTCCTGAAAATGAATTAGTTGACCGCCAAATGGATATTTATGTAGATCCATTTGATCCTGAAGTTATCAGAATGGCGAAATTAAATGGTATTGCTGATTCAACAATTACTGCAGCACAAAATTCTCCAGTATATAAATTTGTAAAAAAATGGAAATTGGCATTGCCTTTACATCCAGAGTTCAGAACCTTACCTAATTTATTTTATGTTCCTGCTTTGTTACCAGGAATGGCAACTGTTGCCGATGGAGTATACAATTCAACATCTAAGTCGTTGTGGGGTGGCATCGAGAGTAACCGCCTTCCAATGAAATATCTAGCATCATTATTTTCTGCAGGAAATGTAAACAAAGTGTCGGATGTATTAAAACGTTTAATGGCAGTTCGTTTACACAGAAGAGGTGTTACTGTTGGTGATTTAAAACCAGAAGAAATTTCTGGTGCGATGCAAGAAATAGGTATGGATACCGAAACTGCTGATGCAATTTTTAGATTAACAACCTTGGCGACTTTTGATGAACGTTTTGTTATTCCTCCTGCTCATCGCGAAGAATCAATCGAAATGTTAGAAAATACAGCTGATGTTAAAGGTAACACTGGATTTGGATTTAAAGAAAAACCAGCTAGAGGACTATAATATGAAAAATTTAAAACACTATAATTTATTATCTGAACTCTTTAGATATCCTTCAGAAAATTTTTTGGAGAAATTATTAGAATGTCAATCATTAGTAGACACTAACTATCCCGAAGCTGCATTGCAATTACAAATATTTACAGATTATATGAGTAATTGTAATGCAGATGAGAGGGAGGAAATATATACTAAATCATTTGATGTACAACCTATTTGTTATCTGGATTTGGGATATGTAATATTTGGTGAAGACTATAAAAGAGGTGCATTCCTTTTGCACATGCAAAGTGAACAAAAGAGAATAAACAATGATTGTGGCTTCGATTTGTCGGATAATATTTGTAATGTTTTTACATTGATGGCAAAGAGCGATGATGAAGATTTTGTGAATGAATTAACAGTTGAAATAATAATACCTGCAGTAAAAAAAATGATTGCAGAATTTCAATCGGCAAGAGTAGATTTGAAATTGAAAGTTTTAAAAAAATTGCACAAAGCAATTATTCAAGAAGAATTAAATCAAGGCAATGTTTATAAGAATTGTTTTGAGGCCATTCTAATTGTTTTAGAAACTGATTTTAATGACGTTGTTGTTAAATCTGAAAAATTACATAAAATCGAAAATCAAGAACATCATGATTCTTTTTTCAATAAAAGTTCTGTCAATTAATTAGTAAAAAACTTTAAAACTCATAGTTATGATAAACTATTTATTATTTGTAGCACTGCCTTACACAGCCTTAGCAGTATTTTTAATTGGTTCAATATACCGATACAAAAACAAAGGCTTTCAAGTGTCATCTCTTTCTTCACAATTTTTAGAGGGGCGAAAATTATTTTGGGGTAGTCAACCTTTTCACTGGGGATTATTCATTTTGTTCTTCGGACATTTGATTGCATTCTTATTCCCTAGTGGGGTATTAGCTTGGAATGGACATTCTGTTCGATTACTAATTCTAGAAATTGCAGCATTTGCATTTGGCCTATCAGCTCTTTTGGGATTGTTTTTATTGATTAGCCGTAGAATTACAGATAAGCGGGTAAAAATTGTAACCAGTAAAATGGATGTAGTTGTTTACCTAATATTGTTAGTACAAATTATATCAGGATTATGGGTTGCGTATTTCAATAGATGGGGTTCCTCTTGGTTTGCGGCATTTTTAACGCCCTATTTGAAGTCTATTTTTGTTTTTGATCCACAAATTGATGCGCTCTCAAATGTAAACTCTTGGTCAATAAAAATCCATGTTGTTTCCGCATTTTCAATTATCGGAATTATTCCATTTACTAGATTTATTCACTTTCTTGTATACCCTGTTGATTATTTATGGAGAAGCTATCAACAGGTAATTTGGAATTGGGATCGTAAAAAAATTAGAACTTCGCGCAATCATAGAGAAGGCGTTGAGTCTAAAAACAATTAGTGCTTTTAATGTTTTTGCTGATTTGATTCCATGGTTAAAAGGTATCTCAGTTGGTCATGTGGGGTGACTAAAGTCCTTGTTAGATAGGTTTAGAGATTTTTCTAAGTGAGGTTTAGCTGGATACTAATTAATAAAAAAGTCCTTGAAATTTCAAGGACTTTTTTATTAACCAATGGAATTGGTAAATTATTTTCTAGAAAATTTACTGGTGAAGTGCCTTAAAAATTTAGGCTCCTCTGTTATAATTAATCCTTTTACATTATTTCTATCAGTAATAATTTTTTCGAAAACTTCTATTACATATTCAATATGACTTTGTGTGTATACCCTTCTCGGAATAGCTAATCTTACAAGTTCCATAGGCGCAGGAATTAACATTCCATTATCATCATATTTCCCAAACATTACAGATCCAATTTCAACAGTTCTAATTCCTCCTTTTAAGTATAACTCACACACTAATGCTTGTCCCGGGTATTCGTTTACTGGAATTTGTGGATACAATTCTTTTGCATCAATGTATACAGCATGGCCGCCAATTGGCCACATTAAAGGTATCCCTATCTCCCTTAAGCGCTCTCCCAAAAATGCAGTGCTTCTAATTCTATAATGTAGATAATCCGCATCAAATACTTCTCTTAATCCAATTGCTATAGCTTCCATATCGCGACCCGATAAACCACCATAGGTTGCAAATCCTTCTGTTATAATTAATAAATTTTTACAAGCATCTGCAATTTCTTTGTTTTTCAAAGATAAAAATCCTCCCATATTTACTAATGCATCTTTTTTGGCACTCATAATTGCGCCATCTACCAATGAGAACATTTCTTGAGCAATTTCTTTGTATGTTTTGTTCTCATATCCTTTTTCTCTGTGCTTAATGAAATAAGCATTTTCTGCAACTCTACAACAGTCTAAAAAATAATTTACGTTATATTTTTTACAAATGGCAGCCACACCCTTTGCATTTTCCATGCTTACTGGTTGTCCACCTCCACTGTTGTTTGTAACTGTTAGTATAACGCCTCCGATATTTTCTGCTCCTTTTTCCTGAATTAAAGTTTCGAGTTTAGTCAGGTCAATATTTCCTTTAAATGGATGAAAATCACGTGTGTTTTTTCCTTCTTCAATTACAATGTCAATTGCTTCTGCTCCAGAGAATTCAATATTAGCACGTGTTGTATCAAAATGTGTATTACTTATAAATGTTTTATTTTTACCTCCTAGATAACCGTACAAAATACGTTCAGCTGCGCGTCCTTGATGTGTTGGTAAAATAAATTCGTGACCTGTGAGGTCAAAAATTGCATCACGCATATTATACCAACTTGACGCTCCAGCGTAAGACTCATCTCCTTTCATAATGCCTGCCCATTGCTCCGAACTCATTGCGGATGTTCCGCTATCTGTTAAAAAGTCAATCATTACTTTGTCTGAATCCAGCAAAAATGGATTATAATGTGCTTGTTCTAAAAAGAGTTTTCGATCTTCTCTACTAGTAACCTTAATTGGTTCTACCATTTTTATTTTAAATGGTTCAATGATTGTTTTAAAGTTTTCCATGTTTTTTATTTTTTTCCCAAATTATTTTTTTCCCGAAACCAAGGGTTGAATCGGTAAATTTTATATAATTTAAATCCAACACCCAAAGATTGCCAGGAATAGCCAAAGCAAAAGGGTATTTCTTATAATAGCAAATTTTTGCTTTTTTCAATAACTCATCTTGAGGGGTAAAAAACTCCGCAAGAAATTGAATCCCTTTTACATTTTGTTTTTGGAACTTGTCTGGTAATACTGTACCTGCAACTGATGGATTAAGAATGGCTTCCTTTATATGTGTTGTATTGGCATCCGATTTTATAATCAAATAGTTAAGGCTTTTTTCGAATGCATAAAAGCATGATGCACAGTTGGGCTTATTGTCTATACACGTTGATAGTGTAAGTACAGTTTGGTTCAACAAAAAATCAATTATATTCTTATCCACACATTACCATTTTATGCTGCTAATGTTGTCAAATTATATTAGTAAAATAATGATTTAAATCAGTATGTAGTTTTATTCCGAACCAATACCTACTTAAACAGTCGAATTTATAATAAAAGAGAATTGGAAGATTGTGATAAATTAATTTATGATTGTATCCGCAACTTGTTTCGCTTCAATTAAATTAATACAGCTACACGTCTGTGGATTTTTTCGGCAATCATCACATGATTTTTTAATAACCAATGCTTTTGCATTTTTACCTATTGGTTGCCATCTACCTGGGTGCATTGGCTTGATTGGCGGATAAACACCAATTGCTCCAATGCCCAATGAAGATGCGATGTGTAAAGGGCCAGTACTTGCTGCTACTAAATAATTTGCTTTGCTAATAAATGCAATGAACTGAGCTAGCGATAATTTTCCTGTTATATCATTTACATGGTCGGGTAACTGCTGGATCCAATCATTCAAAATTATTTTTTCTTTATCGGTGCCACTAATAAAAATTTTGTAGTTGTTGGCTGGTAATAAATGAATCAAGGTTTTAAAATTATCCAAACTCCATTCACGTGCACTGGCATTTGATTTTGGATGAAGGATAACATTGATTTTGGATGAATCAATCCAGTTATTAAATTCTGAATTTAATGTTGGAATTTTTGTAAATCCTAGGTATTGATGCAACTCAGTTAACTCAGGGATTTCATTTATTCCTATTGCTGAAAGCAATTTTATGTTTAACTGTGCTTCGTGTAAATCAGAATTTTTACGACTTAATTTAACAAACGTATTCACTGTAGTCCAGTGAAACAATCTGTTGGTAGTGCCAATTCTGTTTTTTATTCTAGCTTTTTTAGCGAGTGATGCCAATTGTTTGTTGGGGAAAACATGAATGATGGCATCTGCATTTATTTTTTTTAAAGTATCAATTGCATTTGTAATGCCTTGCTTAAAAAGGTCATCAGCATTGATGAATTCATCTATATGTTCGCAGCAATTGATTATAGCCTCTGTGTACGTTCTTCCTATAAAAGCAATTTTTGTTTCAGGATAATACTTTTTGATGAGTCCACACATTGGCAGTGTTAACAACACATCGCCAATCGCATCTGGGCGACTGATAATTATTTTTTTTATGTTGTTTGCCCTTGTCAAGTTATGAATTGTATAAATCTTTTAGCTTTTTGTATTTTAAAAAAGTAGCATAAGCCGATATTCTAGCAACTGTAAATCCTGCACTGCCATCCATAAAACCCAATTTGATAAAATAATCACGGATAAATTTAACAACTGGACTGATGTATAACTTATCGAAGCTTACTTTTTTATGTTGTGCAAATAAATCTTTTGCAGCAATAGTCGTAAAGTTGTCTGCCTGTTTGTAATGTTGGTCAATTGTATAATAACTGTAATGCAAACAATCGCCTTTTAATTGTTTAATGTCAACAGGTTCAGAAAATGTAAGCTCCTCGTGGATAATGCCCGTCCATTTTGTAATGGTTCTATCGAACAATCTGATTTTTGTATCGGGATACCAGCCACCATGTTTAATCCAGCTACCACAATAATTGGTAAGTCTGTTAAATTTTGCTGTCGTTAATTCAGGTAATTTTTTTAAAGCGAGAATGGATTGTTTTAATTCATCCGACAATGCTTCATCGGCATCCAATGATAAAATCCAATTGTATTTTGCCTGTGCATTTGCAAAGTTTTTTGTTGCAGAGTAACCTTCCCAAGTATGCGGAATAAAAGTAACATTGTAAGTCTTGCAGATGGCTTCCGTTTTATCGGTCGAGAACGAATCAATAACCACCACATCATCAGCAACACCTTGAATAGATTGCAAGCAACGTTCAATGTTTTTTTCTTCGTTAAATGTGATTATAACAACCGATAGTTGTGGCATTTGTAATTTTAAATTAGTGTCGCTACGAGCAAAAGTACTAAAATTATCTACTATATTTGTGTACGTATGACAATGGCAACTACTCTTATTCAACAGTTACAGCAAGGCGATAAAAAAGCCTTGGCGCGCTGCATTACCATTGTGGAAAACGAATTGGAAGGCTATGAGGAAATTCTTACTTCCTTAAAATTTAATGCTTCTATTCCTGTTGTTGGTGTTACGGGTCCTCCAGGTGCAGGTAAAAGTACCCTGATTAATGCAGTTATTAAAAAGTTGACGGACAATGGGAAAAGGGTAGGTGTAATTGCAATTGATCCTACTTCTCCTTTTAATTACGGCTCCTTGTTGGGTGATCGTTTGCGCATGGCGGAACATTTTACCAACGAGAAGGTGTTTATTCGTTCCTTAGCAACGCGTGGCTCTTTGGGTGGATTGTCTGCCAAGGCGGTTGAGATCGTGGATGTAATGCGTGCATTTGCATTTGATTATATTATTGTAGAAACGGTTGGTGTTGGTCAGAGTGAAATAGAAGTAGTTGGATTAGCTGATACAACTGTTTTGGTATTAGTACCCGAAGCAGGCGATGATGTACAGGCAATCAAATCGGGCATCATGGAAATAGCCGATGTTTTTGTGGTTAATAAAAGTGATCGAGATGGAGCAAATACCTTTTTGAAAAATTTAATTCAATTGGTACATTCTAAACCATTGAACGATTGGAGTATTCCTGTAATAAAAGCTGTTGCAACAAAATACGAAGGGGTTGACGAATTAATTGATGCAATTAATAAACACCATACTGTTGGTGTAAATACCAAACGCGCTTATCTCCTTGCTGAAAAAGCGTATCGATTAATTCAAAATAAACGAATGAAAGATATCTCCAAACAAGATTTGAAATCAGAAATTGAACAAGAATTACTTAAACCTGATTTTAATTTGTACCGATTTGTAAAAGGAAAATAATTGTTAATGCTCATGCAAATGAACAATATATGAAATGTTGTTGATGGTTGCATTTAAGTGTAACTCCCGATCTGTTAACTTTGTTATTCTCCATCTATTTTCAACTCTATTTACAAAGGGACCAACATAATATTCTATTCTATCATCAATATTGATTTGCATTTCTTTTTTGTGATCTTCAAAAGCCCAAGAACCATAACAGAAACCACCCAAGATTTGCTTAACATGATTCCTTCCAACCTTTTCCCTAATAACAATTGATGGGATAGTTGTATTTAAAACGGATGTTGAATCAATTCCATTTACTTCGTATTTAGCAATGAAATAAGTGCCTTCAATTCGGTTTGTTTTTGTTTTTAAATTTATAAGTGGATTCTCCTCGTATTTCTTACATGAAATAATCACAACAAGGATAACAAAGAAAATAATTATTAGCTTTTTCATAGTTATAGTTCTGTCTGAGGATTTGTTGGATTCTACTGAAGAATTAAGCATTAGTATTGAATTACTTTTTTAGTAATAGATTCTTTTTCATTTCCAATTCTAACCAAATAAACTCCAGGCTCTAAATTTGTAATATCAATTTCAGTTGAATCACTTGTTAATTCAACTGAACTCACTTTTTGTCCTACCAAGTTATAGATCTCAATAGTACCTTTAAAAAAACGATTAAGTTTTATTAGATATTTTCCATTAGAAGGGTTTGGATAAATGGTGAAATTAATGTCATTGCTATTTTCTTCTATTGCCACCAATGTGCATAACTCAACTACTTTAACTGGGAACCGTTTTTCAGCGTATGTTCCATCACCTAATTCTCCATTGTAATTAGCACCCCAAGCCCATAGTATTCCGTCACTTTTGCTTGCAAAGGAGCTTGCACTTCCGGCTTCAATTTGAGTAGCTCCTGTCATTGCCGTAATTTGTATAGGGTTTTTCTCGCACCAACAAGTTGATGTACTGCTCGTTGTTCCGTCTCCTAGTTGTCCATATACTTTATTCCCCCAGACCCATAATGTACTATCTGCCCTTATTGCAAGTGTGTGACCATTTCCACCTTTTATTTTTACAACATTGGAAATGGAATTTATTTGTGTTGGAACAATTCTTTTTGTTGTATCGCCAAGTCCTAGCTGCCCATAACTATTTTCGCCCCAGCTATATACATCACCATTGTTTTTAATTGCAAATGAATACATTGATCCAGCAGCAATTGAGCGTATATTATTGAATCCTATAACTTGAATAGGTATAATGCTATTAATAGTAGAATTTATTCCAAGTTGCCCATAGCTATTATTTCCCCATACCCAAATAGTACTATCACTCTTTAATACGATGGTGTGGTTGTGTCCCGCGGCAATGTCAATTACATTGCTTATTATTTGAACAGGAGTTAATTTATTTGTGATGCTGCCATCACCTAATTGTCCGTCCTCATTATTTCCCCAAGCCCAAAGTGTTCCATCATTCTTTAAAGCCATTGAAAAAGCGTTGCCTCCAGCAACAATTTTTTTCACATTTGATAAACTTGGAACGATAGCAGGTGTTGAATTGTCTACTATTGTTCCATTGCCAAGTTGCCCATGTAAATTATTTCCCCAAGCCCAAACTGTTCCATCATTTTTTAATGCTAAGGAATGATAACCACCACTCGAAACCATTTTAACATTTGATAATGATGGAATTGAAATTGGTAAATTAGAATTAGGAAGACTTGTTGTTCCTAATTGGAAATACGTATTTATTCCCCAGGTCATAATAGTGTTGTCGTTGCAGATTGCAAGTGCATGATTCCCTCCTGAGCTGATGGTTTGAGAGCTAACACGTTGTTCCAAAATGGCTAGAAAAAAAAGAAGATATATGATTTTAATTTTCATGACGCAGTATTAAATTTACAAAAAGAAATAGATAAAAACAAAAAAGCTCTTCCAATTTGGAAGAGCTTTTTTGTTAGATACTAGTATGTTTATTAATAAAATTTAACTAAGTGTTCTGTAATGTTTGCATTTTCTTTTAATGCATCATACACTTCATAATCAACGCGTGGTTGCATTTGAGATGTTTGAGCTTGTTGTTGTGCTTTGTAATCTGTTTGTGGTTGAGCAGGAGTAACAGTTTCTACATAAACTACAAATACACCTTCTTTACCACCAATTGGTTTGCTTAATGTACTTGCTTTTTGAACAGATACCGCTCCAATTACTGCTGGTTCGTTAGAAGAACCAGGGATTGCAGATGTATTGAAGTTTACATTTTGTGCTTGCTCTATGTTTAATTGCATTTTGCTAGCAATTGCATCTAATGCAGATCCAGCACTTGCAAATTCTTTTGTGAACATTTCAATTTTTTTCTCACGAACTACTTTTGCTGTGATATCTTCTTTAACTTGTTCTAAAGGAGCAATTCCTTTTTCTTTTACTTCTGTAATAACAGCAACAACATATTTATCACCAAACTCTAATGGTTCAGAAACAGTACCATTTTTATTTTCGTACGCCCATTTAATTAATGCGCGTGGTGACTCTAAACCAGCAATGTTTTTGTCATTTTCTTTAATGTTCTCAGCAATACGTTTATTTAATTTTTGATCAATAACTGATTTTTGGAATGCTTCATTTGTTTTGTTAGCATTTGCAAAAGTGTTTGCTTGCGTGAAAATTTCTTGTGCAGTTTTGCTGCTAGGTTCCACTAATTTGTTTATTGTAAATGTCTGGATTTTCTTTTGTGAACCTTTTGAATCCAATACTTCTATAATGTGGTATCCAAACGTAGATTCAGCAATTACTAAATCACCTTTTTTGTTATCTAAACCAGCATTTTTAAATGGTTCAACAAAACCACTTTTTGCATTAAGCCATCCGTAGTTACCACCTTTACCAGTATAATCTTCTCCTTCTTTTTTGTTTGGAGGCATTGTTTTACCACCATCATCAGAAAGTTTATCAACTAAATCAGCAAATTTGTTTCTCTCTTTTTTCAAAACAACCAATAAGCTATCAGCCATTTTCTTTGCTTGATCTTTTGTACGAGTTACTGTTTGTGAAGCACCAGAACCTTGGTAAGCAATTAAGATGTGACGAACTTTTGCTGAGTCAGCTGCATTTTTAGTTGCAATTAATTTAGCAATAACAAATCCATCGTTCTCACGGAAAGGACCCATTACTGTTCCTACTTCAGCTTTGAACATTGCAGTGTCAATTAATGGAGACAATGCTCCAGGACCGTTAAATGCTTGATCAACAAAACGAGAATCCGATTCAGCTACAACAAATGCAGAATCTTCACCTGCTTTTTTTGTTTTAAAATCAGCAGCTACTTGTTGCATGTATTTTTCTACTTCATTAAAATCTTCTTGTGATGGAGCAATATCAAATGCAACATATTCAATTTTACGAGCAGCTTCTTGTTTGTACTCATTTTGATGTGCATTGTAATAAGAATTTAATTCTTCATCTGTAACTTTAATAGTGCTATCAGCAACTGTTTTGTAGTTTTTGATAACATATTTAATGTTTGCATTTGTGTTTTGTGCAATGTAATCACGTTTAGTAACAGCAGTTGTTACATACAATCCTTTTTTAATTAAGTTGTTGTATTTTTCAATAACACGAGTTTGACGGATAAAATCTTCTAACTGTAACCATTGTGTTTCTTGCTCTGGAGTCATTGATTGCGTAAACTGACGGATTTTTTCAGAACTCAACATTCCTGTTTTTTCATCTGCAAACATTGGTGCTACTTGTCCAGTTTGAGGGTCGCTCAAATTACGAACCAACGCAGGATGTGGTTCTTCTACCATAAAGTGATACAATTCTTCATCAGATACTGTAATGCCTAATTTTTCGTATTCTTTTTGCATCACTTCTTCATTGATAAATTGATTCCAAACTTGTTGGATAATGTTATCAGTAGCTGCTTGATCTAAAGATGATTGACCAGTATTGCGTTTTTGATTTTCAATAGCCTCTTGAACTTTTGCATTAAAGCTAGTGTAGTCAATAGACTTACCAGCTATTTCTCCAACAGTGGTATCGGAATTTCCAAAGAAAAAATTACCTGACTCTAATGCACTTTGAAGAATAAATACCAACAAGGCAACACCAATAATACCTACAAGTAAACCTGCTCTACTTCTGATTTTTTCTAAAACACTCATATGCTATTTTTATTTAGTTTTATATATATTACTTAAATACAAAAAATATTAAGGGCTGCAAATATAAGATTCTTGCCCAAATTCTAAAATTTTATTTTAAAGTATTGATTGGAATTATTTCTTAGGTTCAGCTTGTAATTCGGGGAATTCTATTTCGTCCGATACAATAAACGAGGAAGGAAACTCCACTTGAATCTCCTTGAATACCTTGTAAGCCTCTAATTTAGTGCGATAATCACCTACGCGGATGTTGAAATTCGGTTGGTCATATTTCTCATAAGCAGGAATGTTTGGGAATTTTGCAATGAATTTTGCTTTTACCTCTTTTGCTTTTGTTTTATCCGATCCAAAATGAATTTTGATGCGGTAGCCATTAATTGGTGTTTTTGCGTTTACATCAATATGTTTTGCTTGTAATTCTTTAATTTTATAATCTTGAATAAATTCCACTTTCCCTGTATCTTTTTGAGCAAAAAGGGCATTTGTAACAAAAAAGCTTACGAAAAAGATCCAACGAAAAAATTTGAATTGCATGGTCGTGAATGAATTAGGGGACAAAGATAATTTTAATAATGGATGCAAAACAAATATTATACCCTAAAAATAGCTAATTATTGCTTTTGTCTTCTTCGATTAATCTGAAAAACAACAAGATAAAAACGATTTTTTCTTTGATGTAAAATTGCACGAAAACAAGGTTTAAAACCCTTCCTTATTTAGAACGAATATAAATTAATTAAATTTTAGAAAATTTTAACAATTTTTGAATCGCCTATTGATGTTTCTTATAAATTTGTCGCTCGAGTAAAAGTACTCTCCCTATTTATAGGGCATTTCAACGGAGTTAAATAGTTAAAAATCAATATGGATACAATGTGCAATAAGCCTCGAAAACAAATTTTGGCGATTATTTCCTTCCTGTTTTTATCGTTTATTTTTAGTGCTAACAATGTTTCGGCTGCTGATGGCGCCAAAATATTTAAGCAAAATTGTGCTGTTTGTCACAGTTTAGGAACAAATAAGTTAACCGGTCCTGGTTTGGCTGGTATAGCAACGCGTGCTCCTGGCGATGAATGGTTAAAAAAATGGATTAAGAACAACGTTGAGTTACGCAAAAGCGGAGATGCTTATGCTGTAAAAGTGTTTAATGATAACAATCAAGTGCCGATGTCTGCATTTGAATTTTTATCAGACGAAGAGTTAACAGCTTTGGTTGAGTATATTAAAGCTCCTCCAGTAGAAACACCAAAAGGAAATTCAGGTGCAACAGGCGATGTGGCTGCTGCGGTTCCAGCAGAACAAGGAATGAATCCATTGGCATTATTAATTGGTGTTATTGTTTTCTTAATTGTAATCGTTGCTGTGTTGCGTGGTGTTCGTTTTTCATTGAAAAACTTACAAAACGAAAAACAAGGTTTACCTTTAGAAGAAGCAGTTGGTCCATGGACAGAATTAAAGTCTTGGATGTCTGTTAACAAAACAAAAACAGGATTAGTTATATTATTTATAGTAGGTGGTTTATCATCAGCAGGATGGTATGCATTAAAAGGTATCGGTATTTATGAAGGATACCACCCAACACAACCAATTGCATTTAACCATAAATTACATGCTGGCGACAATGCTATCGATTGTCAGTACTGCCACTCAACAGTTGAAAAATCAAAAACAGCAAGTATTCCTTCTGTAAATGTTTGTATGAACTGTCACAAAGGAATCTCTCAAGGTCCAACAACAGGAACTGCTGAAATCGCTAAAATTTATGAAGCAGCTGGTTGGGATCCTGATAAAGGAGCATATACAAAACCAGAGCGTCCAATACAATGGGTAAAAGTTCACAACTTGCCTGACTTTGTATTTTTCTCTCATCAACAACACGTAAAAGTAGGTAAACAAGATTGTGCAAACTGTCATGGTGATTTAAAAACAATGACAACCGCACAACAAGTAAAACCTTTAACAATGGCTTGGTGTATCGAGTGCCACAACAAAACAGAAGTACCGGGCATGAAAGACAATCCTTATTATGAAAGCTTACACAAGAAATTGGCTGAGAAGTATAAAGATCAACCAATCACCGTTGCAAAAATGGGCGGTATCGAGTGTGCTAAATGTCACTATTAATTAGTAGTACGAAAGAATTAGAATAAACGGTAAAAGACCAAAATACAATATGGCAACAAAAAAATACTGGAAAGGACTAGAAGAATTAAATAACAGTCCTGAGTTTGTTCAAAAAGCGCAAAGCGAGTTTGCAGAGCAAATACCTGTAGAGAAGTTTTTAGGTAACGAAAACCAAGAAACAAGCGGAACAAATCGTAGAGATTTCTTAAAATTTTTAGGATTTAGTGTTACAGCTGCTTCTTTAGCTGCTTGCGAAACTCCTGTAAATAAAGCAATTCCTTATGTTGTAAAACCCGAAGAGATTACTCCTGGTGTTGCAAACTGGTATGCATCTACGTATTATGATGGAAGTGATTATGCTTCAATCATTGTAAAAACACGTGAAGGTCGTCCTATCAAAGTTGAAGGGAATGATTTTTCAAAAGTGTCGATGGGTGGAACAAATGCACGTGTTCAAGCATCTGTTCTTTCATTATATGATTCATCTCGTTTAACTGGTCCAACTGCAAATGGTGCAGCTGCTACTTGGGAAAACGTTGATAAAGAAATTGGTGGTAAATTAGCAGCTGTAGCTGCTAAAGGTGGTGCTATCCGCATCTTGTCTTCTTCAATTATCAGTCCTTCAACAAAAGCTGTAATTGCTGAATTTACTGCAAAATATCCAACTACTAAGCATGTAATGTATGATGCGGTTTCTTATTCAGGAATTGCAAAAGCAAATGCAGGTACTTTTGGTCAAGAAGTTATTCCTTCTTACAACTTTGCAAAAGCAAATGTGATTGTAAGTATTGCGGCTGATTTCTTAGCTAACTGGATTTCTCCAATTGAATTTTCAAAACAATACGCAAAAACACGTAAAGTAAGTAAAGATCATGCTGAAATGTCGAAACACATTCAGTTTGAATCAAACTTATCATTAACAGGAGCAAACGCTGATGAGCGTATTCCAGTTAAAGTTTCGGAGCAAGGAAAAGTAGCTGTTAATTTATACAATGCAGTAGCAAAAATCGTTGGCGGTTCAGCATTGCCTTCTTCAGCATTAGCTTGCGATGCAGCAATTGCAAAAGCAGCAAAAGAATTAGCTGAAAACAAAGGAAAATCTTTGGTTATTAGCGGTTCAAATGATGTAGATGTTCAAGCAGTAGTAAATGGTATCAACCAAATGCTTGACAACTACGGAAAAACAATTGATCTTGAAAACCCAACATACACGCACCAAGGTGACGATGCAGCATTCGCTGATTTAGTTGCTGAAATGGCTGCAGGTAAAGTTGGTGCAATCATCACTTATAATACAAACCCAGTTTATACAGCTCCTGCTTCTGTTAAGTTTGCAGATGCTTACAATAAAGTAGGTTTACGTATTTCATTTGCTGATAGAGCAGATGAAACAGCTTCTTTAGCACAATACATTTGTCCAGATTCACATTACTTAGAATCATGGAACGATTTTAATCCTAAAAAAGCACACTACAGTTTAGCACAACCAACAATTACTCCTTTGTTTGCACAACCTCGTCACGAAGGTACGCGTCAAGCACAAGACACCTTGTTGAAATGGGCTGGTAATACAACAGATTATTTAACTTACATCCAAAAGAATTGGATGGAGAAAGTATATCCAATGCAAGGTAAATACATGATGTTTACTGAGTTTTGGAATCATTCATTACACAATGGTGCAATTGAAGTTGGAAAAGGTGAAGGCGAAGTATTAGCAACACCAGTTGCTGATAGTACAGCTGTTATTGCTCCTGTAGCAGTAAAACCAGTAAAAGTTGAAAAATCAGCAGACGTAACTCCAGAAGTAGTTACTGTTGTTGCAAAAATTAGCTTAAACGATGCTGCTCAAAAAATCAACGCTGTTAAAGCGGGTGCAATGGAATTAGCATTGTACGAAAAAGTTGGTTTGGGTAATGGAAATCAAGCAAACAATCCTTGGTTGCAAGAGTTACCAGATCCTATTTCTAAAATTACTTGGGACAATTATGTTACTATGGCTCCAGCACAAATGGCAAAAGAAGGCTATTTGATGATGGAACGTCAAGATAGGGAAGCAAGTGTTGTTACAGTTACAGTTAATGGTAAAACAATTAAATTACCAGTTGTACCTCAACCAGGTCAGGCTGAAGGGACTGTTGGTATTGCATTAGGATACGGCCGTGAAAAAGCAGGTTCTTTAAGCGAAAAAACAGGTGTAATTGGTCAAAATGCATTCCCATTTGTTCAAGTAGTAAATGGAACAATGATGTACGGTGCTTTAGAAGTATCGGTTGCGAATGCAAACGAAACAACTGAAATTGCTGGAACTCAAATTCACCACACTCTAATGGGTCGTGAAATTGTAAAAGAAACAAACTTAGAAAGCTATAAGAAAAACCCTAAATCAGGAAATCATGATGAGATGCTTGTAACGCATTCTGGGGTTAAAAAAGCGTCTACTGTTGATTTATGGGATGAATTTGATCGTCCTGGTCACTCTTGGGGTATGACAATTGACTTGAATTCTTGTATCGGTTGCGGAAGTTGTGTAGTAAGCTGTACTGCTGAAAACAACGTTGCCGTTGTTGGTAAAGATCAAGTAATGAAAACACGCGAAATGCACTGGTTACGTATCGACAGATACTACAGCAGTGATATGACTAAAGAAGTAGCGAAAGAAGAAGGGATTGGAGCAATTGACATGTATTTAGAAATGGAAAATCCTGCGGCTGCAAATCCGAAAGTGGTATTCCAACCGATTATGTGTCAACACTGTAATCATGCACCTTGCGAAAATGTTTGTCCAGTATTAGCAACAAATCATAGTTCAGATGGATTAAACCAAATGACTTACAACCGTTGCGTTGGTACTCGTTATTGCGCTAATAACTGTCCATTTAAAGTAAGACGTTTCAACTGGTTTAACTACAATGGAAACTCCGACTTTGCATTTAACCCAACACAAGACGATTTAGGACGTATGGTATTAAACCCAGATGTTGTTGTTCGTTCTCGTGGTGTAATGGAAAAATGTTCAATGTGTGTTCAACGTATCCAAGAAGGAAAATTAGAAGCTAAAAAATCTGAAGCTCCTTTAAAAGATGGTGCAATTAAAACAGCATGTCAACAATCTTGTCCTACAAACGCAATCTACTTCGGAGATTTAAATGATGAGAATAGCGAAATTGCTAAACTTAGAAAAGAAGAAGCAGAAGGTCGTAACTACTTTATTCTTGAAGAAATTGGAATCAAACCTACAGTGTCGTACTTAACAAAAGTTAGAAACTGCGAGGACACAATTGAAGACGGAAGAAAGTCAGCAGGCCATTCAGAAGCAAAATCAGAAAAAGAACACGCATAATTAACGAATAAAAAGAATTTATAATTTATAATTAGATTATTAATATGCAGCACGAATCAGAAATTAGAGAGCCGTTAATCCTTGGTAAAAAATCATATCATGAGATTACTGAAGATATCGTACGACCAATAGAAGGAAAAGCTTCTAAGTATTGGTATATGCTATTGACCATTTCCATCATTTGTTTTTTATGGGGAATAGGTTGTTTAGCTTATACAATCGGAACAGGTATTGGAGTTTGGGGTTCAAACAACGGTGTTGATTGGGCATTTGATATTACAAACTTCGTATGGTGGATCGGTATCGGTCATGCTGGAACGTTAATCTCTGCAGTATTGTTATTGTTCCGTCAAAAATGGAGAATGGCAATTAACCGCGCTGCTGAGGCAATGACCATCTTTGCTGTAATGTGTGCTGCTATCTTCGTATTGTTACATACTGGTCGTCCATGGTTAGATTATTGGTTGTTTCCATTACCAAATCAATTTGGTTCATTATGGGTTAACTTTAACTCTCCATTGATGTGGGACGTTTTTGCGGTATCAACTTATTTCTCTGTATCCTTGGTATTCTGGTATACAGGTTTAGTTCCTGATTTTGCAATGATCCGTGATAGAGCAGCAAAACCACTTGCTAGAAAAATATACGGTATTATGAGTTTTGGTTGGGGCGGAAGTGCTCGTCACTGGAGTCGTTTTGAAGAAGTTTCATTAGTACTTGCAGGTTTATCTACACCCCTTGTATTCTCGGTTCACTCGATTGTATCAACCGATTTTGCTACCGCAGTAGTGCCGGGTTGGCATACAACCATCTTTCCTCCGTATTTCGTTGCTGGAGCCGTATTCTCAGGATTTGCAATGGTATTAACCTTGTTAATCATTGTTCGTAAAATCTATAGTTTAGAAAACTACATTACTATTAAACACATCGAGTACATGAACATCGTTATTATCGTAACGGGTTCAATTGTAGGTGTTGCTTATTTAACAGAGTTATTTATTTCTTGGTATTCAGGTGTTGAGTATGAACAATACGCATTCTTGAATCGTGCTACTGGTCCATACTGGTGGGCATATGCAGCCATGATGACTTGTAACGTTATCTCTCCACAGTTATTCTGGTTCAAAAAATTACGTACAAATTTAACATTTACATTTATCATGTCAATTATTGTGAACATTGGTATGTGGTTCGAGCGTTTCGTAATTATTGTTCCTACATTGTGTCGTACATATTTGCCTTCTACTTGGAATATGTATTCTCCTTCATTTATTGATTGGGGTATTTATACTGGAACAATTGGTATGTTCTTTACATTCTTCCTTTTGTTTACGCGTTATTTTCCTGTAATTGCACAAGCGGAGTTGAAGTCAATTATGAAATCATCAGGTCAAGAACACAAAGAAAAACATGCTGCTCATGGCCATGCAGCACACCACTAATAAACGAATTATAATAAACAATTAAGTTTAATAAGATATGAGTAAAGCAGTAATACACGCAATATTTGATGATGAAGAGCCATTAATGGCAAGTGCAAAGTCGCTCCGTTCACAAGGAATTCATATTAAAGATGTATTTACACCATTTCCAGTTCACGGTTTAGATACAGCTATTGGAGTTCCTAGAACAAGAATCGCAATCACTGCATTCATCTACGGTTTAACTGGCGCGTCATTAGCTACATTAATGATGTGGTACATGATGATTTCTGATTGGCCTACTGATGTGGGTGGTAAACCAAGTTTTGCATATTATATGAATATGCCAGCGTTTATTCCTATTACGTTTGAGGCAACAGTATTGTGTGCTGCTCATGGGATGGTAATCACATATTATTTAAGATGTTGGATGTTGCCAGGTGTAAAAGCAAAAAATCC